>Ga0307509_10001687_pt1 | contig 36901 bp, 33 predicted proteins | sample 10_EM_MG_FD_202245 | JGI IMG/M metagenome (GOLD analysis project Ga0307509, IMG submission 202245) | Populus trichocarpa ectomycorrhiza microbial communities from riparian zone in the Pacific Northwest, United States - 10_EM | ecosystem: Host-associated > Plants > Roots > Unclassified | place...
AAACAAAGGCAAATCAGGACGCAACGTCGGATCGACGTGGCGTCCTAATTCGCGATTGACGTTCTGTGCGTCAGGTGCGTCAGACGCACAGGGCGCACAGGACGCAAGCTAGTTTTTTTGCTGATGCGGGCTCAGTGTCATCTGTTTCTTCGTGTGGACATGGATGTATTCCCCTTTAGTGGCCAAGAAGGAGTATCCCCATGATTTGGCCCGGAGGGTCATTTCGTCGATTGTTGCCTGGTGTGCGGTTTGCCCGTCGCCCCTGTTCTTGTAGGCGGTGGCTATCAACATGTCATCAACGTAGGCGAAGATGGATCCTTTTGTGTCTCCTTGGTCCCCATGATTGGTGTCGAGGATATCTTTTGTACTTATCAGGAATAAGATGGGCGACAGGGGAGAGCCCTGGGGGGTGCCAATGCTTGTGTGGAAGGCCCGCGAAGTTCGTCTGTTAAACCTATAAGAGGTTTGGCGACCGTGTCCCCAGTGTCGAACCCATTCGGCCAGGTGCGGGCTCCTTGTCTTGATCCGGTCGCACGTCATGCCTAGATCCAGGTGGTCAAAGCCTCCTTCTATGTCCAGTGCTGAAAGGCAGATGTTGTATCCACGGTGGTTTTGTACGAAGTTGTCGAGGGCCTGTATGGCGTCCGTGGTTCCTGATCCTTTTCTTCCTCCAAACATATTCGGGGTCAGGAGGTCGAGTCTGGCTAGCCTGGCGACAATCACCCTTTCTAGCACCTTTGCGAGAATTGATTGAAGTTGGATGGGTCTCCAGCTTTTGGCGTTGGTGTATGACTCCTTCCTGGCTTTGGGAATTAGGATCGTGTTGCTGGTCTTCCAGCTGGCCGGGATTCCCTCGAGTAGGGCCCTTCCCATCGTGGCTAGGAAGAGTTTGTCGTTGGATTTCCTGAACTCCCTGACCATTCTGGTGGGTATTCGGTCTGGTCCGGGCGATGCACCGTTGGGGGAAGCCTTGAGAGCGGCATCCAGTTCCTCGAGCGTGAGATCCGTGTCAGGGGTAGACTCGATGACAGTGTCGTCTCTTTGTTGTTGTCCCCCATAGAGGCCGTCTTGGAGTTCGGAGGCGATGTGGGGGTGTTCGCTGGCTATGGAGTTATCCTTTCTGATCAAGGACGGGATGGGCCGTTTGTTGCTCATGGGGCGAACGCTCCTGAAGCATTCGGGATCTGTTTCCTCCTGGAGGGCTCTACCGTTCGCCTCGATTTTTGCCTTGGCTATCATCTTCCGGTAGGCCCTCTTCATGTTGAGGATTCTCGGGTCCTCGCTGCCACGTTTCTGAAGTGATCTTATCGCGAGCCTGCATCTTTCCAGGTCTCTGTTCTAGAAGGCCTTAGCTCCGCTCCTGGCCCTGGCAGTGTGTTGAAGTATAATCCTGGTAAGGGATTCCTGCACCTGGGCCGGGTGAGTGTTATTCGGGTCTAGGAGGGTGAGGGCAGTTTTGATCTGGCCCCAGCCGGCTTTGTCGTACCTTAGTCTGTCCTCGGTGGATTTTCTCCAAGTCAGGTTGGTTTTAATTCTGAGGGCCTTGTGTTCCGCTGCAGTTATGTCTATTGTCACGATTTTGCACGGCCTGTTGTCTCCGGTGATAACTATGTCGATGGTGGTTCCTTCACCCTTCTGTCGATATGGTGGGAGTGTAACCATGAATGGGTTGCGCACTTCCAGATCTCTCTCACCCATCCACCTCCTCATTTTCTGCCCGAGGTGGTTTCCGCCCTTGGAACAGTCTCTGTGTTTGGCGTTTAGGTCTCCAATGATAATATTGTCCGACCCTCTATGCCATTCGTTATCCGGGTCCCAGTTTCCTGCATGAGGTCTCTGGTACCCGAAGGTAATTTCGGTGCCTGCTGTCCATAGTGACATAAATTGCGTAGACACCTAGCCTACCGCAAACATATTTACATACTCATCTTTGACATAAACAGCGCAACCCCATCTCTCTGCCTTTGTGTTGGCATACAATGTGAAGCCTTTAAGATTCATCCAATCTCCGTTCTCAAGGGGACATTCCGCTAGGGAAATAATCTTTGGTTTAAGTTTCAGGGAGGACTTAAGTAACTCGGTGACCACGTTCATCGACCCGCCGACGTTGTGGAAAATAATATCAGTGGTCGCCATAATTAGTTATGGGGGGGGGTGTGGGCCCTATCGGGTGCTTTGCCTTTTTCTGCTGTGGTGGGGGACCTGGCTCTTATCCTGGTTGGGCAGTGGCGGTCTCCCGCAAAGTGTGATGTTTCCTCGCAGTTGGGGCATCTTCTGACGGTGTGTGAGCACAATTTACCTTTCCCGGCGGTGCAGTAAAGTTCCTGGCAGTGGTGGTCCCTAGTGTGATGTTGACCCCCGCATAGCTTGCAGACTGTAGGGGACCTGCAGCTGACTGCGTGGTGGCCGAACTGAAGGCATCTTTCACAGTGGGTGGAGGAGTCTTTCCTGACATACTTCCTGAAGGAACACTTTGTCCCATAGAGGGCTAGGAACGGGTGGGGTTTGTTGCATTCCTTGGAGACCCATTCATTTGCCTCCACAGCCACGATGATTGATGACTTAATCTTGTCTTCAATTCGGAGGGTAGAAACAGATTTTATCCACTTTGGTCTGTCGGCTAGCCGGATGTGAGGGTTGAAGGCTGACAACTCGTTTTCCAGCTCGGTCCATTTTTCGGAGTTAATCTCCCAGTCTTCGGGTTTCCAGTCGTCGTTACCCAATGGGACGCTGTTGACCACCAAGTTTAGGGTGGGAATATCGAGGGCCAGGTCGAATCCGTAGATGCCTATGTCGTTCAGGGACTTCGTGATGGCCGCAGCGAATCGGAGGGAGGGTTCGGCTGATACGTCATCGATCGTGGTGAGTACCAGGTCGTCGTTCCTGCTGTATTCTGCACAGGCGAACTTGGTCTCGCAGACGCTGTTGATTGCATCTCTGATGCGCGTGGGGGGGATGTTTGCCGCCCCCACTCGACGTCCCTTCTCAACCGAGCGAATCAAGAGGCGCCTTTGTCTGGCGTGAGGGGTGGAGGGCGCTGATGGGGCCTGGGTGACAGCGATGCCGGGGGCCGGCTTCTGTTTCCTTTTCCTGGTTGGCACCAGTTTGAACCCGGTGGTGTCAACTCCCGTGGCGGTGATGGCGGCCCAGGTCTGTTTGGTTGCCTGAGCGGTCGTGGTTTGGCCGGAGGTCTGTTGGGCTGGTGGGGCGGTGGGGCTCCGGACTGGAGCGGGGTTGGCTTTAGGGGCAGGGGGGATAGGGCTCGGGTTGGGTTGAGGTCGGGGGTATGATTGTCTGGGGATAGGGGGGGGAGGTCCTTGTGTCCTGACCCTTATGGCAGCCAGGATTCTTTCTTCCATTTCCCTCATCTTCGTTTCCATGCCGTCTTCAAGGACCGCCATGAGGTTTATGAGGTCCTTTACGACTATGGGTCTGTCGAGGTCTTCCTGGGAGAGGCCAGAGTTCTCAGGGGTTGCTCCTTCATTTTCCAGGAGTTGGCCCAAGCTGACGGGAGGGGGGGTCTCCGATACCGTTGCGTTTCCCGAGCTTGTGCCAGGGATAGTGTTGTGGTGGGCGGGGTAGGCCGGCGCAAAAGCGGCCAGCGGCGAGGAGAAGCGGACAGACCTAGCGGTTTGTTTCTTGGGCTGGGTTGGCTGTGAGGTGGGTCGCTCCTTTTTTCCCCCGTCTCGTGAGGAGGACCAGCCTGACGGGTGTTTGGTTCTGGAGGAGGAGGAGGTGGGTGGTGGGAGGCTCGGGTTGCTGAAGGAGCTCGAGGGGTCCGTAGCATGTTGGCTATCTCCTATGCCCGTTCCCTCGGTGTTCCTTCCATCTCCCATATCCATAGGAAGCTCGGGAATGGACGAATCTGGAACGTATGGGATCAAGGCCGAGGAACTTGATTTCGGGGAGGTTGGGACAGGGGGTGAGGAATCGAGGTCGAGGGGTTGAGAGTCCGGGACTTGGATGTTGGAGTGTGGCGAGGGTTCGTAGGAGGAGGCCATGGCGGCGAGTTGGGCGAGGGCCTGTGCATCGATGGCATTGACGGAGTCGTCGCCGAAGACCTTTGCTAGGGCTGTTTGGAAACCCATGGGCCTGGGTGTAGGTGTTTGGAGGGGAGGGTTGAAGCCTGAGGGGACACCGATGTTCACACAGCACTGCTCTTTGCACCCTAGTTCGAGGCGGATTTGTGGAAAGGTTGTCCCCGGCATAACCATGCGTTTGAGGACGTCGATTTCTGTGTTGGGGCAGGCTGGGGCGTGGAGGATGCTGGTGTTGGGGGGGAGGGTGGATCCCAAGGCAAGGCCAAAGCCTGATTTCTGGCCCAAAAGGGGAGAAAATCTGCTGGGACTGTGGGGAGGAGAAGAAAGGGGGTTCTCAGGGCGTTGTAGAATGCGTTTGATGGGAGAAATAGACATGGTGGGGGAGGAACAGGTCAGTTACTTGGTTTGCAATCTGTTTCCCTGATGTTTTGAAGCCTTAGGAAAAGCGAGCCTGATTGGCTGCTCCACCCAAGGGAGGAAAGTGGTGAGAAAAACCCGGAGTGATAAAAAACAGGAAAATCCTGGATATACCGGAGGGAAATGGTGTGTTGTCAGACGAAATGTGAGATGTGATCAGTTGCAGCGCTAAATCTCTGTGAGTGAAAAAAATTTCGCTCGGGTATACCGGAGGATTTTGAAAAAGTAGGTAAAAGGGATAGCGGGGTTAAACCTGATTTTCATTCATGCTACCTACGACCAACTAAATGGTATATGAGGCGTTCCGGGACACCCCCCCCGGACCTAGGCCCCCTAAAAGAAATCCAACACCCCGCCGCCGTGCCTAACCAACAACCGCCTACCCGCCGGCACCCTCCGGTATGGGCACCAACCGCGCACCAAAATAAAACCACCCAGGGCCTCGACAACGTTCCCCAGCTGCGCCGACTTATCCGCGAAGGCTATCCATCCGAACACAATAAGCACCCGAAAACAAGACCCCGAAAGGAAACAATTACATGACCAACGCAAGAACAACCAACAGGGGCGGGAGACAACCATTCCGAGCTCGGCGCTTAACATGACGGGATACAGCTACCCCACACAACCAAAAAAATAACCACTACCGCAACCTGAAAGCCACCTCGCGCACCCTCCACCACAAAAGAAACCCACCCGGGAAAGGAAGAACCCAATCAGGAAGGAGGAAGACACAGTTGCAATGGCTGCATGCGCCCCCGGCCCGACCAGAGATCGAACCAATCCCACCGTGCCGCCGCACACCACACCAAAATATGCCACAAGGGCCAAGAGGGAGGGCGTGAAATTCAGGGTCTCTGGCATGCCCCGAGGGGGCCAGAGAAATCGAGAGCCCAGCACGAAGCCAGGAGAACGGGGGAGGGAACCACCACGAGCGGCCGGAACCCAAGCGGGGGAGAAAATGCCAAAGCCGCAGGAAGGCACGAATCGAGCGAGCCGTAAGCGAAAGGGGGTCCGGCGTGTGCGTGTCCGAACGGTCGCCCCGAGGAGAGGAAGGAACGAGCCAACCCATACGACCAACCGTGTCCCAGCCGGCAGACCAAAGGCCGAACAGACCGACAAGAAAGCTAAACCAAAGCAGCAAGGCAACGGGGGCGGCAGTAAGTGCCAGGTCGGGGCCGTATCAATAGGCAAACAAAAGAAAGCGAGCCCGGGGCATGAATACACATGAACCGCCCAGGTAAGAATAAAGACTTGAAGCCATCGTGAGAACGGCGACAAGGGCGTTGATTGGGTGATCCCCCCTGCAACCCCGCCAAGACCCACTTTTGAAAAAGTAGGTAAAAGGGATAGCGGGGTTCAACCTTGTTTTCATTCATGCTACCTACGACTAACTAAATAGTATGTGAGGCGTTCCGTGACACCCCCCACGGACCTGGGCCCCCTTATAAAGAAATCCAAAACCCCGCCCTAGGCCTACCACCATCGACCGCCTCGCCCGATCGTACAAAGGAAACTCCACTCCCACCCTCATCTCGCCCTCAGCAATTTAATTCCTCCAAACACATAAAACCTGCCCCGTCCTCTCCAGGCCCAGCAGTCATGTACGTCAGGAAATCCTTCAACAAAAGAAACCTATCCCGTTGGCTCCCCACCCAATAGTCGTGTACCAAGAAAATAAATCCTACTACAAACTCAAAGAAACCCACCTGCACCCCTGCATCCGTGGTCGTGGACGTAAGCAAAATCCATCAACAAAGAAAACCTATCCCGTTGGCTCCCCACCCAATAGTCGAGTACCTAGGAAATAAATTAAATCCATCAACAACAAAGGAAACCCTCTCCTGTGCCTCCGCACCCGAGGTCGTGTACTTTAAGAAACACTTCTGCTAGTCATTATGCCCACTAGCCACCGGGCACCGCCACTGCTCCTTGTCGCCCATCGTCACCGGGCCCGTCCTTCCTCTTTTTTCCCCTCCCTTTCGTGTAGCCCGGGAGGTGGGTCCTGGCGTGTTTTTCTCTGGCCACCGAGTTTGCTTGGACGCTCTTGCCACATATGGCACATGGTTCGTGCTTCCTGACGTTTTTGGCTGGTGTTGACGGCTTGCGTTGGCTCGGTTGTGAGGTGGGCAGGTTAATGGCCGCTCCCGTCACCTGTTGCCTGTATTCGGCCCTGTCCTTTGCCTTGGCTTTGGTGGTATTCCGGAGCTCCGGAGGCCAGCTCTCCATCCAGCTCACCAGGTCCCCGATGGTCTTGTTACTTTGAAGTGACAATTCGGTGGCGTTCACCTTCCCGCAGAAGTTCATGAGGTGGTGGGGGGTGATGATGTCCCTGTCGCAGATGCACCGTCTTCTGGTGCCGTCAACGCTCTGGTAGGGCCAGCCTGAGGTGGCCCGTAGGTTGATGATTTCCCTCAGTTGTTGCCGGGTGAGATTCCTGAGGTGGCCGTATTTGGCCCTGGGTTTTCCGTCGTACCTGATGTTGGCTGACTTGATCCGTTCTTCCCACAGGTGTCTTATGTTATCCTTGATGCTCGCGTATCCCTCTTTCAGTCCGAAAGCGTTGGTAATAACGTCAGTGATGCCGGAGTTTGCCAACCATCGTTGGGTCATTCTCGTGGGTCTGTCCAAGGTGATCGCTCTTAGGGACAGCATGTTGTGTCGCTGGCGCGCGTATAGGTCCATTGGTGGTATACCGATCTCGGCGTCCATGGCCAGGTTGGGTGTTTTCATTTCTAGCCCGAAGCTGCTCCTCATGATCTTATGGAGGGTCGCCTGGGCTTCCTGTATGAGGCCTTTGGTGTTCCACAGTTCTATGCCGTAGCTGAGTTGGGGAAGCACCAGGCCCTTGATGAGACGGTGGGTGCACCAGGCGTTGAGGCCCCCGATTTGGTATCTTTCTGTCATGGCTCGGATGCCATAGCCGGAGTGTATGGCCTTGGTGCACCATTCTTGCAGGTGTCGTTTCCATTTCCAGTCCGGGGTTATGAAAAAGCCCAGCCATCGGAGATTCTCCTGTGGATGTAGAAGGCTATTATCTACCATGGGGCTTAGTGCCATCTGCTTCTTTGTATGGACGTGGATATACTCTCCCTTGGCGGCCGAGAAGGAGTATCCCCATGATCTGGCTCGTAGGGTCATTTCGTCGATCGTCCCTTGGTGTGCAATTTGACCTTTGTTCCTGTCCTTATAGGCGGTGGCTACCAACATGTCGTCCACATAGGCGAGGATGGTTGTCTTTGAGTTCCCCTGGTCGATGTGGGCGGTGTCAAGGATGTCCTTAGTGCTGATGAGAAAAAGAATGGGCGACAGGGGTGAGCCCTGAGGGGTGCCTATGCTTGTGTGGAAGGCCTGTGATGTACGCCCGTTAAACCTGTACGAGGTTTGGCGGCTGTGTCCCCAGTGTCGAATCCATTCGGCTAGGTGTGGGTTTTTTTCCCTGATGCGATTGCAGACCAGGTCCAGGTCCAGGTGGTCGAAGCCTCCTTCTATGTCCAGCGCAGATAGGCAGATGTTGTATCCGTGGTGGGTTTGCACGAAGTCGTCGAGGGTTTGGATGGCGTCCGTGGTTCCTGATTTCTTCCTTCCTCCGAACATGTTGGGGGTTAGGAGGTCAAGTTTGGCCAACCTGGCGACTATTACCCTTTCCAATACTTTTGCCAGGATCGATTGGAGTTGTATAGGCCTCCAGCTCTTGGCTATCGAGTACGATTCCTTTCTGGCCTTTGGGATCAGGATTGTGTCACTGGTCTTCCAGCTAGCCGGGATACCCTCGAGTAGGGCTCTGTTCATCGTGGACAAAAAGAGCTTTTCGTTGGATTTTCTGAATTCCCTGACCAGTCTAGTGGGTATTCTGTCTGGGCCGGGCGATGCACCATTGGGGGAAGCCTTAATGGCCACGTCGAGTTCCTCGAGCGTGAGTTCCATGTCGGGGGTCGATTCGACGAGCGTGTTGTTTCTGTGTCGATGTCCCCCGTATAAGGCCTCTTGGAGTTCGGAAGCGATGTGAGGATGTTCGCTGGCTATCGAGCCGTCCTTCCTGGTCAAGGATGGAATGGGTCACTTGTTGCACATTGGCCGGATGCTCCTAAAACACTCGGGGTCTGTTTCCTCCTGCAGGGCCCTACCGTTCGCCTCAATCTTCGCGTTGGCTATTTTTTTCCGGTAGGCTCTTTTTAAGTTGAGGAGTCTTGGGTCCTTGCTACCCTTTTTTTGGAGTGACCTTATCGCTAGTCTGCATTTTTCTAGGTCCTCGTTCCAGAAGGCCTTCGCCCCGCCTCTTGCTCTGGGGGTGTGTTGAAGCAGAATCCTGGTGAGGGATCTCTGGACCTGAGCTGGTTGGTTATCGTCAGGGTCTAGGAGGGTGAGAGCGGCCTTAATCTGGCCCCAGTCGGCTTTGTCGTACCTTAGTTTGTCCTCGGTGGATTTTCTCCAAGTCAAGTTGGTTTTTATCCTGAGGGCCTTGTGTTCCGCCGCAGCTATGTCCATTGCCATGATTTTGCACGGTCTGTTGTCCCCAGTGATAACTATGTCGATGGTGGTCCCTTCACCCTTTTGCCGATATGGTGGAAGTGTAACCATAAATGGGTTGCGCACCTCCAGACCTCTCTCTTCTATCCATCTCCTCATTTTCTGTCCTTGGGGGTTTCCGCCCTTGGACCAGTCTCTGTGTTTGGCGTTTAGGTCTCCAATGATAATGTTGTCCGATCCTTTGTGCCATTCGTTGTCCGGGTCCCAGTTCCTTACATGAGGTCTCTGGTATCCGAAGGTAATTTCGGTGCCTGCTGTCCATAATGAAATAAATTGCGTAGACACCCGGCCTACCGCAAACATATTGACAAATTCATCCTTGACGTAAACAGCACAACCCCATCTCTCTGCCTTTGTGTTGGCATAACATGTGAAGCCCTTAAGATTCATCCAATCTCCGTTCTCAAGGGGGCATTCCGCTAGGGAAATAATCTTTGGTTTAAGTTTCAGGAAGGACTTAAGTAACTTGGTGACCACGTTCATCGACCCGCCGACGTTGTGGAAAATAATATCAGTGGTCGCCATAATTAGTCATGGGGGGGGGTGTGGGCCCTCTCGGGTGCTTTGCCTTTTTCGGTTGTGGTGGGGGATCTGGCCCTAATTCTAGTCGGGCAATGGCGGTCCCCCGCGAAATGGGAGGTTTCCTCGCAGTTGGGGCATCTTCTGACCGTATGGGAGCATGATTTCCCTTTTCCCGCGGTGCAGTAAAGCTCCTGACAGTGGTGGTCTTTGGTGTGGTGTTGTCCTCCGCAGAGCTTGCAGACCGAAGGGGATCTGCAGCTAACCGCGTGGTGGCCGAATTGGAGGCACCTCTCGCAGTGGGTGGAGGAGTCCTTTCTGACGTATTTTCTAAAGGAGCATTTTGTGCCGTAGAGGGCTAGGAACGGGTGGGGCTTGTTGCACTCCTTGGAAACCCAGTCGTTTGCTTCGACCGCCACGATTATTGATGACTTGACTTTGTCTTCAATCCGGAGGGTGGAGACGGACTTTATCCATTTTGGCCTGTCGGCCAGCCTGATGTGGGGGTTGAAGGCTGACAGCTCGTTCTCCAGCTCGGTCCATTTTTCGGAGTTGATCTCCCAATCCTCTGGCTTCCAGTCGTCATCTCCTAGTGGCACGCTGTTGACTACTAGGTTCAGGGTGGGGATATCAAGGGCAAGGTCGAAGCCGTAGACGCCTATGTCATTCAGGGATTTTGTGATGGCGGCAGCGAACCTAAGGGCGGGCTCGGCCGGCACGTCGCTGATTGTGGTGAGTACCAGGTCGTCGTTCCTGCTGTACTCCGCGCATGCGAATTTGGTTTCACAGACGCTGTTGATTGCGTCCCTGATGCGTGTTGGGGGGATGTTTGCCGCTCCCACACGGCGTCCCTTTTCGACCGAGCGTATCAGGAGACGTCTTTGTCGTGCGTGGGGGGTGGATGGTGCCGAGGGGGCTTGGGTCGTCGCGATGCCTGGAGCAGGTTTCTGCTTTCTTTTCCTGGTTGGCACCAGCTTGAACCCGGTCGTGTCCACCCCGGTGGCGGTGATGGCCGCCCAGGTCTGTTTCGTTGCCTGAGCGGTTGAGGTCTGGTTGGAGGGCAGTTGGGCAGGTGGGGCGGCGGGGCTTCGGACTGAAGCGGGGTTAGCTTTTGGGGCAGGGGGGGGTGGGTTTGGGCTGGGTTGAGGTCGGGGGTATGACTGGCGGGGGATGGGGGGGGGAGGTCCTTGTGTTCTGACACGTATGGCTGCCAGGATTCTTTCCTCCATCTCTTTCATCTTTGTTTCCATGCCGTCCTCGAGGACCGCCATGAGGTTGATGAGGTCTTTCACAATGATGGGTCTGTCGAGGTCTTCCCGTGAAAGGCCCGAGTTTTCCGGGGTTGCCCCTTCGTTTTCCAGGAGCTGGCCCAGGTTGATGGGGGGGGGGGTTTCAGATACCGTGGCGTTACCCGAGCTCGTACCAGGGATGGTGCTATGGTGAGTGGGGTGGGCTGGTGCAAAGGCGGCCAGCGGCGAGGAGAAGCGAACGGACCTTGAGGCCTGCTTTTTGTTTTGGGTTGCCCTTGAGGAGGACCAGGCCGATGGGTGTTTGGTGCTGGAGGAGGAAGGAGCAGAGGGTGGTGGGAGGCTAGGGTTGCTGAATGAGGGTGATGGGTCCGTAGCATGCTGGCTGTCTCCCATGCCCGTCCCTTCGGTGTTTTTCCCATTTCCCATGTCCATGGGGAGTTCGGGGATGGACGACTCAGGGACATAGGGGATTAAAGCCGAGGAGCTTGGCTCTGGGGAGGCTGGGACGGGGGGTGAGGAAGTGAGGTCAAGGGGTTGGGAGTCCGGAACCTGGGCGTTGGTGTGTGGAGTGGGTTCGTAGGAGGAGGCCATGGCGGCTAGTTGGGCGAGGGCCTGCGCGTCGATAGCGTTGACAGAGTCGTCACCGAAGACCTTTGCCAGGGCAGTTTGGAAGCCCATAGGTCTGGGAGTGGGTGCCTGGAGGGGTGGGTTGTGAGGGCCCGGGTTTCCGATGTTCACACAGCACTGTTCCTTGCAGCCCAACTCGAGGCGGATTTGTGGGAAGGTGGTGCCGGGCATGACCATCCGTTTGAGGACGTCGATGTTTGTGTTGGGACAGGCTGGGGCGTGGAGGATGCTGGTGTTGGGGGGGAGGGTGGATCCCAAGGCAAGGCCAAAGCCTGATTTCTGGCCCAAAAGGGGAGAAAATCTGCTGGGACTGTGGGGAGGAGAAGAAAGGGGGTTCTCAGGGCGTTGTAGAATGCGTTTGATGGGAGAAATAGACATGGTGGGGGAGGAACAGGTCAGTTACTTGGTTTGCAATCTGTTTCCCTGATGTTTTGAAGCCTTAGGAAAAGCGAGCCTGATTGGCTGCTCCACCCAAGGGAGGAAAGTGGTGAGAAAAACCCGGAGTGATAAAAAACAGGAAAATCCTGGATATACCGGAGGGAAATGGTGTGTTGTCAGACAAAATGTGAGATGTGATCAGTTGCCGCGCTAAATCTCTGTGAGTGAAACAATTTTCGCTCGGGTATACCGGAGGATTTTGAAAAAGTAGGTAAAAGGGATAGCGGGGTGTGACTATACCGGAATCACTACCCTTAATATAATTAATCTCCCGTAACCCATCAATATATTCTATATGAGTACACAACCTCACGAAGTTACTGGGCTGTGACCCCGAGCCCATCCGCGCATCCGACAGTACAATACCGGTACGGTGGTAGTGCGGATAGAGGTAAATTTCTGGTTAGCGAATACCAATATCCTTACCGGTGATCTAGTGTTACCTATCCCGGATGAGTCTAGCGCTGGGTCGTATCCCGTGAGCTCGCTTGCAATGTGCATGCCCAAGCCCGATCAAAGCTTAGCCCCAGTCATCAAATACGGTACAGAAGCCAGACAGACTCGCCCATCGGCAAACACATCTCGTCATAGGGGTTTCGGCCCTGGCGGATTTATATCGTCTCGTGGTGGATAGATATGGGGTGGGCGATTGCCGACCTAGTGGCTTATTGCGCTGTGGGGCTCGCCTGTTGAATGTGTTGTGTTCGGCTGTGCCGACAAATGGCCGGAAAAAGGATTTCCCGAGGCGCCCCCTACGGAGGTACAGGGCATAAGTTTTGTAGGTTCCACAAGCGAAGTTTGCTGCCCTCACCCCCTGTGTAACCTACAAAACTTATGCCCTGTACCTCCGTAGAAGATTCAGTCAGTGTGCGAAAGAGCTCTCGGATCATAGGACACACTCGATTAAAACTTTATTGCCTTGACTTGTACTAGCCGCCATGTTAGTCTCGCGACATTTTGCATGACCGGTAGTGTTTACTGCGGCAGGTTAAGTATCGATACCGGATGGTATTATGATCACAAGGGCGCAAAAACACTTTGGGGGAGTCCGATTAACCCTAGGAAACCAAAAAAGAACACCGTGTGAGATGCGCGCCTGAAGGTGGAATATGGGGTAGGTATCGTTGGGAAATTTCTTGTCGACCCTTGCGAGGGGTACTCGTGCCAAGGTTGCGGCGTGTGGCCGCAACCCAGGATGTTCGCAGGCTCACAACCTGGGCACTCCTACAGAGTGCCTGACGGCTCAACACAACTTTACGGCTCAACACAACTTTGTGGCTTACCATACAAAATATTTGGCTTGGCACAACTTTGTGGCTCAACACAACTTTGTGGCTTACCACAGAATCTGGGTGGCTCAACACCACTTTGTAGCCTAATGTGACTTAAAACATACATTAAATATAATATTCTCATTCAAATTAAGGCTTGCAATTGCACTTATCACTTAATTATTATTTTAGATATTCTTTGAGCAATATGGTTACATGAAACAGAAAGCCAGGTTAAGCCACTAAGTTGTGTTGAGCCACAAAGTTGTGCCAAGCCAAATATTTTTTATGGTAAGCCACAAAGTTGTGTTGAGCCGTAAAGTTGTGTTGAGCTGTCAGGCACTCTGTAGGAGTGCCCAGGTTGTGAGCCTGCGAACATCCTGGGTTGCGGCCACACGCCGCAACCTTGGCACGAGTATCGGGATTTCTGGTTTTCCTGGAACACTGGCCTTTGTGACTCGCTTGCAAGCGCAGTAACCGTATGTACCTGGAGAGCCCTTGTCATATCGAGTAGGGACTGGTATACTTTAACTTGAAGCCCACGATATTATGACTGGTGATGGTTTTTGTGGTTTCCGAAGATGGTTTTTGCGGTGTTGGCCACCGAGGCTGTTCTAGTTGTAGATTAACGGGGCTGACGGCACCACCGGCGTTGAGGAGTTCTCTCTGTGCGCGAGACTGGTGTGATGGCGCCTCATGCTGCAGCGGTGATACAGGGAGAAGAGCCGCAATACTACCGTACTCGAGTACGGTAGAGCTTTTATCTCGCTTGCTTGTTCAAATCACGCCTGCATGATCGGTTAAGATCTACTGTACATACTTGGCACAACAAAACAGGAAGGTTCAAGTCGCACCGGCCCATCCAATGCGATGACTAAAGTTGCGATCGCTCGAAGCAGTGCCATGATCCAAAAGTTCTGGCGTCCGAGCTAGTATTTACAAGTACTGCAACAAAAAGCGATAATACATCCGCTATAAAAATTTGTTACGCTACCTTCCCGGGGGTGCCAGAACTTTGGAACGCGGCTGTGGACTAATTATTACGGCAAACGGGAAAGAGAGTTACATTCGTGGTCGTAACCGTGCAGGTGTTCTGTTAGGAAATGCGAAATCCCATGGGAAAGAGATTTGTCTTCCGTCGCCCAAAGATCTCTGTTCACATCCACGAACTTAAAAGGCGAATAAGATGAGGACGGTTGGTTGAGTCTGTTAGCCGCCGGCCACTGATTCGGACGAGTTCATACCAGTACCGTACTGCCAGGGCCATTCAGATGGCAGCTACTCGAGCACAAGTGCCGGAGTCTAACTGTGGCATTCCAGTCCTGAAGCCTGGGAAAGTGCGAGGGCCGGATGAAAACTTTTATTTGTGCTGCACACAATGTATCGTCTGAGAGGAAGTGTCGGTGCCAGTACGGTATGCTAATTTCAGCTCCGAAAACACACATGCAAATGCTAAGTTATCGTTGCTACCGGTATGTGGACTGCCACCTCAACAGTATCTTTTAGCAGTGCGGGACTTTGTGGCACTAAGGCTAGACATGCAATATCGCTTTGTAATTTGTGATACCTGTGGTGAGCTTTAGCACCCGCTGCCTTCTTCTCCTACTGAACTGCAGCGGAACCGCGCCCACGACAGAATAAAACACCCACAACACGCGCCACGGAACGGATACCAAATATGCAATCACTCGGAAACTATAATACCAACTCTGGGAATGTAACGAATAGCTATAACAATATCACCGTGAACAAAACGGACGAAGACAACCAGATTAAGCAGTGGCTCTCGCCACTAACGCCTCAGGCCAGACACCAAACTGTGCAAGCCAACCGAGTGGAGGGTGTGGGAGGTTGGCTTTTGGAAGAGGAGGAGTTTCGAAAGTGGAACGGTAGTGGTGGGGTATCAAAACAAGCCGTTCTATTCTGCTCAGGCGATCCAGGGGTGGGGAAGACGCATATAAGGTAGGTGAGAAGCCCCACCTCAAATAGCTAGGTCCTGCTGACGGCAAGAAATATCAGCTCTTTAGTTATTGACTGTTTGCGCAAACAAGTTCATGATCGGAATATCGCTGTAGCAGGCCTATACTGCGATTATGCTGATCAGGAGCAGCAGTCCACGAGGAACATATTGGGCGCAATCCTCACACAACTTTTCGCGAGGGATGGGATCCCGGAGCCTGTGCGGCGGGCTTTTTATGAGGAGAAAATGGTACTTGGCGGACAGCCTGCGCAACTTCCGGACTTAGTAAAAATACTGAAAACCACGATGGAACCGGGGCCGGGAGTGTTCATCTGTATCGATGCCTTAGATGAATGTCTTCCAAAGTGCCGACTCCAGCTTCTTAAGTCACTGCAAGAAATTGTAAAGGCTTCTCCGACTGCACGGGTGTTCCTTACTGGAAGACCTCACGTTCAGGACGAGGTTAAGAAATATTTCCCCGGAGCTATCATGATACCCATTATCCCTCCCATTGAGGATATTAAGAGATATTTGAGTATGAGATTAGAAGACGATACCATAGCCGGCGCAATGGATAGTAATTTGAGGGCCAAGATTATGGAGGTGATTCCGGGAAAAATCTCCCAAATGCGAGTAAAAATAGCCACTATGGTCTTCCCACGCCTCCCTGGGTATTTGCTAACAGAAAATAGATTCCTTCTTGTCTCCCTTAACATCGACGCGGTCTTGGAGGAGCCTACGATCCACAAGAGAAAGAAAAAGCTTGAAGAGATGACCCAAGGGAACGGCCTTCAAGGCGCCTACTCGACAACCCTGAAACGGATGCAGGAGCAAGGGGGAAGCAAGTCGAGTCTAGGGATGGGCATGCTAATGTGGCTATCGCATTCGGAGAGACCCTTAGAAACCAACGAGTTATGCGATGCCCTTGGGGTAGATATCGGGTCTGTACGCCGAAATTCTGAGAACATTCCTACGATAGAAGCCCTGCTGGGATTCTCTTTAGGGCTTGTAGTTGTTGAAGCGTCCACATATACCGTCCGTCTTGTCCACCGCACCCTTCAAGAGTACTTACGCGATAACGCCGACCTGTTTCCCAACCCTCACGCGACAATTACCCAGGTTTGTTTAACATACCTCAATTTTCAGTGCATTCGGGCCCTCCCGCCTATCCCTTTTCAGCCCCAGCTAGAAACATCGTTGCTCGAATATGCCTCTTGTTACTGGGGAATCCATGCTGGAGAGGGAACATATGCCAGAAGGGAAATCACGGAAAGTGTCAACAAACTGGCAGTGAGACTTCTCGATGGATTCGATGAGCATGTATCCTCTGGGATACTCTTATCCCACAACCGTGACAATTGGGACGGGAGCCTCGGTCGGAGTGACTATACGGGGTTTACAGGACTCCATGGTGCTGCATATCTTGGGATGGTGAAGATAGCGGCTGGTTTATTAGATATGAAGAAATGGGATCACGGGGTAACCGATGTGATGGGAAATACAGCAATCTTGTGGGCTGTTAGAAAAGGGCATGAGGCCATGGTAAAGATGCTTTTAGCACGGGAGGATACGGCTCCAAATACTACGGATAAAAACGGTTCGACACCTCTCTTGTGGGCGGTTAGGGATGGGCGTGAGGGCATCGTGAAGATGCTTTTGGAGAGAGAGGATCTCACCCCCGGCACCGCGGATAAAGGCGGCCAAACACCTCTCCTGCGCGCAGTTATAGATAAGCATACGGACATTGTGAGGATGCTTCTGGGGCGGGAAGATCTCTCTCCCAACACCCCGGACCGATACGACCAATCACCTCTATCGTGGGCGGCTCGGAATGGGAATGGCAACGCCGTGAGGATGCTTTTGGAACGTAGGGATGTCACCCCCGACACTGAAGATAAAGGTGGTCGAACTGCTCTCTCGTGGGCGGCTGGAAATGGGGATGGGGGTATCGTGAAGATGCTTTTGGAACGGGAGGGGGAGGATGTCACCCCCGACACTGGAGATAAAGATGGTCGAACGGTTCTCTCGTGGGCAGCTGGGAATGGGCATGGAGGCATTGTGAAAACAATTTTGGCACGGAGGGATGTGACCCCCGACACTGAAGATAAAGGTGGTCGAACGGCCCTCTCGTGGGCGGCTGGAAGTCGGCATGAGGGTGTCGTGGGGATACTGTTGGAATTTGGGGATGTCACTCCCGACAGTGCGGATAAAACCGGTCGAACACCTCTCGCCTGGGCAGCTGGAAATGGGAATGATAATGTCGTGGGGATGCTTTTGGAACGGGAGGATGTCACTCCCAACACTACCGATATATCCGGTCGCTCAGCTCTCTTGTGGGCAGCTCGGTTCAGGCGTGACCGCATTGTGAAGATGCTCTTGGGACGCAGGGATACCATTGCCGACACTGCGGATAAAGACGGTCGGACGCCTCTATCGTGGGTGGCTGCAAATGGGCGTGACGCCATTGTGAAAATGCTTTTTGAACGGGAGGATGTCGCTCCCGACCGTGCTGATAAAAACGGTCGAACACCGCTCGCGTGGGCAGTTGTATACGGGCAAGGGGGCGTTGTGAAGATGCTTTTGGAACGAGAGGATGTCGCCCCCGACACTCGGGATAAAGACGGTCAAACGCCTCTCTCGTGGGCAGCTGGGTCAGGGAATGAGGACATCGTGAGGATGCTTTTAGAACGGGGGGGTGTTACTCCTGATACTCCGCATAAAAACGGTCAAACACCTCTGTCCTGGGCTGCGGAGCGCGGACACATTCGAGTAGTAGAAATGCTCCTCGAACGGTTTAGCATTCGCCACGACATCCTCATAGCAGACCTAGCGGGCCAAACAGCACTTATACAGACATCCGGGGAGCAACCCGTGGGGGTCATAGAGCGGCGATTTGGGGATCAGGATTCTTTTCCTCATACCAACAACTCAATAAGCCTCGTCCCAACTGACCCCTCCGAGTCACACAACACTCTTCCCACAGGGTCCGGAGATCCCGACATTGATGACAACAGCTCGTCGCCTGACGAACCTCCTCACTCGCAGTGCCGGTACTACACTATCATGCTGCTAAACTTCACTCTCAATTCACCCCTTCGAGCACTCTTCCTGTCTTCCATGTGTCTATGGTTCCTTCGCATCCTAGCTATCTATCTACCTATTTTAGCGTACCATATTATCTCCTTTATTTACCCCTAAGTAGTCTATGCCTATGCAATGTCGGTTTTTGCCTGTGCTTCATGTCTTTTTAGTTCTTTCCTCCCCTTTTCATAGTGCACACCCCCGCTCTAACACTATTATTCTTAATATCTCACGAGAGTGCACTTCGTGCAGGTAAAGCACCAGGCCCTTTCATGCTACCGGTATAGCAAGGTGCCTTTATCGAGTGCTGATTGTTTCCCCTGTTTCATCACCCAAAGTCTATTTAGTCCCTCGGCACCCGCTTCGCCTTTTGGGAGAGGAAATAGAGAACCTTGTTCTAGTGTTTGCTAGTCTTTTCGTGCTCTTTCACTTTAATACCGACCCTTCTAGATTAGGATTGATTCTGGTTCACTTTGTAGAGTGTGGTATAGCTTGTACCAGTACTGTACCGTCGTTTGAATGGAATAGGAAAAGTAATCCCTGATTTGCCTAAGGGTATTCTAGTGCAAGTCATTAGGATGAGAGGTTAATACGAATCGCTTGTCGTTTTATGTCGAGTTAGATTAAATTTGTGGCACAGGTTGTGGGCATCTGGAACGTCTACTGTAGGTTCGGCTCAACGTGGCGTACTGGGCAGTACTGTACCATGTTGTGTAGACTTCTCGAGACCTCGCTGAAGTTGGAAAAAATTTGCTCCTATTGCTAGTCTAAGACCCGTGCCCCAATCGCACCGGACTCCTGCTAGTTTTGAGATCCGGCACTTGGATCTCCGAAGCTCTTCTGTGTTTTCAGCCAAGTCAGAGATATTTGTTGTTTCCGTTTTTTTCTCTCTTTGTTCACTTCACCCCCCTCACCCCCATTCACCGCCCCTCTACCCGGCTTGCTAGGGGTGCCGCGCTTTTGCTGGGTAGAGGCGTTCGGGCGTTCGGATCGGGTCTTGATTCCGGTGGGCCTCCTACCCGTAGTGGCATACCGCACTCCTGGAACTGGCTACTTTTATGATGTATTTCCGCACCTACTCTTACGGTACTAGTAGTGTGCGACACGGGGCGTCATATAATAACCGAATAATAACCACATTCGACCAGTGACATTTCGGGTTAATTGAATGCATATATGCCATTAACGTGAGTTAAAATTTCCGTAAGGACCACCTACTCTCTCCTTGAACTCCTGATCTTTTGAAATCGGGTCTGACAATTGCCAAAGACCATATTAAGCAGGTGTGGAATTTCCAATATAATACCTCGTTTGAAGTATATGTAACCTATAAATTTCTCCCGGTAGACTCAGACATGCATTTGGAGGGAATACCATGCTTCGTATCATCGCAAAGAATAAGAAATAGTATCTTTAATAAGAATAAGTAGACAAAAAGATTCTGTTTTGGTTGGGCTACAGTAGAGTGATCCCTTTAGGTATGGTTGGAAGGGCCGGGCGGTGGGGAGCTTCTGGTTGTTGACAAACAACACCTGTAGCGACATGTCGAAGAGCCGTGAGAATGATGCCTTTCGGGTGGCTTAATTGAAATAGCTTCCGCCACAGTATGAGTGGCTGCCTAGGTCCCAGCTGTGGCACCAGCAACCCCCGGTTTTCTTCGGCTCCATGGAATGCTGCCAACCGACCATACAGTACTTATTGACTCCTCCTCCTCAACTGAGCAGGCGATAAATAGTGGATGATGTCTCAATATACTATCAACATCAACGATAGTAACAGCTGTTCCGATACTAGGGACCCTTTTGATGATGTGCGGAACAACTCACGGTTGTCGATGCCTGGTCTGAGCTCCTAGCCTGGCTGTCACCCCTGGACCCCCGCTTACGACATTTGGACATCCAAGAGCGCCATGTCAATGATGTCGGGAAATGGCTCATAAAAACTGAGGAATTCAGAAGATGGTGCGGGCTAAGCGGGGAAGATGAAGGGGACAAGGCAGTTTTGTTTTGCTATGGAGGTCCAGGGGTCGGCAAGACATATGTGAGGTAACAAGGACTATCATCTGGAGAGAGAAGTGAACCTGTGCTAATAAGGTGTGATGGTAGTTCACTAGTAGTGGACTGGCTGCGCAACCAGACCAGAGGACAAGAAACAGTCGTTACGTGTTTTTACTTCGACTTCGCGGCGCGAAAGGAGCAGTCCGTAACCAGTATGCTAGGTTCTTTGGCGAAACAGATGGTCAGTGGAATGGAAAGGATTCCAGAGGAAATTTCGCGGGCCTTGCAAGAGCAGAAAGAGGCCGTTAGTGGACGCAAACCGCAACTTGATGATATCGTAAAGGTGCTGCTACTCATCACGTCCTCGCAACCCACATTTATGGTTATTGATGCGCTGGACGAATGCGCGGCTGTGTACCGAGCCAGGATCCTTTATTCGTTGGAAGAAATCCTGGAGAAGTCCCCAGGCACCCGAATATTCGTGACCGGAAGGCCTTATATTCGTGCCGAGGTTGAAAAGCGCCTCCCCCTAGTGCAAAGTATACCTGTAAACCCTGCCAGAGACGATATCGTCCGATTCCTTCGTGTCAGACTCAGTGAGGACAAAACACCGGATGCCATGGATTCAAGTCTGGAGGCGGAAATTCTGGAGAAGATTCTAGAAAATATATCGGAATCGTGAGTAGTGGGCATGGCGCTCAGAATCCCACTGTACATTATCGGCTAATAGATGCGTGTAGGTTTCTACTCACTTCCTTAACTATCGAAGCAATCTTGCGAGAATCGACGATACACACGAGACGAGAAAGGCTTAACGGAGCGAGGTATGAAGCAGGGTTGGTGGATGCCTACAATGCAACAATGGAGTGGATAATGGCACAGGGTGGGGAAAAATCGAGACTCGGGGTGGCGGCTTTGATGTGGATCAGCCATGCAGAACAGCCGTTGAGGGCGGATGAGCTCTGTCATGCTCTAGCAGTCGAACTATGCTCCACTGATTTCAACCCCGGCAAAGTCCCTTCGATGTCAGAATTGGTGGGCTACTGTCAGGGGCTTATTGCTGTGGATAAGGAGGCATCAACTGTGCGATTGATCCACTTTACGCTGCAAGAGTACCTTTCCGGCCGTCCGGATATTTTCACTAGAGCCCATGCGGCGATGGCAGAAATTTGCTTGACCTATCTAAATTCTAAACATGTCAAGGCCATCCTAGCCGATGGTTATCCTAACCCAATTGACGACGACTTTCTAGAATACTGTTATTTATTCTAGGCCACCTACGCGAAAAGGGAACTCTCGGACTATGCAAAATCACTTGCGCTGGAACTATTTCAGGAACATGGTGGTCATATATCTGCCCAATTGCTTTTAATGCAAGTAACCCATCTGGATCATTGGGGATTTGATCCCAATTTCCCATCCAGTGGGCTACATTGCGCATCGCTATTTGGAGTTGTTGAGATTGTAGCAGCCTTGATTGCAATGGAATGTTGTGATATCAATGAAGGTGGTTTGGTAGGGTATACACCACTTGCATGGGCTGCTTGGAATGGAAATGAGGGCGTAGTGGAGTTCCTGCTCGGGCAAGAAGAGATCAGCCCCGATAAGCCCAATGATGACGGCCAGACACCCCTCTTGCTTGCTGCTAAGAATGGGCATGAAGGGGTAGTGGGGATGCTACTCACGCATAAAGGTGTCAACCCTAACGAACCAGATAATGGCGGCCAAACTCCGCTCTCGTATGCTGCTAAGAATGGGCATGGAGGAGTTGCGAAGATACTACTCAGGCGAGAAGAGGTCAGCTCTGACGAGCCAGAAAATCGCAGCCGGGCGCCGCTCTCCTATGCTGCTCAGTATGGGCGTAGAGGAGCAGTAGAAATCCTCCTAGGGAGAAAAGAGGTCAACCCCAACAAGCTAGACAATGGTGGTAGAACACCGCTCTCTTATGCCGCACAGTCCGGGTATGAGGAAGTGGTAAAGATACTGCTCAATCGGGAAGAGGTCGACCCCGACAAGCCAGACAACTGCCTCCAGACGCCGCTCTCGTATGCCGCTTGGGGTGGGCATGCGGGAGTGGCCAAGATACTTCTCGGGTGGGTAGAGGTCGACCCCGAGAGGCCAAATAATTACGGCAAAACACCGCTTTTGTATGCCGCCTGGGATGGACGTGAGGAGGTGGTGAAGATACTGCTCGGGCGAGATGAGGTCAACCCCGACAGGCCAGACTGTTATGGCGTGACGCCGCTCTCGTATGCGGCGTGGCGTGGACATGGAGGGGTGGTGAAAATACTACTCGGGCGGAAAGAGGTCAATCCTGACAAGCCGGATAATCGCGGCCAAACGCCGCTCTCCTATGCTGCTCAGTATGGACATGATGAAGTAGCGGAAATCCTTCTCGGGAGAGAAGAGGTCAACCCCAACAAGCCAGATAATAGCGGCCGAACACCGCTCTCGTATGCCGCGCAGTATGGACGTGAGGGGGTGGTGAAAATACTCTTCAAACGGGAAGAGCTTATCCCCGACAGGCCTGACAATGACGGCCAGGCACCGCTCATGTTCGCAGCTAAGCATTGCCACGATAGGGTGGTAGCGCTGCTACCACCTTACGGAGCAGAAACCCAAAGCGCCATATTGAGCCTTAGAGATACCACCCCGTGAAAGTCGCCACTATTGCCTCACTTTCGGAGGATGTCGCTCATCGGAGTTGTCCTCGGACGTCATCCCTCGCAGCCAAAGGAAATCGCATGGGAACAGGAGTCACATATCTATTGTCACCCTGACGAAACTCCCTACCTAACTTATTCGAGCAGGAATTTATGTATCTCTACAAAGTATAATAGTGTCTGGTTTGTGGGATAAAATAGTTTTATGACTGTGAGAATGTTCAGTTTATAGCTTTTATTTTTCATCATAGCTGCGCCTTTTTTCTTCCTAGCACTGTTTTTCTTCTCTCCTCCACACCCCTCCCTGTATGATAGATAAACCTGACATTACGGGGTGTTTTTTTTTTTTTTTGTTTCTGATAGAGGGGAAACGGTGTACGGTACGGTAAGAATCCTTAAGCCGGTTGTGAACTATAGGGCCGCACCTATAATAAAGCGCAGGTTAGCACAAATGATACGGCTTAAACAACAGTATGGTATAGCGCTTGGCTGATACCTCCTAGCTACCCCCGCCATAAACGTCAGTATGCAGGCTAAGAGCCCGGCGGCCAGGCCTTCCACGTTGCTAATCTGCCCAACTTGTCCAGCCACCAACCCGACAGCGTAAAACTTACCAGTTGAGAAACCACCAACCAGATACACGCTAGCGGGTACTATGCTCAGAGGCTCCCGTTCTCTCTTGGTAGATACCACGCTAAGAGGACCGACTTTCCACCGCCTGGGTCGCACCCGCCGCGGGGCTGGCGGGAAAGGTCATCCCGGAGCCGCTAAGTTAGCCGGAAAGCTAATACTCCACAGTACAGAGCTCGTTCCTAATCACCCCCGGATAAGAAATCGTCAAAGAACCCACGGCACCGTACTTCCCCACCTAGTAGAAAATGGCGTGGGGGGGTAAGGGGGGGTGGAGTGGGATCGATGGCGATTTTCGCTGGTGTCTTGCTGGGGCTCTTGGATTAACGGGGGGGTTGTCGTGCATCTCGCAGGGTTAGGGTTCTTTTCTTGGTATCACGCATCTCGTATCTTTGGATCGCGTGAGTGATTGGTGTCGATATCTCGGTTCGCAATGGAGGCTCGTATATAAAAGGCTAAAGAGTAAAATTATCTCTGCTGGGATGTGGACGAAAAGGGAGAGATTTAAGCATAGGAAGTGAGAAGGACTTCGTGAGAGAAGGAGGTGTATTGCGGTCGCACACTGGTATCCTGGACCTAGCATCCTCTTCATCGCCCCCTTCACAGGAGCCTCAACTGGCGGATGGCTCTCCATCCGGCCATCGGAGGCAATTATCAAGAGGTGCGATGCCGGCCGACTTCATCTGAGGAAGTGTGCCAGAGGGCGGGGCCCGTATTCTCGCGGAGCTGTTAATCTGGCCTGCTTTGCTGATTTTGTCTTGGGCATTCAAGGAATCGAATGAAGTTTTAAACCGCGACAACCAAACGCCAAGATTTCACACAACAGAGATGCGGCTCTAATCACTAGCACGCGAATTTGGGGTGTGAGCGGGGAAGTTCGCTGACTCACGCTTTTTACTTCTATCTCAACTAACTACCAGTAAAGGCGGGAGTACTCGTATATAGATCACAGCGATGTCGTCCTCCTATCCTTCCATGGATCGCAAGACACATCCGTTCTCCGTCGCCTCCGTCTCTCCATTTACCGAACAGCCGTGCTAGCAAAAGCAAGGCAGAGACTCCCGCTATTCGTAGCCTCCGAGCATCTGACTCCTTTCCAGCTCTTCCATTTTTCTTCCAGTGAATGCACCAATCCAAGCGCCTTCCCCGAGCCTAAGGGCATTCGTGAGAACTATCCAAACCATGAAACAAATAACGGGGCATGTCGAGAGCATCTAACCACTCCCAACAGGAGCTCACATAATACTGATACTAATAACGAGAACTATCTGCAGTAGTCTACTACATACGCGACAAACCCTCCTCCCTCTCTCTCAGTATAGTTTCTCCTTATACCTGTTTTCTCTCATAGTATATTCCTGGTGCTGTCCTGTTGCCCCTTTCAGTATAGTCTTCTGGTGGTTACAGTGGTATCTGGCTCAGAAGCTAACTTTCTATAGGGGGGCAGGGGGAATATCATAGCGACTCGAGGCCTTTTTTTCAAGTTCGCCGGGTGGAATTACATAAAAAGATGGATGTGTTAGGGATTTTGTACAATTAAGTGGGGTATCGGGTTCTAAGCGGTCGGGGATAACGAGGTGCGACGATATCAGGATCGCTTCAATCTGCCACAAACCATCAACGCATTCCATATGAGTAAACATCGCGAAGTCACTAGTCTATCACCTCAAGCCCATCCGCGCGTCCGGCAGTAGAATACGGCGGACCATGGTACGGGCAGAGGTGGATTTTTGGTTAGCGAATATATCGTTACCAGTAATCTAGCGCTACCTATCCTAGATGAGTTCAGCGCCGGGTACCGGCGTGTCCCTCACCGTCTGGTTGCTGCTAGTACTCGAGTAGACTATTCGCTAGCACTAAAAAAAAAAAATGATACCGAGTAAGTTAGGGTTGGAGTTTGAAATCATTTTAGCACCTCCGGAGCGTATGTATATAGAAGAACAAGTATTGAAGTACGATATTATATGATACGGTAGTCTATAAAGGGGCGGCCCGTGATAGGTTGGCGGCAGTGAAAGGAACTTCTGGGGGAAGATAAATCGGGAGCTCACAAATTTAGGACAAAATTATCATCTATCTATTCCTAGAAAATTGCTTGTGACAAGCCGCACTGTACCATAAACCGCTGACCAAAAAAACGCAAGACGAATTCAACATAACAAGAGAAATGAAGACCGAGAACATATCAGGTAAGTTCCGAGTGCTCCTTGTGAAGAGTATGGGCATTTATTAGCAGAATTACTCATCATGAGTACGGCGCGGTGTTAAATAAAGGAGAAAACTTTGTGTAGCAACAAGTTAAGTGCCCTGGCTAAATACCTTCAGTGGTACCGTAGCCCAGGCGACCTTGGTAAAAGTAACGAGAGCTAGAATACGTTTAAATTTTCGTATGCCATCTTTGGGCGTCAATGACATCCTTCACTCTCTCGGACATGCTCCTAGTGATTTTCAAAACGGTCCGAACCTAGTAACTCTTGGTAGTGCTCAATCGTATCCTGAATCTATTCCCTCAACGCGTAACCTTGACCTTCCGAGCAGCGTGGATCGGGATATGTAGTCATGCACGCAGGACAGCACGAGGGCTGAATATAATTTTATTTTATTCGTGGTGCAAGTACAGTACACACATGGTGTTGCCTGATAGGGAGTATCGGTATGCGAATTTTAGCTTTGAAAACACATATCATATGCCAATGTTTTCAGTGCTTGATGCTGAATGCTGCCGCTATATTGTATCGGGGTGGCCAGGCGAACCTCAGCACCATAACCCTGCCAATGTTCTTGCCGATCATCTCACAGCCCGCACCAAACCTCGCAGCACTTCTACGAGATAATCAACAGCTCAGCGCGGGATTTAATTTTGAGCCCACTCTGTGACATTGCAACTGACTCAAATGTTTCAAAAAATAATTTAGATATCAAAGGGGCACTTAGGTTTACTGAAACTAGTTTTAAGTATTTTTTTTCTAGTGTTGAGGAACCTTTTTGTTCTTGCGGTAGAGCCTAGTTCATTGTTAGTGTTCTCTGATTCCAGAGTTTTGCGCCTTCGGAACTTTTTTAAACCATAGTCACAATACTTGAGTTCTTGAATTGTAACTTCTTGTGGGCTTTTGAAGTCACTCTCTCAATATCTGATTAATTTGTTAGGCATGCTCGGAGGTTTTTGGGCCAATTTGAAGTGGCCGAAATTTGACGAGAGGTGCTCCAAGCTTCGAAATGGGAACGGTTGCCTACTGTAATCGGCAGGAACCTTGGCACAGTTTGGAATACAAGCACCCGGAGGTGACAGTTGGATTTTCTTCTTCCTCAATATTCACCACACCGGGAAAGCACTTTCCTGATTTCCTGCGCAGAATTGGGTACGGCGCTGGATGTCGGAGAGTGTGGATATCGGTAGCAGTAACTTCATTTTCTTATGCCTATCCCTCTCAACTCATATCAAAGTTGCGAGCGTATATGAAATATAAGAAATCCGCGCCGCGTATATTTATTTTCCTCAATCAATGCCCTCCTCATTCATTTTCTTACTCCATAATGAGATATTCTCTGCAGCTACCTGACGGGAGAGATGTATAAAGATGGCTTCCGCAAGCACTCCATTAGACCATCCCGTATTTAGCACTACGGATTAGTATTACTATGAAGCCTTGATTGAGAAAAGGCGGGCTGGTTGAGTGAGGAAGGAGGGTGAGATCAAGGAGGAAACGGGTGTATATTGATTAAATTCGTATCTTGCTCGCTTATCCTTTACATCTATGTCAGGACAGAGGGTTTATATACACAATACCGTATGTAGCGGGAGAGCTCGAGTAGGAAAGCCTGGTATACTTTAACTAGAAGCCCACGATATTATGGCTGGCGGTGGTGTTTGTGGCTTCTAAAGATGGTTTTGCGGTGTCGGCCACCGAGACTGTTGTTGTTGCCGATTGACGGCCGATGGCCACTGGTGTTCAGGAGTTCTCGCTGTGGGCGAGACTGGTGAGATGGCGCCTCATACTGCAGTGGTGATACAGGGAGAAGAGCCGCAATACTCGAGCATTTATCTCTCTTGCTTGTTGAAATCACGCCGGCTGGTACTCGTGGCACATCACCCAATCAATAGTTTCGTGATCGGTTAAGATCTACTTGTACTGTACATACTGTACTTGGCTCCACAAAACAGGAAGGTTCAAGTCCCACTGGCCCATCCCAGGCAGATCCAGGATAAAAGTTCGGCATACACTGGTAGGGTATTTACAAGTACTCGAGTACTCGAGTACCGGTACTGTAAGAAAAAGCGATAATACATCCGCTATAAAGTTTTGTTACGGTACCATCCCGGGTACTAGAACTTTTAGAAGGCGGCTGTGGACTAATTATTACTACTTTACCACCACGAGAAAAGCGTGAAGTCTCGAGCACAAGTGCCGGTGTCTAATTGAGGCATTTCAGTCCTGGACCCCCGGAAAGTGCGAAGGCTGAATGAAAACTTTTATTTGTGCTACACACTATGTGTCGTCTGAGAAGGAGTGTCAGTGCCAGTATGCGAATTTCAGCTCTAGAAACAAATATGCAAATGCTAGGTCATTACTATGGGAATTGCCACCTCAACGATATCTTTTAGCAGTGTAACACTGTATGACACTAAGGCTCGACATGCAATGTCGCTTTGTAATTTGTGATGTCTGTGGTGAGCTTGACCACTCGCTGCCTTCTTCTTACAGGTAGGTGTCCCCCTCGCGTACAAATAATTAGATAGCACTGTGGAGTTAAATTGCCCCTCCTTTTTATCGCGTACTAGAAAGCTCATAAACAAGTTTGGCCCGCTGAACTGCAGCAGAATCGCGCTCACGGGAGAACAAAACATCGATAAAAGGCACCATGGAACGAATGCCAAATATTCAATCGTTCAGCTCCTACAACGACAACTGTGGGAACGTAACCAATAGCTACAACAATATCACCCTGAACAAAGTAGACGAAGACAACCAGATTAAGCAGTGGCTCTCACCACTAACGCCTCAGGCCAGACACCAAGCTGTGCAAACCAACCGAGTGGATGGTGTGGGAAGTTGGCTTTTAGAAAAGGACGAATTTAAGCAGTGGCTCTCACCACTAACGCCTCAGGCCAGACACCAAACCGTGCAAGCCAACCGAGTGGACGGCGCGGGAAGATGGCTCCTAGAAAAGGACGAATTTCGAGAGTGGAGTGGTAGTGGTGGGGTATCAAAACAAGCTGTTTTATTCTGCTACGGCCATCCAGGTGTGGGGAAGACGCATATAAGGTGAGTGAGAATGCTCCCAAACAACCGGGTATCACTGACGGCAAGCAATATCAGCTCTTTAGTTATTGACTCTTTGTACAAACAAGCTCGTAATCGGAACCTCGCTGTGGCAGGCCTTTACTGCGATTACCTAGACCAGGAGCAGCAGTCCACCGCGAACATGTTGGGCGCAATACTCATGCAGCTTTTTGCGAGAGATGGAATCCCGGAGCCCGTGCGGCAGGCTTTTCGTGACGAGAAAATGGTACTTGGCGGACGGGCTGTGCAGCTTGCGGACTTGGTAAAAATACTGAAGAGGACGATTGCTTCGCTGCCGGGAGTGTTCATCTGTATCGATGCCTTAGACGAATGTCTTCAGAAAAACCGGCTCAAACTCCTCGAGTCACTACAAGAAATTATAAGGGCTTCTCCGACTACACGAGTGTTTCTTACTGGGAGACCGCACGTTCAGCAGGAGGTTAAGAGATATTTCCCCGAGGTCGTCATGATACCAGTCACTCCTACCATTGTGGATATCGTGATATATCTGAACATGAGATTAGACCAAGATCCCACACCCATGGCAATGGACGACAAATTGAGAACTGAGATCATGCGGGCGATTCCGAGGAAGATTTCCCAGATGTGAGTTGAAACAACCACTTCAATCAATCCACGCCTGGCTGGATCATTGCTAAGAGAAAATAGATTCCTTCTTGTTTCCCTTAACATCGACGCGGTCCTGGAGGAGCCTACCATCCACAGGAGAAAGAAAAAGCTTGACGAGATGACCCAAGGGAATGGCCTTCAAGGCGCCTACTCGACAACCCTGAAACGGATGCAGGAACAAGGGGGAAGCAAGTCGAGTCTAGGGATGGGCATGCTAATGTGGCTATCGCATTCCGAGAGACCCTTAACAACCAACGAGTTATGCGATGCCCTTGGGGTAGAAATTGGGTCTGTACGCCGAAATTCCGAGGATATTCCTACGATAGAAACCCTGCTAGGATTCTCTTTAGGGCTTGTAGTTGTTGAAGCGTCCACATATACCGTCCGTCTTGTCCACCGCACCCTTCAAGAGTACTTACGCGATAACACCGACCTGTTTCACAGTCCTCACGCGACAATTGCCCAGGTTTGTTTAACATACCTCAATTTTCAGTGTATTCGGGCCCTCCCGCCTATCCCTCTTGAGCCCCAGCTAGAAACATCATTGCTCGAATATGCCTCATGTTACTGGGGAATCCATGCTAGAAAGGGAACACATGCCAGAAGGGAAATCACGGAAAGTGTGAACGAACTCGCAGTGAAACTTCTCGATGGATTCGATAAGCATGTATCCTCTGGGATACTCTTATCCAACAAGCGTGATAATTGGGACAGTAGCCTCGGTCAGAGTAACCCTACAGGGTTTACAGGACTCCATGGTGCTGCTTATCTTGGGATGGTGGGGGCAGCGCTTAGTTTATTAAAGATGAAGAGATGGGATCTCGGTGCAACTGATGTGGAGGGTAATACAGCAATCTCGTGGGCTGTTAGACAAGGGCATGAGGCCATGGTGAAGATGCTTTTAGCACGGGAGGATGCGGCTCCAAATACTACGGATAAAAACGGTTCGACACCTCTCTTGTGGACGGTTAGGGATGGGCGTGAGGGTATCGTGAAGATGCTTTTGGAGAGAGAGGATCTCACTCCCGGCACCGCGGATAAAGGCGGCCAAACACCTCTCCTGCGTGCAGTTATAGATAAGCGTACGGACATTGTGAAGATGCTTCTGGGGCGGGAAGATCTCTCTCCCAACACCCCGGACCGATACGACCAATCACCTCTATTGTGGGCGGCTCGAAATGGGAATGGCGACGCCGTGAGGATGCTTTTGGAACGGGGAGATGTCACCCCCGACACTCAAGATAAAGATGGTCGAACTGCTCTCTCGTGGGCGGCCGGAAATGGGCATGGGGGTATCGTGAGGATGCTTTTGAAACGGGAGGATGTCACTCCCGACAGTGGAGATAAAGATAGTCGAACAGCTCTCTCGTGGGCAGCTGGAAGTGGGCATGGAGGCGTTGTGGAGACGCTTCTGGAATGGGAGGATGTTACTCCCGATAGTGCGGATGAAGGTGGTCGAACACCTCTCTCGTGGGCGGCTGGAAATGGGCATGGGGGCGTTGTGGATATACTTTTGGAATGGGAAGTCACTCCCGACAGAGAGGATAAAAAGGGTCGAACGCCTCTCACCTGGGCAGCTGCATATGGGAATAATGAGGCCGTGGAAGCCCTTCTGAAATCAGAGCATACTACTCCCCACACTAGAGATATATCCGGGTGCTCACCTCTCTTGTGGGCGGCTCGGTTCGGGCATGGAAGGGTTGTGAAGATACTTTTGGGACGGAAGGATATCATTCCCGACACTGTAGATGAAGACGGTCGGACACCCCTCTCATGGGCAGCTGCGAATGGGCGTGATGCCACTGTGAAGATGCTTTTGGAGCGGGAGGATGTCGCTCCCGACAGTCCTGATAAAAACGGTCGAACCCCTCTCATGTTGGCAGCTGTATACGGGCATGGGATCGTTGTGGAGATGTTTTTGGAGCGGGAGGATGTTAACCCCGACACTGCAGATAAATATGGTGGAACACCACTCTCGTGGGCAGCTAGGTCGGGGAATGAAGACATCGTGAGGCTACTTTTAGAACTGGGTGGTGCCGCTCTTGATACTCCGCATAAAAACGGTTAAACACCTGTCGTGGGCTAAGGAACGCGGTCACATTCGAGTAGTGGATATGCTTCTAGAGTAGTGTAGCGTTAGCCTGGAAATTATGACAACAGTCTCCCGAGAAGAGAAGAAACCTGGAGGAGTCACAAAGCGGCGATTCGGAGATCAGGGCTAGCCCTTTGAGTCACCCAGCATTCTTCCAAAAGGACCTAGAGATCTTGACATCCACGATGGCAGCTTCTCATCCGATGAACTCCCTCCCTTGCTGTATTTCACTATCGCGCTTCTAAACTTCACTCTGAATTCGCCCGTTCGAGCTCTCTTCGTGTCTTCTATGTGTCTATTGCTCCGCATCCTGGCTATCTATCTACCAATCTTAGCGTATAATATCACCCCCTTTTTCCTTCAAGAACCGCACAGTGCGTTACCCGTGCAATGTTTCTTTTGCCCTGTGCTCGATGACATTTTCTCTCTCGTCCTTCTCCTCGCGATGGCGCACACCCCCGCTCTAATGCCGTTATGTTTGGTACCTCGCTTCACACAAGTCAAGAATTAGGCCTTTTTCATGCTATAGCAATGCTCCTTTGTGCGGTGTTAATTTAGCTTTAATCATTCCTCCAGTTTCCTTACTTCTTGTCTATTTAGCGTCTATCTGCCCTCTGCTTCACTTTTTGGGATAGAAAAAAAGGAAAGTTTCTTGTTCTACGATTTGGTGCCCTTTTTCCTTCCAATTTCTCTTTTGCTTTAATATCGAGTCTTCTCGATTGGGATTGGCTCTGGTGGACTTTGTGGAGCTTGGTGTTGCTTGTACTGTACTGTCCTTTGAATGGATAGAGAAGAACAACTAATTTCCGATCTACCCTTGTACCGAATTCCTAGCGCTAGCTATCAAGCCCACTGGCTAAATCTAACTTGAATCACCACTTGTCACAAGTCAGGCCAGTTTAGATTTATGACGCAGGCAGTGTATAGCATACTCGTGCTTCTCGTCCAAGAATTTCCTTCCCCATTTGTCGTATTATACGTGTTGGCAGTTGTTCTCTACTAAAGAGGGATAGTGTCTAAATAGTGCAATACTCGTAGGGGGGCGAACAATCTAAAAAGATAAATGCTAGCATTAGCTCGAGGCATGAACTCTATCACTCATATACATATATTTCTGTGCTTGCCGGTGCGAATTCCCAATGGGTTGTGTCATTTCCAATGTCCGCCCGGGCATTAAACCTATTATCTCCTCCCCAAGCCCAAACCTGCAAGAGATTGAGGCGAAAATTCATACAACAAAGTGCCATCATGAATTGAATTTGACGAGATTGAAATATTCCCGCTGCACACCGATGCACCCCCATTATTCAGGCACTAGCGGGAACTAGTTCTGTCGATAATCACAGGCGATCACTCGGTACGGACGAAAAAAGGTTCATTCTATACTATTTGTACTCGTACACTATCTCTATTTGGTAGAGAAGAACTTCCAATACGCACTAGGACAAATGGGGAAGGCAATTCTTGCATCAAAAGCATGAGTGTTCCATATTAATGAACATTGCGCAGTTACTCGCCTGCCGCCCTGAGCCCATCCGGCATATCCAATAGTATGATCTTATAAACTGTGGTACAAAGAGAGTTAGGTTTCTGGCTAGCGATAATACGGTTAGCTGTAGTACAAAGTTCCCTATCCTGGATGAGCTCGGTGGCGAGTGATATTTGGTGAGCGCACTCGCAGTTGTGCATGCCGGGTCGTTCAAGGCTGAGCTATAGCGATTAGATACAAGCGGCAGGTGGCCTCATCCATCAGCAAACACTATCCGCCATAGGGGTTTCCGCCGTGATATGTTTACGCTGTCTTCCGATGAATTGAGATGGGGTGGGTGTTTGCCTATTCAGTGATGGGTGAACTAGTGTGTTCTTCTGTCGGATGCGCAATGTGCCCAGTTATATTCATAATGGCCGCGAAAGGGATCTCCCCATGCTTTCGTTGGGGATTCGATCCGTGTGAGAAATAACTCCCCAATATTCACCGTGCCCGGAAGCGCTTTGCTGATATCCTGGGCAGAATTGGGTACGGCGCTGGGCTCCGCAGAGTGTGCATAGCTGTAACTTTGTTTCTGATGACCATCTCTCTCAACTCATGTCAAAAGCGGGAGCGTATAGGAAATATAAGAAATCCGCGCCGCTTATATATTCGTTTTCCTCTATCAATGCCCTCCTCATTCATTTGCTTACTCCGATGAAGAGATAGACTCTGCAACTACCAGACGGGGGAATTTATGACGATGGCTTCCGCAAGCAGTCCGTTAGACCGCCCCGTATTTAGCACTACGGATTACTGTTGTTATAAAGTCTTGATTGAGGAAAGAGGGGCTAGTTGCGTGAGAAATGGGGGGGGGGGTGAGGTCAAGGAGGAAATGCGTGTATATTGATCGGATTCGTATCTTGCTTGCTTATACTTTACATCTATGGTAGGATAGAGGGTTTATGTACACAATACAAAGGTCTTTCCCAATTTCCTTAACTACTGGAATATATCCGGTGATACTCACACAATAATCGAGTTCCGGTCCCCTTCGCACTGAGTATTCAAATTCATCCTCCGCTTTGCTTTTCGATCATTTTTTTCCGGCGATTCATCCGGATACTCGCATATATTATACCAACCGGGTATACCTATTCACCCTCTTACATTTGTAATGAGTGACTGAGGAAACTACTAGCAGAAGAGTAACTAGATAGGTAAAGTACAAAGGAGATATACTTCGGTGAGGAGTGATCGCCGGTGATTTTTAATAGGCAAGCGTGTGATAGATCCATTACCGGAGAAATTGCCTAAAGGTTAGACCTTTGCGAAATAGTGAAATTCTAGCTTGGGTATGTAGGGGCGCGCTGACTGGTTTCTAACATCCTGTTCCCCAAGTCAAGTTACTTACAAGATGCTGGAAATTATGCTGCTCGCCATACTCTCATGATACTCCCGGGGTTGTTCGGACAGCTTCTGGGAGCGCGCTTGTTTGTGGTTCGGAAGTGCGCTGAGGATTCGGGTATATGTTTCGGCTCCGGGCGTATGTTTGTTTGTGGAAAGCATTTCAAATGTAGGAATGCGTGGTAGTTTTGAGACCGTGCAGTTTGTGGGAAAACCGGGAGGAAAGCGAAAGCGCTGTAGGGCAAGCGTGGAGAAACAGGGAGCCCGGAGGCAGGAGTGTGTTTGTTGCCGTTGTTAGCACGGGAGTAGTGATGGGGAAGGGAGACTCACAAGGAAGGGATAGGATGGGCGTGCCTGGTCGCTCGTGGGGGGATAGGATGTTATTGTTGATATATACTCCTGTCTTCGCCGATTAGTTGGTTGATAATAGAGCGGTCGTTGAGCGTGAAACTGTGGTTGTTAGTGAAAAGATTGCCCCCGCCCCTGAGTATGCGATGGTTTTTGTTGTGAGTTGTTTCGTTTCACCGCTCATCACTCGCTGTGTATTGTTTCGCCCTCGAAGTCTAAAGCCCCATCTACAGTATGTTTTCCATTCCATTTCGTACTCCCGTGCTAACAAAGAAAGAAAATGACTCCCACTGTCGGTGGCCTCCAGGTGTCCGATTCTCTATGCATCTGACTCTCTCGCTCTCCCTTCCGGCTCTTCCACTTTTCTTCTGGTGGATGTATCGGTCCAATCGCATTCCCCGGAAACTATCCAAACAATGGAACAATAACGTGGGCATGACTGGGGGCATCTAACCACTTTCCAGCAAAAGGTCACCTGGTATTAATAACTGGAATTATCTACGGTAGTCTACTACATATGCAACGAAACTTCCTCTCTCTATCTTTGCATAGTCCCTTCCTATACCTACTTTCTCTCGTATAGTCTATATTCCTGGCCCTACCCTGTTGCTCCTTTCAGTATAGTTTTCTGATAGTTATAGCAGTATCAGGCTCAGAAATTTAACTGTAACTTTGAATAGGGGCTGGGGGTTGCTCGAATATCATAGGGACCCGAGACCTTTCTTCTAGTTCGGCGGGTTTGGGGGTGTTAGAGATTTTGTACTTGTCCCAGCCAAAAAATATCCGGGAATGCGAGTGGTGAATTTGTGAACGGATTTTTTGCCATATATTTTGAGCGCGCCTGTTTCCGGACAAGTACGGCTCGGCGGGGTACCGGGTGCTAATCCGTCATGGGTAGCGAGAATCACTATCCCTAATATAATCAATCTCCTGTAATCCATCGATGTATTCCATCTGAGTAGACAACATCGCGAAGTTACTGGGCTGTCACCCCGAGCACATCCGCGCATCCGACATTGCAATACGATAGTACAAGTAGTGCGGGTAGAGTTAGATTTCTGTTAGCGAATACCGGCATATCCTTCTAGGTGATCTAGTGTTACCTATCCCGGATGAGTTTGGGGCTGGGTGGTATCTTGTCGGCTCGCTTGCAATGTGGGTGCCCGAGCCCGGTTAAAGCTTAGCCCCAGTCATCAAATACAGAAGCCAGACAGACTCGCCCATCGGCAGACACCTCTCGTCATAGGGGTTTCGGCCCTGGCGGATTTATATTCTCTCGTGGTGGATAGATATGGGGTGGGCGATTGCCGGCCTAGTGGCTTATTGCGTTGTGGGGCTCACCTGTCGAATGCGCAGTGTTCGGTTGTGTCGACAATGGGCGGAAAAAAGGATTTCCCTAGGCGCTCCCCAGAAGATTCAGTCAGTGTGCGAAAGAGCTCTCCGATCATGGGACACACTCGATTGGAACTTTATTGCTGTGGCTTGTATCATACCAGCCGCTATGTTAGTCTCGCGACATTTCGCATGCCCGGTAGTGTTTATTGAGGTGGGTTAAGTACCGCTACCGCACGGTATTATAATCACAAGGGCGCAAAGAACACTTTGGGGGAGTCCGATCGACCCCAGAAAACCAGAAAACACTGGTGTGTGATGCGCGCGCCTGAAGGTGGAATATGGGGTAGGCATCGTCGGGAAATTTCTCGTCGGGCCACCCGCGAGGAGTATCGGGATTTCTGGTTCTCTAGGAACACTGGCCTTTGTGACTTGCGCTTGCAACCGCAGTAACCGTATATGTGGCGGGAGAGTCCTTGTCATATCGAGTAGGGAAGCCTGGTATACTTTAACTAGAAGCCCACGATATTATGACTGGCGATGGTGTTTGTGGTTTCCAAAGATGATTTTGCGATGTCGGCCACCGAGATTGTTGAGGCAGATTAACGGCCGATGACACCACTGGTGTTGGGTTCTCGCTGTGCGCAAGACTGGCGTGATGGCGCCTCACGCTGCAGGGAGAAGAGCCGCAATACTGGAGCATTTATCTCGCTTGCTTGTTCAAATCACGCGGCTGGTGCTCGTGGAACGTCACCCAATCAATAATTCCATGATCGGTTAAGATCTACTCGAGTACACTCCCGTTCGCAAAGTTTTCGCGGAAGGACAGGTACTGTGGCGGTGTCTTGGTGGCAACGAAAGTACCAGTACAACCTTTTCAGTTCAAAGTATACCCAAATCCTTGTACCAGTACCTCCAT
>Ga0307509_10001688_pt1 | contig 36891 bp, 36 predicted proteins | sample 10_EM_MG_FD_202245 | JGI IMG/M metagenome (GOLD analysis project Ga0307509, IMG submission 202245) | Populus trichocarpa ectomycorrhiza microbial communities from riparian zone in the Pacific Northwest, United States - 10_EM | ecosystem: Host-associated > Plants > Roots > Unclassified | place...
ACTTGACAGTTGCTTAGGCCTTTCTAGGTTTACCAGCTATTTGTATAAAGTATACGGGACCATACCACCTCTGGATACCTCTTGGTATACCATTTGGGCTAAGGTGATAGTGATTGTAGCTACCTATCGTAGGGTCGTTACATATATGCCAGTTTGGCAATATTCCGATGTATTCAGCCGAGTTTGGCGAGCTAGCGCATAAGACCCAAATCAAGGCTGGATGGCGGCAATCGAATAAAAACGATGCCTCAGGGCAAATTGTGCAGAGCTATAGTCGACAGCATGGCATCCGAATGAGACTATTGAATCTGGAATCTCTGCGACGTTGCGGTGCAGCTCTCTCTCCCGACGTGGTGGAACAGTTGGACACAACTAGCACCACAACAGCGCCTGGCATTCGTAGGAGGATGCTGAAGGGACGCCGGGACGATGATTGCAACATGGCCGATTTTGGTCGGGCTTTGGGGGTTTCCATTCAAATTATATGTCGTGGATTGATCCGATACAGCCGGCATAATCTGCCGCCAGAGCACTGTCTTCCGGAGGACCCTGAGATACTCGAATCACTTCCAGTGGAGCTACTGACACAACTAGAAATTCCAGTTCTTGCGTCCCAAGAAACGAAAATATACAACATCCACCGTGCGCTATGCACGGGGGCTCTCAACTTTAGGAACCACGGGAGTCGCAATCATTGGGTTTGGGTGCGGGCCGGAACGGAAGACATGTATGGTGCACTCCTGGGCCGTCTTCCACCCAAGCTCGTTGCACTCTTCAAAATCAGAGACTACAGATGCGAGGATCAAGTGCGCCGCCTCGCTGGCGTTCAGTTTGTGAACGCAGTGAACTCAGGACGGATATCAGACGTACATAGCCTTGTTACCGTCCAAATGAAGGAGGATGCTCAGGAGTTTACTGTAGTTGACATAGGGACAATTCTCGGCCTGGTGCACCTCATCCCAGAGGGGGATTGGCGCTGGATTGTCAATAGCCGTATCGATTTGAGAACATTTAACAAGGTATATTAAGGGATCCGGATATCAGAAGGCATCTGCGATGCTATTTTGCGTCCGGGATTCATTGAGGGAGAAACCTAGTGCTAGTATAGTAGTATAAAATCTACCGATGAATAAACAAGCTATAGAGTAGAATCACCAGATCCATAAACTACAAGGGCGGATGATCAGTAGTATATAACCCACGCGCAGAAGACATTATTTAAAAAAAAAAGTGCTACTACTCCCGATGCCCGCCGACGCAACGAAGACGCGATAATATGCTCCATCCATTAGCAGATCGAAGTAACTTGAACGGGCGCGCGCCTGGAGGTATTCAGCACGCTGCAATGAGGCAACCTCCCATCCTGACACAAAGAAGCTCGCAGCGCGGCCCGGGTGGCATGGGATGTGAGCCGGCGTGGCGAGGAAACTCAGGACGCATGGAATTTGAGCGGGCGTTGCCAGGCAACTCAGGACGCACAGGACGCAGGGGACGCAACTCAGGACGCACAGGGCGTAGGGGACGCAGAGGACGCAACTCAGGACGCACAGGACGCAGGGGACGCAGATTCAACGTCGCGTGCGTCAGGACACAACGGCGCCGTATCTGACGCAGGGTAATTTTTTGCTGATGTCCTGAGTGCGTCCAGATGCACAATCATGCTCGCGCCACATCCAAAGTAGTGGTTGACATTTCGAGCATCCTGTGCGTCAGATGCACAGAACGCTCAGGACGCAGGTAATAATTTTTGCTGATGTATCTCATCTTACCTTGATTTAAAATCAATAGCTCACTTTTTGTATAACAAAATTTCCATTTCTGACACTTGGAGTCTATCTATAACCTACTTCTCATACTTGTTGTATAGAAAGATTGATTAGAAAGCTATGGTAAGTTCTAATTACAATTAGTGATTGAATTATGGATTATCACTTTTTTATTTCAATACTGCAGTTTATGTTATTTTCCTAATTTTTTTTCATATCGATAATCATCAATGGTAAGACATTGAAATCTATAACTGTCAGGCTCTACAATGCAATTATGTGTTAGCGGTGGTAAATTTTAATGATTTTCTAAAAGTCAAAATAGTGACACATTACTAGGGGGTGACCCGTAACTAGGTACAATATGTTATGCCTTTCCGGATGGAAAGAGATCACACCTGTACTTTAGTTATTGCATAGTAACCGAGAGAGTTTACTTCTCTCAAGTTTTAGAGATCATTATAATTGTGGATATATCAGGGTTCATTCCTGTTCCAACATAACCTTCATTATCTATTATACTCAACATTGACGGCAGGCTTGACCGGTCGGTCGCGGGGCTGCCAATATGTATTTACGGATGTACATATGCGTGAGACCGCATTCTCGATCTCGACCCGGCACTCATTCACTCGCTGCTAATACCTGTTGCACACACTAACCTACGGGTGGGGGGCGGGGGGGGGGTGAAGCGGAGGAGGGTTTCAATTCGTTCATAGCCCCAAGTTATTACGCCGGTAAGAAGGACGCTGCTGCTAGAGTAGAGTAGACTTGAGCTGACTTGCCATCTTTCCACATCCACTCTGGTTCGTACCCCCCCTAATCCTCTATAGCAGGAATCCGGTGGTTCTGCGTGAAAGTAGGCCATTGGCTCGGGGGTTATGGTTGCTACCCGGGTTCTGCAAGGGAATCTACCTGAGTACTGTACCGTACAAACTGGCACTGTGCTTGTGCATGGTTGGGGCAGCCAAGGCTCAGCCGAATGTCCTTCATTCTCTGTCACTCTTTTTAGCTGGATATGCTATGTGCTCTGTAATGGAGTTCGCCTTGGCCTGTTAGGTATATCAATTAGAGTTAGGAGCGGGCGTGTGTATATAGTTACTACATATAGGGCGTGGTGCTGGGTTGAATCGTGGCTCTCGGGTTCGGGCACGGGAGGTCATCTGAATGAAGAGTCTGTCAAGGAGTGTCCGTAATAGATAGGTGGAGCCTGGGAGTTCTCGGAATTCCCGTACAAATCTCGTCGACGTTGAAAAGGATACCATGACTTTGTATAATTAGACGTAATAAACTCTCTCAACAATCGGTTATCTTCATAATCTCAAGCAAAGCAGGATAACAGTAATCGGCGACCGGAATCTCGTAGAGTTGTTTCCAAGGTCCTTGAACACCCACCATTATCACTATCAGCGTCTACTAGCGAGGCCACAAATAATATCACAAGCAACGAGAAAAAGTAAAAGGGAAGCAAAACTCACCTCTTCCACAGGGACACGCATAAAAAATATCATTGTGCCCTAAGGCCAAAATGCCATCCTCCCCCACGGAATACCCTCCAGAGAGTAAGTCATGCGGCAAAGGTGGATTGTCGAATTCAAGCCTTCTATTTGCAGCAATAGATCCCCTCCTACCCTTCGTGTCCCTCAAGATACTATCAGTGAGAGACATTATAAGAGTGCCCGGGTCTGCGCAAGTGGTTCCTTGGCCGGATGCAGTGGATCTTGCTCGAACGGGGAGCATGATGAACCCGAATTGGTAATCAAGAGTCGTTCTGCTGTTGGGTGGGGTACCGCCTTGATAGCTTTCTCCCATGAGGTCTTTGTGGTACGGGAGACCTTCGGCTAGCGGGAGCAAGAAGAGGATGAGTATAAAAAGGAGTTTGGAAAGGATGTGATGCATTGTGCAAAGCGTTGGTTTGTGAAGAAGGGTTGAATCGAAGTTTCGCCCTCGTGCTAACGCCTCGAGTGCACCGATGGAAGGTTTGTGAGAGAAGAAACAGTACGGTGAATTGATATTTAACGAGTGAAGGGAGCATACCAGGTGGCCGCGTAATGAAAACAAGGGGTGTTGTGTCCAACGTCTCGCTAACTGTCAACCACTTCTACTTGATAAAACTGTCGTCATCTAGTGATACATATTGCCCGGGGGTAATGCAGCCGAGTCAGTCCAAGATATGAGAGATAATGTTACTGGGTTTCACTAGGTAATGGGTTTATACACGGTTCCGTTTCGTCTCGAGAAGATGTCTTCTTTGATGTATACCCCACTCTGGTCAACAGGGAAGACATGATTTCTACTTCTCCAAGACTTAATATCTAAAGTTATAGTACCCGTGACCTCTGAAAACCGCCAGTACAAAGGGTACGGAAAGACACCGCTAAAATGCACGGAAGGACCCGCCGCCAACCTATTGCAGGCTGAGGGGTACCGGGGGGGCATGGAAAATGCGCTTTACCAGGAAGAGGGCAGGGGTGTCAGAAATAAAAATTAAATTAAATTAAAAGTGTATTAATTTTATTTTAAGTTTAGAGTATGTTGAAATATTAAGTATCGAAAGAGCGGAAAAAGCGTAGTTAAGGTACTAATAGGAGGGTAACCGGCTATTAGTTCGCTTCTAGTTTTGGTTTGCAGCGGAGGGGGGCAGCGGCGGTTTGACAGCACAAATGTTCCAGTCTCGCTTTTTCAATCTTATATAATTATGATACCTGGGAGATTGTTCTACTCGGGGGTGTAGGTGGGTGATCGAACGGACAGGGGTCTTAAAATGTATGTATAAGCATACATTTTATAACCCCTGTCCGTCCGATCACCCACCTGCGCCCCCAAGCATGTGATAGTGCTACTGCCAAAATCGTATAGTTCTCGCCCTCCCTGAGCCAGATAAACCACAGGGGCAACGAACACACCCAAAATGATGATCACAGCAACCGGAAGGAAGCACGAAAGGCCGAAATGGTGAAAGTGCAAACACAACAGACTCTAAGCGCAACTGAAAGTGCCAGGATGATTGATAGGGAGATCAATGAATAGACTAGCTAATGACAAACCAAGCGGCATATATATATCCAAAACAAAGCAAAAACAACTCCAGAAATGCAACGAGCTGAAAAGCAAGACACTAAGCTGACAAACCCATATCGCCTGCCCTTGCGGCCAAATTGAGGCAGAAGATAGTTGTCACTGGGGAAACTGCTGTGCATTTTTCGGATTCATCTCTTGCTTGCTTGTTCTATATATAGCGGAGGGGATATATAAAAAAATGAAAGGACTTTACTACACCTCATCCCTCGCACCGAGCATTCCGGAGAAGTGCATACAACAAATAAGTTCAGATCCACCCACCGCTTCACCCTCCCATCCTCTCCCACAATGTCTGCAAACCCTTTACAGTATGCGAGCCATATCGACCCATTCCTCCTCTTTGATTGATAATGACCGACAAAGGAAACTAGTAACTAAAGACTAGCAGGATAGGAAACGGTGCGAAGGAAAGGTTTTTCCGTTCCAAGTGATGCCCGTGATTTTCAACAGATTTTTCTTACCCTGCAATTCCAACAGATACCAAATACCCATATAGATTAGTCTGCGAGTGATGGATTAATGAAGAGATGTGCGTCTGTGGGAGGTACGTTTTGGTAGCATAATATAAAGGACGGCGCAGGGGGCATGAGGGCCTAAGGAGAATTGTTGGAGTTTGCAGCGTACAGGGTGACTGGGCCGACAGTTTATCCGGCTCCTCCGCTAGCGAGCATAGGGAGCCTGCTCATCAAAAACACGACTGACCCAGGCCCATAGTCCGTCCAACGCTACCTCCGCAACGGAAGTGTCTGACATTTGGAAACACTTGCTAAGGGGTGGCTCCAAGGAGCATAGAATGATTGCTTATGAATTGCATGAAGAAAATGAAGAGAAAAAAACATTAAAGGAATTGAGAGACTTTATGAAAACAGTAAGCCCCCAGAATAGTGATGGGCACGATCATGCTCGATCATAAATTTTTGGTGTGATCGAGCACGATTTATGCTCGAGCATGGGCTAAATTTTCTGCTCGAGCATGATCGTGCCCATCACTACCCCAGAAACATCTACGAACTGACTTCGGAAAGCACATGGAATCAGAGGCCTAAGTAGCACATAAAACATGCAATGATATTATCGCGAACACAGCATGCCTTATTCCACATTAAGCACTCTGACGTACTTGAACAAGCGGGCCTGAAGGATTGGCATTTCCCCATCCACTTCTAACTCCAAAGCCAAAAGGAGTGTAACAAGCCGTTCATCTATACCGTCGAATTCAAATTAAATTTCTCTTTCCTACAGGCTTGAGCACTTACGAGTAAGCCTCCTTGCAGCTCCTAAGGTTGCAGGAAAGTCAAGAACCAAGTCCCCATCCGCTTCATAGAATGGTTCAAGGGTTGAAGAACGGCGAGTCGTACCACTGTTGACGACTCTGGCGATACTATGCGTTTCCCTAGGTCCAGTTTTACTATTCGTCATTTAAGGGACAAGCAAAATATATTGGGGACTTACTGCCGGGCAATCTCATGCTGAAGCGCCTGTGCCGTCCGGAGGTGGCCGGATTGTTGTCCTCTCAGGGTAGACAGTCGTTTTTCATGGTCAACATGTCCCTTCTCAAGTTCTAGGAGCCGTTCCTCAAATTCGCCCCCTCTTTTCTCAAGGGCAGCCACCCGCTTTCGGAATTGACCCAGCAGAGTTCTAGCTTCTCGGCTGATGGCTGGAATAAGAGCCGTTTGAGCGGCAATGTTCTCGAAACCTTCCGAAATACTTCCCCAAACAGCAGTCCGCTGATCTTGAGCCTGGGGGTCTTGCTGAATATCCGCCATTGGAGGGAATTGTGTGAAGAGAGTTGTGCGAAGATCGTTGGAGTAAGAGCTTATATTGGGAAGTTGAGCGGGTGAGTTGCGGGAGTGAAAACCAGAACCATTCGCCTCTCAAATAGTTAATGGAGTCAAAGGAAAGCACGAAAGAAGGAAAGAACAAAAATAATAATTTCTCGATAGGATCAGAGCACATCGTAGGCTCAGAGTACATCGGAATGTGGAAGAACGGGTATGAACTAGTTCGCTACTCTCTCCTCTAAACTGAAAAAGCCTAAGCCTCTAGAAATCTCAATCAACCTAGGACAACCCCAGCATCCAGTGATCCTTCGTGATCTCTGAAACCAGTGCCTTGCCCGTATACCAACTCCCGTTTCGTTGGGGATAAAGGGGATGAAAGAAACATCACCAAACCAAATACCGGATATCATATCATACTCAATGGCAATGCGTATGTATCAACAAAGCCAATGACCAGTACCCTATGCCTATCTGAATAGGACGTGAAAACAACAGCCCACCGCTGGGTGCCCACCCCCATACATCACAAAGCCAGATGGCCTATAGCCGTATGTCTCCTAACCGCAAATCCGCCTATCCGAATACCCGCAAATAGGCGCAACCGCATATGCGGTATATCCACATAACCACACAACCTCACAACTATCGAACCGCATGCCCTATAGAAAATCCAACAAAGGTTTCTTGTCTTTGAGTGTGAGTGTGGTCCTGCGCGAAGCCTTACAAGAAAGACACCGCGCTCAGAAGCTTCCAAGATAGGTACGATGCCTATCAAGAAGTTATGAGCCCCTGCTGTTGCGATTAATCAGTCCCTACCCTTGTTGGCATGCAGCAACAGTACTCCGGCAAAGGCGGTCAACTATTAATTTAGGTTAACCCACAAAATAGACATTGAAGAGCTTTCTCCCGGGGTCTGGGCGGGATTTAGAAATGGACTTCGTTTTTTGTTTTTTTTTTCCCAGCAGTAAAATCTAGAAAATTCTCGACTCTAAGTTAAGTTCTATTTCTCGACATATGAAATAGACAAGACAAACGACTGCGGAGCACATTCCAATGAGTAGTCATTTCCCCTTGCATTTACCGGGGTTCGCAAGTACTTGTACTGTACGAGTACACTTTCATTTCACCATAACGATTATAGCCTAGGAAGTTATAAGATAGTTATTTCTGCAAGAAGTGTCCGCGACCCAGATTTTTCCTGGATTCCTACACGAAGTCTCTCATTTGCATGAGAAGGTGTCCCACAACACTTACACTCACAGCAAATTTAATGACAATTAATTACGATTTCCCAGAAAAACAATCACCGCTTCTTATGGGGACATCTTCCCCGGCGCCTACCTCTGGGATGAACAAGTTTGATGCTGCATCCTAAGTCCTAGGTCCCAAACGGCAACTACCCGCACAAGCACGCTCCGGGCGGTATAGTGCACCCGCAGCCTGTAACTTAGGGAACCCATTCTAAAATATCACTTATTGATTCATTCCCAGCGGCTGCAAGAATCCGCACGATCTAGCACGTTGGGTAACAAAGAGGGTTGGAGAAAGAAGGGACCATAACTTTCAGTAATCCGTTACTGGAGGACGACGGGCCCGGCAACCAAAGACAATAGTGTCTAGGGAGTGCCTCAAGACGGGCGGCGTACGGCGGGAATTATAGTTGATGGGGGACCGCCGGGACTGCGAGTACCCCCCCCCCCCGTGACGGCTAGTTACAGTGAAATCTCCGATAATTCTGGTAGGTAGGGAGTACCGGTAGCGCAAAGCTGGAAATATTGGGGGGGGGGGGGGGGTGGAAATAGGAATGTAATTCTTTATTTTTTTTTCCTTCATTTTTTTCAATTTCTCTGCATTGTTTAAGAGATAAAAAGAAATGCCAGTGCGCGAAGACTTTGTTCGTTGCAATGTGGGCGGGCTGTTCCTGCAAAGGTTTCACTTATTCGATGGCATACTATCATATATCTCTCCATCCATGGTATCATATCCGAAAGGGCTGACCGCCAAGCGCATGGTATTCTAAAGGTTTGCTCCTTATATATCTCTAGACTAATTCCTAGATACACAATTGATCAGCCATCCTCAAGGTCACTATTGCCGATATTAGGTCTTATTTTCAATATACAGAATAGAAAACTGACGTGCTACTCCCTAACAATCATCTGGCTTCCCTACATCATAGTCTCTCACTCGATTTCCTACCGTACCGATCGAATACTCTAATTTACAGGTTAGAAAACTCCAACACTCCAAGATCCCGACTGGCTATCCCCATCAGCACGCCTATCAAACGATTACTAGTATGATATCATACCATAATCTAATATCCAGCTCTCACTCTTTGCAAAGCCTCCAATCCAAGTAGCATCTGATAGTGATTTACCATATATCAGTCAACCCATTCAAATGCCGGTAACCTCTCAATAATCCCTTTTCTAAAGCCACATTATCAATACTTGGGACACTGATTGGGAAAATTTCCGCGAAGGCCATCCAAAAAAAAAAAAAAAACCCCTCTCCTCAACCCAATGCCCGCTTCGGAGAACACGAATCATAGAATATTCACAATCGCGCAGATAGGATCAACCTTTTCGGTCGAACAAGGAAGTGTGCCAGTGAGGATGGTGGAAACGACTACGGTAGCATTCGTGCTGGATTTAATACGCTTGACCGTTCGACCCTAGAAGCTATCTCGGCTATTTAATACACTTCATGGATAGCAGTGTGTGCGCTATTCTTCGTTCAGGGAGGCCTCGCCTTTTCTGCTACGAGTAGAAGGCTTTGCGTCCGTGGTCCAGGAATATACCACCGCTCGAGGACAAGTACTCTACCAACCGGCAGGTTACTCAGCGGTTAATTCAGGCTACAGTAACCCGCGAAACAATCCCCTTCCCGCGCAAAGACATCTCCCTCGCGCCTTGTGTACCGTACGCCTTTCTCTACAGTGTCAAAGCGCTATAGGTACCGTACTTGTACTTGTATTCCAAGGCTATTTGTGTCCCTCCCTGCCATTCGCTGGCTCCCAAGCACACGCACAGCCACCTTCCAAGAGAAGCCCGACAAGTACCATCCCGCCAGCGGCTAATTAATAACCAAACAAAACGAGCTACAATAATATCTACCCCTGCGCACCCGATTCCAGATGCTGAGGGAACGGCTAAGCGGATTCCAGAACGCCAGCAGACTATGGCACCTATAGTGTGCAGGTCGCGGGGCAGCCCTCGCGTTCTCTTTATTGTCCAGAGGAAAGAAAACACACCTGTACCAGTACCCGTAAGAGGCTCAAGATTTGCCCGAGGTGGGATTGAAGAGCAAAAATGGCTTGATCCCGCTTCATCCAGGAGAGGGTTGGGCCCACCGATTTCGGGTGTGGGGTTCACGGGTCTCAAGGAAAGTATGCTCGAAAATTTACCACCACCACCATACGGTACAGCACCAAGGTATCACGGCGGGTAAAATTATAGGCAAGGCAAAGGGTTGGGGGCTAAAGGTTCAAAGGGATGTCTGCGGTAGTCTTTCCAGAGGTGGGAGATGAAATGGATGAGTGGAGATATGGTGTCGTACGGGATTCCGCATACCGGTACTGTACAAGCTCTGGCATAAATCAGTGTCCTGACAAGAGGCTCGAGACAAGAGCAATTCCGCAGCACCGATCTCCACAATACAAAGTACTGTACGAGTACAGTACCGTGGCACTGTTTCAGTTTGCACCAAACCCTCTGTGGAAGCGAACCGGTCCCCCAAGAATAGTGTCTGCTCGCGTCATTCCGTCCCCCAAAAAAATCCGCTTCAACTGTGGCTTTCTGACTCGTCGGGTCTTGCACCCCCTTTGGCTGTTTGAGCCACAAGACTGTTCGAGTTATTCTTAGAATCCGGGGTCGGGGCTGGGGCCATGAGCAGAATTAATAAGGTTTCACGCCAAGATCGTTTATCCGCCCCCAAATGTTGCACTCGCGGGTTCGCCGCCTCGACTTCCAGTCAGGTACCGATAGGGCTGAGCCGGAAGGGGAGCTTGAAGACTCTTTCCCTCCAACTCTCAAAATCTACACTTAATATGATACAATGTCATGATAATATTATAATGCCAGGAAGGCGCGGTGATCTGATACAAAATGACCCGTTAACATGGCGAAAAATACAATCTACGAGTATAATACCTTTCGCCTTTCCCGCTCGAGGCCTGCCAAGCGAATTAGTTGCAAGGAGAGCACATCTTACCCAAACACAGTTGGGCGAAATTAGTGCTTCCACAGGCTTATGCCCGCCCCGAATTTTGGGTGCGGCGCTTACTGTGGTCTGTGCTATTCTATTGCTCTTTTCAGCTAAAGGCGAGATTGGATCAATGTGGGTGGCGTGCTTACCAACGGCAAGCTAGCGCATCTATTGGTGGCTTTGGCTCTTGCTTCCTTGACAGACACAAGTTACCGCACCTCACTTTCTTGGCAACGACCCTCTTTGCTGGCCAGCTGCATCAGTGTGTGTGTGAGTGAAGTTTGGTACTATCCAGAAGGGGGCCAAAACTTTCGTGAGGTGGACGAAGGAGTGCCCAGGAAATCTATGTCACGCCTTTCACTGGCCCTACACGCAGGGACGAATTAATCCTGATACATTAAAAGGAAGTCTTGAGAGTTGTTCGCCTCATGTTCCAAACACCATCGCTAACTTTGTCCCCTCATTCATGGTGCGTGTGGGTGGGCATCGCAACGGCTAATACGTACAAGGACTGATTCGAACCTTTTACTCGACATTCTATTTCGTACCTGGGTGGGTCCATACCGAGTTGGGATCTCACCGTACCCTACTACAGTAAGGTGAGTGGTGGGTGTCACCCACCACTGCTGCGGCTGATACCAACCTTCCTGGACCCCCTGCATTTTCTATTGATTCAAGTTCCACACCGTATGATACCATTCTTTTATATAACTTCTGCCACCGTCCCTGGTGCCCTCACCTTCTATTCTACCCTCCTCTCACATATCTTTCCCTTTCCAGTCCATTTATTCTTTCCTTCCTTCCTTCCTTTCACTCCCATCCACACCACAACACCACCCACACTCGCTTTTATACGAACAACTAACAGACCTACCCCGAGAAAAAGGTTGCTATGAAGACTGCCATCTCCTTCGCCATTCTGGCGGCTGCCACAGTGCACGGCGCCGTCCATAACTCGACTGTATCCGCCACTTCTGCCGCCGACAAATTCCCCATCATCAACTTTATGGGGCCTACCATCGAGGGTGCCTCTGTCAACCGCAAGGGAGAGCTCTTTGCCGTGAACCAGACGCACTTTATTTCTCTAAAATCCGGCACAAGCGACCCCAAGAACCCCACACTCACAGGCCCTGGAGATAAGACGAGCCAGTATGCCGGTTCCCGTTTCACCCGTACCCAGGGCGTTCTGATTGGTGATGCCGTTGGCCACGCTATTTGGAAGCAGGACTACGACAACAGTGCACTGAAGCGACGATGGAAGGGAAGGATCCCCAAGAGGGGATACGCCCCATTCTTGATGAACGACAAGCTCCTTCAGCCCAATGACTTTACCATTAACGGCGCAGAGACATACATCTACATGTCCGGAATGAACTACACCGCCACCACACAAGCGGGCGAGCACGGCGATGTTTGGTACTACAACATCAAAACCAGCGCCTTCAAGCAGGTGTCGAAGGATGTCATGAGGAATGCGGGAATTCATCGCTGCAATGGCATCGACCTCTCCCCCGATGACAAGTACCTTTACGTCACCTCCGCCCAGAACTTCAACAACACCGTCACCAGCACCAAGATCTACAAGTTTGAGATCGACCCCGCCACCGGCGAGCCCAAAAACCCCACCACCGAGGTGGACCTCTACCAGGTCCTTTCCAATGCTGGTGTCAAGGCTAGGGAGGGCGGCATGGACCCTGATGGAATGCGTATGGATGTTGATGGAAATCTCTTTATCAGTTTGAACGCCATCCCCGGTGTCCTCAGATGGAACACCAAGAGCCCCGGTGATGGCACGTATATTCCTCTCGCCACCGTCTTCGCCCCTAGCAATCTCGAATTTGGCGGCGATGATGGGAAGACTCTCTACATCATAGGGCGCTGCCAGGGTCTCAAGCAGGCATGTGTCGATTCCTACAAACATGACAAAGCTGGCCGCGCCATCACAAACCTCCGCGGTACCACGCCTCCGGGAGCCAATCCCAACCCAGGAACCGGTGGTGGATACCCCGGAAACAGCACCGGTAAGTCTATCCTTCCCAGCCGTCTCGATTGTGATTTGACCTTGGCTAATTATAACCCCTCCAGCCCCCAACGTGCCGAACCCACCCACTACCGGCGGCGGCGGCGGCAGTCAAACCGACGCCGAAAAGGAAGAAATGAGGAAGAAGCTTGTAGAGTGGATCAAGATCATCGAGAAGTACATTGCGACCTGGCTCAGCAATGGAAACCCTTCTTCTTCCTAAAAGCTGGATGAAATCGTTATTTCCTTATCTTAATGCCGTGTCCTTTTTTCTTTTTTCTTTTACCATCATAGCGAAAAATTACTTGCTTTACTACTCGGATGGGTGACGTGATTATTAGAAAAGGTCATTAACTTACCTCATGAGCATTGTTTTTTTTTTTGTTTTTTTTACCCCCCTTCCTTTTTTTATTTTACATACATACCCCAGCCTTTTTCTTTATTTTCTATCCATTTGCTATCTTCCTTTCCTCTCGCCTCCTCTTCCTCTTCTCCCTCCTCTCCCTCCTCCTCCTCCTTTCCCACCAACACAAAAACACAGTAATCCTCCAGGGTGAGAACAACCCGTCCCACCCTATACCATAACCACCCGCATACCACTACTGTACCAGGATATGGACGGTAAGGGTACGGTGCAGGAAACACCAGAGGGAGAGAAAAAAAACTCGGATAGTTGGTCTCTACTTTGTTTATTATATTTTTTTCCCCCTCTTTGTCTTATATATATATACTGTATCATGTATTGTAGCCTTTTTTGCGCATGGGTTCGGCGTTCATAATAACATTATTATTATTATTATCCATTGACATTCTTCTGCTGTTCCCGTGGAAAAAAATTTAAATGAAAAAGGGGGGGGGGGGGGGAATGAATGTGTTTACGGTGAGGTGAGGTTGAGGTATGCTTATTGGCTGGGTCGAGTTAGATTAGCTTACATGCCGTATCTGACATCCCTGCTGTTGGTCGGTCTCAGGTGTAACTCTATCTATGAGTACGGTATAATACTCGCGAGACATGATTGTCCAGCACACTCCACTTATGATTCCTAATGAGGTTTATTTGCCGGTGGGTGGTACCGTTCATTTCGGAATGAAGTTACCCTACCGATCGCTTGCTTGCTTATGATACTGTATCATACCGGTATGATAACTGGTATGATACTACAAGTTAAGTTGGAAAGGGAGGTTTTTATCACACTTGAGTTACCGTAAAAACTGGAATAATCGAGTCGTGTGCTATGTAGTCAGAGTTGCCTCCTCTGGTAAGGTCTGATGTTTTTTTGTTTTTTCATGTCTCTCAGAGGGGCTGTGCAGCTCTTCTTTTGCTGTGTTTTTCGCCCCCTTTTCTAAAGTAGGGAATTCCCAACGACATAGCACACGACTCTATTATTCCAGTTTTTACGGTACCGATATCGTATGTAGCTTAATACTTTAAAATAGTGATGTTGGGATAAAGTAGTGTTATGATGTATATATGTCGAAGGTTATTCGTAGAGCATCCGTCTAACATTACTGCTATTGCTTGTATAATAATAATTCAAATCGACTAACTGTATCGACGGGTTCGATCAATTCCTTCCTTGTTTAAAACCCTGGCTGTCTGTTCCAATGCATGTGGGTACTTGTATGTATAATAGAATTGATGTTTTTTTATTTTATTTTATTTAAGGCGTATCATACGGTATCATTATGTTAAATCCCTATCCTATTATAGATGGTTCTCGCTTGCCTGGTGCCTGAGGCGGACATGGAATCTCACTTGGAAAAATGTTGGCAGAGTTGGGTGCGTGTGGAAGGTTGTGCTGAGGAATGTTGAAATGAAGGGGGGGGGGGTTATGAGCCAAGTGTATTAAGCACAGGCTACTCGTAACAAAATGGTAGAACGATGAAATTTTTAAAGTCAATGAAACAAGCAAAGTGATAGGAAAAGGAAGAAAAAAATGTACTGGTATGATGGTACCGGTAAAGGGAATAAATTATCATAGCATTAGTCTTCTGTGCCTGCTTGTGAGCAAAAGTCTACGTACTCATGCAGCCGTGTTGATGGTGGAGATTCCTCATAAAAAGTTCTTGATATTTTTGCTTACTAAGATATTAGAGATCCCCCCCGTCTAACCCCCGGGTTGTCGAAGGACTTCTTTGCAATACTCGTCCCAAGGAAGAATTATTCGAGAATACGAGTTTTGAGTTTGTATGGGAGCTCGGACAATCACAGGGGTTTTACCATATATTTTTTTAATCCCTGTTTCTGGGTAATTCTTGCCTGGGACGAGTACCGTACGGTACGGTACTCGGACTGGCACTGCTAAGGCCCGGCAGACTCTGGTTGACCTTGATGCTATTAGACCACCAGTTACCCTACCCTCTCTGCCTCGGTCAACCACTGAACCCTCAAAGCATGATAACTTACTCTGCTCTCCGGAGGACCGTTCCACTCGTCTGCCACCACCACCTCAGCATTCATCCTCACAATTACATCCCCAACTGAGGTTCAAAAATGTCACTTAGAAGTCCACTCCTCCGCACAGCCGTTCAATTTCGCTGCCTCGCAGCAGCAACGACAACAGCAGCGGCAACAACAACCCGACACCTAGCAACCACCTCCCCCCAACCACCCAGCACAAGCAATAGCAGTGGTAAAAAGCGCCAGCCAACAACCTTCACCGACAAGCTCAATGTAGGTCCCTCCTTCTCGGACTTTGTCACGAACGGCACCACCACCACCACCACCACCAGCGCCGAACAAGTAGAAGAAGCGACCGGGGCCAACAAACCCCAAGCCTTCGACAAGTACGGAAACCCAATCACCCGTCTACCAACCTGGCTCAAGACGCCCGTCCCCACGGGCGCCAACTTCACCCGGATAAAGTCGGACCTGCGCGGGCTGGGCCTGCACACGGTGTGCGAGGAGGCGCGATGTCCAAACATCTCCACGTGCTGGGGCGGAACGGACAAGTCCACCGCCACGGCGACGATAATGCTGATGGGCGACACCTGCACGCGCGGCTGTCGCTTCTGCTCCGTCAAGACATCCCGCGCCCCCGCGCCCCTGGACCCGCACGAGCCGGAGCACACGGCCGAAGCGCTGAGACGGTGGGGCCTCGGCTACGTGGTCCTCACCTCCGTCGATCGGGACGACCTGCCCGACGGCGGGGCCGCCCACTTTGCCCAGACCATCGCCAAGATCAAGCAGCGCGCGCCCCACATACTCGTCGAAGCCCTCACCGGCGACTTTGCCGGCGACCTGGCCTGCGTGAAGAGGGTGGCCGAGAGCGGGTTGGATGTGTACGCTCATAACGTCGAGACAGTGGAGGGTCTCACGCCCTACGTTCGCGATCGGAGGGCCACGTTCAGGCAGAGCTTGGAAGTGCTCCGGGCTGCTAAGGGCTTTCGTGACGGGCTGATAACGAAGACTAGCATTATGCTCGGATTGGGCGAGACGGGGGAGGAGGTTCTCGACACTTTGAGAGGTTTTTTCTCTCTCTTTCCTTCCTTCCATTTGGAATAGTAATTCGGATGTGACTGATTGACTGACTGACTAAATTATTTGGTTTTCCTCATTACTATAACAACTAGAACTACGAAAAGTAAACGTCGACGTCGTCACCTTTGGACAGTACATGCGGCCTACAAAGCGCCACATGAAGGTCACCGAGTACATCACCCCGGAAGCCTTCGAAATGTGGAGGGTCAAAGCTCTGGAAATGGGCTTCCTGTACGTCGCTAGCGGCCCACTGGTCCGTAGCAGTTATAAGGCCGGCGAAGCCTTCATCGAGAATGTGCTGAAGAAGAGAGCCACCACCACCGGGACCGCCCCTCTCGGATCCCAATTGGGCCGTGAACCGGATAAACTTACAACAACAACAACCACGGAGTAAATAAATATATAGACAAATCGAGTTCAGGTGGTTGTGTGGAATGAAAACATTTTCCTTGGAATTCTCTCTTTTTTCTCGTGTTATTTATTTACGAAGACTTTCCGATAACTAGATGGCATCATTGGAGGGCTGGGGGTTCTTCTTTCTTCTTTTCTTTTCTTCTTTTTTGAAGAGAGAGAGAGCACTTTTTCATGGAGTTGGGTATGATATTATAAATAATCGATCAAACTATAATAGTTTCTTTGGGGATGTGTAAGATTCCTATGGAATTTACCCTGCCCCCATCTCGTTGTATTATACCGGTGGTTTAAAACAAAAACCAAATTCCTCGATGGCCTCATCATCCCCACCTTCATGACTTTCGATTATCTTGCTCTCACTCACTTTGCAGGGGCATACTCTTTGGTTCGCTGGGGAAAGGATCGTCTTGGGATTGGGATGGGGTGTATGGAGTCGTTTGATGTTATCACCGAGCTAGCGTGTCTGGTGTAGTCGGTGTGGAGCTCTAGGTGGAGTGGTTTTTTGATGGGCGTGAGAGGGAGTTTGAAGTTTGTGGTGTAGACATGGTGTATCACTCGGAGATTGTCATGGTTATTTGTGCTGTTGTGTGCAGAGATTCTGAAGCCCCCTCTCACCCAGACAACAGCCTTATTTCATCTATCATACCCCCCATGATCTACAACTTTGCCTTCACCTCCCCTTTAAGACTCTCCTCAACTAGCCTAACCGCCTCCTCCGCCATTCCGTAACTCGCCTGATCTATCGCAGCCACCCGCCGCTGTCAGCACCCATCGCAATAGATAAAAGCAAGTATTGTAGTGAGAAAGAGACATACAACCGAACCCCCCAGCCCCATAATTATGCACAACCCTCACCCCCCCAATAACCTCCTTTTCCACCCTGGCCCCACCAGCCCTGAGCGGTCTCAAGCCAACTCCATGTCTTATAACATCCAACCCCTCAACCCCTTCCCCCTCCCCCACCAACTCCGGACACCACTCCACCGCCCTCTTCATGATCCTCTCGGCAGTCGCCTTATCCGGAGCAGGGCTCGAATTCCCCTTCTGATACGTCCCCCCCAGAACCGTCCCGCCGCCGGCCGCGCGAGTCATCACGTAGATCACCTCGTCGCCACCGTCATCCGTACCGGAAACCACGATCATGGCGGGCGCAATGTTGCGAACTAGGACTATTTGTCCGCGAGCGGGCGTCAGCTTCGAGTCGGTGACGCCGCCGAGGGTGGAAGAGCCCAGGCCGGTGCAGTTTACGACTACTACGTCGGAGGAGGAGGAGGAGGAGGAGGAGGAGGAGAAAGAGGATGTCGGGTGAAAGTGAACTGCTTCGCAGATGTGCGTCAGTGTGCCCCGGAAGAAGCTTACCTGCCGCTTGAGGCATTGAGACAGAAGATATGGCAAGTATATCGCCGTGTTAATGCACACGGACTTCCACCTCGTGCCGAAGTCGGCGCCCGGCGGGAGTTCAGATTTTGGGATTGTTCGGAACTGGCTGCATTAGCCTACCCACCCCACCTCCACCTCCACCTCCACCAAATTCTCCCTAAGTAGGCAGCGGCACGGCGCGGAACTGTAACTGTACCTCCGGAACGCTACCAGCGAACCAAGGCCTCTCCTTCAACAATTCGGAAAACCAATCGGCCGAAACGCTGCGCGAGTCCTTCTCCCGTTTGTAGATTACCGCGTCTTGGAAGTGGATGCCGGCCTCGGGGACTTGGGCGGTTAGTCTGTGGAGCTCTGCGAAAGTGATCCGTTCCCATTCCGCTTCTCGTGTGCCGGGCGCTGATACGCTATTATACTTAGCGGAGGGTACGGGACAGTTACAGGGTGGGAAGGGAGGGGTGTGGCCATACGGAAGGTAGTTTGCTCCCGCCCATGGAGAGGTATACTCTATGTCGTAATCTCCCGGCATGTGTTTTGCCACGACGGCCACGGAATGGCCGAGCTTTGAGAGGAGGAGGGCGGTCGTTAGGCCTGCTACTCCGGCGCTGGTTGGTGTTGTTGTTAACGGTTTTATGTCAAGCACACTGTCAGACGTTCGAGCAGGTCATACCCAATCACGACAATTTTGCTTTTCTCACTCATGTTTTTTTGTTTGTTTTACTTTGAGAGATTTGTTGATGATGGTGAGGTTTCCTTTGGGGAGTGGAATGTGGGTTAGAAGCGGCTGTGAGATGTATGATGGATGCTGTCTTATCTTGGATTATCCGTCCGGTTTATCCCAAATGCTGGGCATTACTTGAGGTATGATAGAACCTCCTGGAGTTTGAAATCGGTCCTTTCATTGGCCAAAATCATTGAATGAAATGGGATTAAAAATGGAGATGACAGAAGGAAGCTCTCAACAGAACTACCAAATATTCACTCCTCTTTATTATATGAATTTTTGCTTTTTTATTATCATCGAGTCTTGGGGTCCACTGCCAAGTGGGCAAGCCTGGCTTTAGTCATCTACCCCAGCAATGCAGCTGTGTGTTACAATCGCAAACCTATCGTACCAGCTGTGGAATACCGTAGTCTAGCAGTTAGTAGCCAAACAAGTTCCACACACTTCAGTGCCTTATAGAGGACAACCTAAAATCCACCTACTGCAATTGGCTACCATGCCACAAGTAAGACTAAGTACTATTAAAACACCTAAATTACCAAAGTCATATTCCCCATCCAACACTTGAATTATCCAATCGAAAAAAAAAACAAAATTCACAGAAATCGCTGAGAAGGAGGAGGAGCAGGTTTTGGCTACTCCTGTATCATATCGGGAGCTTCCTACAACAACCTTTTTATCCCTCCTCCAAGATATGCTCATTAGTGATTTTTCCGCTGTTGAGCGGAACGGATTTCAGACTCTAGCCATCCCTCCTCAGTAACACTCATTCTTGGCGAAAAAACTAAGGATAATGCGCTAGTCGGAATACAGTATCATAGCACACGAGCCCGGGGGGGGAACTTGTATCATGAAAAAATTCCAAGTCTCCCGAAGGATTCATTCTAGTTGTGCACTTTAATTTCTTTGAGTGCGGGGAACCAGCCGCAGATTATGGATGCTGCGGCGTGAAGTAGCGGGCCCTCTTTTCAGCATACCGGTAGAATACCAGTGGGACTGTCATATTGTACGGGTATGATGAGCTTACTGTGCTAATTCCTCTGCTGCTAGGTTAGTCAGTCTGACTCCCTATCCTCATATATGGTGATGGAATCTACTGGGGCATTCCAAGAGTCGCTTCGGTTTATCTCCGCTGACGCTGGCAGTTGGGTTGCGGGGAATAGATTTTAATTAATTTTGTTCAGACAATGCTTGCGTGTGATGTGTGTGTGTGGGGTACAAGTGCCTAATGAGAAAAAGCTCTCCAGCTTCGGGGTGGACTGCGGTACGAGGTCCGGCAAGAAGTTAGGGAACAGTTCTTTGTAATTAACTAGCCAAAGATATCACTATTCTTTCCTATCAATGGATTACCACCCTTGTAGTCTATCATCGGGTTCTGTTGTGCTAGGAGTAGTGGATCCATCCCTGATATCGGGTGATATATCATGATTGCAGGGGACAGGTGAAATTTATAATACATTCATAGATAATCACATACAGACACAAGATAAACTCTTCTGGAAACTCTAATAACCACAAATAGATAGATCCCAAGTATAAGACGGTTATAGAAATATTGAAAGGAAAGGGAGAAAGAAGAGGAAAGGTTAAACTGGAAGAAAGTCAATCTAAATAGTGTCCAAAAGGCCCTCGCTCTCAAGAAGGAGCACTATCTGGTGAACAATGTTGCGGACAGTCTGCTTGCTAACATCCACAACAAGGTCAGGCTTGACGGGGTCCTCATACGGATCATCCACACCGGTAAACCCCTTGATTTCGCCGCTGCGAGCACGCGCGTATACCCCGCGCCTGTCGGTCTTTTCGCAGTACTCCAGCGGCGTGGCGACGTGGATGAGGTACGTGGACCCGAACTGCTCGATGGTCTGCTTCGCCTGGGTACGAGAGTTCTCGAATGGGGCGATGGGCGCGGCGATGACAGCAGCGCCAGCGCGGGTCAATTCAGCTGCGACAAAGGCGATACGTTGGATGTTCTTGTGGCGGTCCTCCCGGGAGAAGCCTAGCTCTGCTGAGAGCTCGGAACGGACCGTCTCGCCGAGGAGAAGAGTAGACGATCGACCGCCTTGTTGGTTTAATGTGACCTGCAGAGCACGGGCGACGGCATCTTTGCCGCTATTGGTGTACCCAGTCAAGAAGACGGTGAAGCCTTGCTTGTGACGGGGTGGGTGAGATTCTCGAAGTACTTTGACAACTTCGGGGTATGAGAACCATTCTGGGATGGAGGTTCCCGTACGGAGACGGCGACGGAGTTCTGGGAATGTTAGCGCTCATTAGTTTCACTCATGTAGCCAGCGATACTGATCATACCGGTTCCGGAAATGTTAAGGGTCTTGGTTCCCGGCTTGATCTCGTCGATAGGAGCATACTCGTCGGTGTCGGGGAGATATGTCATCATTTGGAAAGGAACAACCTCAATTCCTAGCTCGCTCTTGTACCTTTCAACGGCATGCTGAGCATCGTAGGGGCCATAGAACTCGACACCCTTGGAGTTGCTCCCGGGGCCAGCGTGGTCTCTTCCGACAATAAAGTGAGTGGCACCATGGTTCTTACGGATAATAGCGTGCCAGATGGCCTCACGGGGCCCTCCCATGCGCATAGCAAGTGGGAGAAGACCAAGGACTGCCATGCCATTGGGATATCTGGGGAGGAGAGCTTGGTAGACACGTACACGGGTGAAGTGATCAATGTCGCCCGGTTTGGTGAGACCCACAACGGGGTGGATAAGAACGTTTGCTTGGCGTGCCCTGGCAGCACGGACAGTGAGCTCTCTGTGGGCTCTGTGCATGGGATTCCTGGTCTGGAAAGCAACAATCTTGGACCATCCCAACTTCTCAAAGTGCAATCTCAATTCGGCGGGAGTGTCTATGTCACCATTAGTGCCTCGCAATGTCGCGCCAATTCGGATCACTAACATCTCAAGCCAACGTAGTCGTAGTGATTGAGTCTATTAATGGCGTCAATCTTCCCACCGACATAATATTCCCGAGCAGTGGTGAACAGATAGCGGATAGCAGGGTGCTCCTCATCACCGCCCAAGACCTCCTTGGCTTCCTTTTGTCTATTTGCTTGTCAGAGCGGGTTCACTCACAACATCTCACTCTCAACCTACTTGTCAGGTTTGTAGACGTCGTCAACGGTAATGATGGCCAAGTGACGGTCATCACGGAAATCGCGAAGTGTGATTCTTGCGCCGGCCTTGATCCCCAATTTTTCGATCTGAGCTTTGGAAACATCCAGAGTGATGGGTATGGAGAAGAGCGTTCCATCCACGAGACGAAGGTTCTCAACAACTCTGTCCCAATCTTAACATTTATTCACCCCTCAATTCCAGAATATGCCACGACAAACCCGTTGTAATCCTTCTCATTCATAAAACCTATCCACCCCAGTTAGGATACGCATGCCAGGGAACGAAAATAGATACAATCACGACTAACCCTCCAAAGGAGAAAATCCACCACTGAGAATCAACTCCAAATCGCAAAGTTGACGCTCGGTAAGAACCAGAGATGGGAGAGTTTCGGACTCAGCGAGAAGTTCACTGTGTCTGGGAATGTCCCTGGCAATCAAGTCCTTGAGAACACCTCCATGGGGCTGCGGCAAATCCGACATTCTGGAAATAGTTGAAGAGTATTAAACGGATCGAAATAGAAACTGAAGATAGTGCCCTGACAGCTGGAGAGAGTGAATGAAGCCTAGGAGTGGGAATGATTGATATAAGTATCTGAAGAGTAAAGGATACGCCCTTCAACCAAGTGCTTCCATAAAAAAAAGTTCACGAGTAAACATTTCCCTACAAATGACGTGATTTTGCTCCTAGATTGCAAACCATCCCAGCCCCTTGGCCTCGGGGGGGGCTGCACTACTAGCGATAAGCCATTCTCCCTCAATACTGTAATAAAGATGGCTTCATTTCTTACCTAGCGGTATGAATAGCGGGGTGCGGATCAGAAACCGTTCATCTTTCAAGAGAAACCAGGATTGGCTTTACCTAATATAGGATGGAGGGGCAAAATTGGTGGGGCTCTGCGGGGCATCAAACTCGACAAGGGCTAGGAAGGCTTCGCCCTGATTTATTTTTTTCCCCCTTCCCACACCTTCGTTCCTGGGAAAGGTAATGACCGCGGAGATCCATAATATCTCTTGGCGTCAGGTGTTGTGTGAGAATCTCATCTGGTTTACGCAAAAACAACCTCGGTCATAAGCTTCACTTGTTCCACCTTCTACCGGTGGCGCTCTATTATGGCTGATACGGCATTCCAAGTGAGGTCTTTGGTATTCTTCTACCCAGTTACCCCCTTCCAATCTCCTCTCTCTCAATTAGGATGGAAGACTAACAAAGGTGGCGATGCACCCAGTACCGCAATCTTCTCCGTTTCTCTAATCGTTTTTCTTCATACAATTTCCGCGAGTACGCGAGGCGAAGGACTAGGGATGCATTCAGGGAACACAAAAGCATCGAGGATCCAAGGAAAATCCAAGAGCTTATGCAGAAGGGATTGAAGGAGCTTCAGGTGTTGAAGGTCCGTTCGGCCACTGTCCCCTGACGGCGATGGCGCCGCTAGAATAAATGTGTGGGCAAGGTGCTAATTGGGGCTCGGGGGTACCTAGAGGCAAACTGTGGTTAGCCAGTTCTTCCAGATGGATAGATTGGTTGTCGAGGGAGGTGCTCCGGTACTTCTCCCTTCATGAGGCGTGAGGTTTGGTCAATGCTGACTATTGGATAGGGAGGGCAGAAGGGCAGAAGGGGGGACATTGTGCGGCAAAAAGAGCTTGGGTGAGATCCCCTCTATGCTGCCATCGCAGAGCTCTGCTAATGGCCGTCCCAACAGATGAACTTAGACTTCCACCCTTTTTTTTAATTTTTACTTTGCTTCGTCTCTTGTTCATAGATGGGGTTCGCTACGGTAGTTTGGTTAATTCCGCAGTATCACTCGTCACTGTACCTAATGGCCATCGGTAGCCTAGGTGCTTGCGACGAGCAAACTATATATATTACCAGTTTATCTATAACCACTCTTCTCATTATCTCCTGGGTATCCAACGCCGTATTATTTAGAAAATAGCGAGTAAGACGAGGGTGCGGGTGTACACTAAGTTTGTGATATCTGCTGGAGTTCATTGCACATTGTGCATTGTTGTATATCTACCAGTCATAGATGCCTCATGTTTCTTATCACCCCCGACCCAGCCTTGTTCACCATTTTTTGAGATGTTATAGCACGATAGTCCCATATCCCGACCCTGCCATCACCATCGTGGATGTCGTCTAACTTTATCGTGAAACAAGGCATTGTTGACAGGGTAACTTTTCGTCTTTGAGACCGGCATTTGCTCTTGTGCTCCTACACTTGGCTAGCATATGTCGCCATTACCAGAAGGATCACGACAGGGTTAACCACTCCGGAGACATGATAACGAGAACTCCGGGGTTTATGAGATCAGTTGTTATCGATTTGTTACTGTGTCATATCTTTTTTCCTTGACTTCTGAGACGCACAGCACGATACAGGTGAGTTACCATACGGTACTCGTACTGGTTAACGGCTTATCCCGATACAGTCAGCGCCAAGCCTTGCCATCACCTATCCCTGTCGCTCCGCATCCCCTTTTCCACACCAACTTCTATCATACCTGCATTCATCGCGACAAACCAGAAATCAAACTCACCAAAAACACGTCAGTCAAACCCTAGAGCCTCAACCTTTCAGAAGGACCAGCCGGAGCAGCAAGAAAGTCAGGCTACCAAAAACATCCTCACTTCAGCCTATTATCTTCCACGTAAAAACGCGAACGCGTGGTTCGTGTGAAAGAAGAAAGGGAAAATGCCAGCACGCATCTCCTTTGTGAGCTCCCCCTTCCTCCCTCTTCCCTCACTTGTTCCTTTTTATTGTAACAGCACCAAACACTTCACCTCTACTATTATGAAGAAAGAATCCTCTACGACAGCGACAGCAACTAACACATCGCAGTACCGACCAAACGGCCAATCCCGCCGCCAAGCACGCTCCGCGCACGATCACGACGTCTTTGAGGGACTGCCAGTGCGCCGGTGGTCTCGACAATGGGTTCACGTCGGTAAATCCGCACCCCCACCCCCTCCCGAGCCAGAGCTCCCCCTACCAAAAGAAACCCACCTCCTCCCGCCCATGTCACAAGCACTTCTCCAAGCCGCGAGATCAAGCTCGCAGGGCAAGCCCGCCGCCAAACCAGCGCACATCCCAGGACAACAGCTCTTCCAGACCAAACGTTGGATGCAAATCCCGCGCCACTTGGAACCCCCCGAGCCCGTGTACCTCGCCAAGCCGCTCGGTGGGAAGCGCAAGAGGACAGAAGCAGAGCCCCCACCACCGCCCGTTGTCGCGCCCGTTAGACGTCGCGTCCCACCGCCAAAGAGGAAGGCAAAGCCTAGAGGTAGGAGGCCAGGTTATCGGAAGACCGTGACCTTTGCTGCTGAGGGGAATGCCGAAGGTACTACTGAAGCCGTCGCGATCACAGTTGACCCCGCGCCAGCTCTAGAAGCGCCATCGGTTCCTCCAGTTGCTATCGTTGAAGTCCAGGAAGTTGTTCAGATCGTGGCGCCGGCGGCGTTAGCTCCGGAGAAAAAGAAGGGACCCAAGGGAAAGAAAAAGGCACTGGGCAAGAAAAAGGATGTTGCCGGGAAAAAGCTGAAAAAAGTAAAGGGTGCTGTCGGCACGAGTACTCCTGGGAAGGGAAAGAAGAAGGGCAAAGCTATAGCAACATCGACACCTTCAGCTCCGATACCTGTGACCGCCAACGATGGCGACGGCGATACTTCCATGGGCGGCACTGAGGCTCCCTCAATCACACATGTCACCCCTGTCAATGCGATCCTGAACGACGAGAGCTTGATTCGGAAAGTTTGATGGGATAGTAATGTCGGCGGTGTGGAGGGAGGACTCGTTTTTTTATTCCCTTCCTCTTGCATTCTGCTACTTTTTTAAGTTGGGCCAGATTCACTTTTTCTACCCGATTTTTTCCTTGTTCGGCTTTATTGGCCTTGATTCCGAGCACCTTTTTCAAACTGATTACTATAATTGATTGGATGGATACCATTACGTTTAAATCGTGATTTTGCTGCACCTGTTTATCGCAGCGTTGTTTGAGTACCGTACCGTATCCTAGAAAGTGTAAGAGGGTAAAATCTTACATAATATCACGACTAAAGATGGGACTTGGCCTCTCTAACTTTTGGCAGTTGAATAGTAAGAGGGTTCTGCTCTCTTTTTGCAAAGATGCCTTTTTGCTTTTTATTTCTCTTGAAACGCCCGATTCCGGGTGTCTTGTTCTCTCTTCCAAATCGATTGATTGGGTTGGGTCTCGTTTAGATATCGATTGTGCGATAATTTCGGTGGCGACTGTGGGCAAAGTCTTAGGTGGGGGGGGGATGGTTTTGGTCTTTTTTTTTCAAGTTGATGAATGAATTGCGAACGAGAATAGTATTGAAAAAAAAAGTATTTTGCGAACGGATGAATTGGGCCAAAATAAATGGATACCATGAGAGAGGAAGAGTAAAGTAGTCTGTGCGTATGAAAAAGAGTACTGTACTAGTCGACTAGTAAAATAAAAACCAAAGGAATAAGAAATCAAATGTATCTTGCAGCATCCTACAAGCTTTCCTGACCATGAGATGATGATATGATAAAAAGCAATGCTTAGCCGCAGCTGCCGTCACTGCACCCACCGCCTCTAATGCTATCCACTGTACCAAGCTTCTTCCCAGAACCGGAACCGGGAGGACCAGGAGGGGGTGGGGGTCCACCCGGACGCCCAGCTCCGCCGAAGCCGCCAATAGGCTTCTTCTGTTGCTGCTCCCTGGGCTTTCCGTAATTCGCGAACATGGAGTTTTCGGCAGCGGGGATAGCATCAAACTAATGTACCATGCCATGCATATTAGCCCTCCTCTTTAAGTAAGAAAACGGTAGAGAGAGAGGGGGAGAGAGGGAGAGAGCACTCACAGAAAACAAAGAGGTAAGATACAACCCCAAAAAGACAATAACGGTTCTAAGCACACCCCTAGCCCAAGCTCCGATCGGCAAACTATCGATGACCCGCCCGTCAAGAACATACTTGACCGCCCCACCAGCACCCCCCAAAAAAACCCCTCCGCTCCCCCCGCCAAGTTGCGGAACTGCGACCCCCGGATCACCTCCCCCCCCCAACTTATAGCCCTTCCCAAACCCCGCCCCCCCTGCACCAGCGGCGCCAGCCCACTTCTCCACGAGCCCCATTAGAGCAGGGCGATTGGCGCCCGTGACGCGGTCGACCTCGTCACCGCGCCGTAGAACCACGAAGGTTGGCATCGCGCGGACGGAGTATGTGCGGGAGATGTCCGAGCAGGCGTCTACGTCGCACTTGGCGAAGGCTAGGTTGGGGGTTTTGGCATGCTTGGTGGCGAGGGCTTCGAAGACTGGGGATATGGCTTTGCAAGGGCCGCACCAGGTTGCGGTGACTAGTATTTTTGTTAGCTGGTTGGGTAAAGGGGGGGGGGAGAGAAGGGAGAGGGAAGCAACAGTCTATGATTACGATGGTATTTTTGGCGATTATGGTGGAGAGTTGTGAAGATGAGGAGATGGTTTGGACGGCTGCCATTTTTAGATATTTTTCGCCTTTGCTTTGGTGAGGTCTTGTGGTGGTGGTGATGGTAGTGGTGGTGGTGATGGAGAAGTCGAGTGGTGGAGGGAGGTGAGGTGAGGTTAAGTTACGAAAAGTGGCCTCCGTGGGACAGATTGGTAATTAATTGATGAACGACCAGTTCACAGGAATAGAGATCCCTTCATTTAGTCTAATGCCAAGGCCCATCAGAGTGCATCGCAAGCGCCAAGGTGCCGAGACATCCCCGAAACTCGCGAGCCAAAAGAGAAGTGCCCCGGGAAAGGAGGTAATTTACTTCAAAGCTGTACGCAAATGGCGTATTTTTGAGCACTAAAGCTTTTCCACCACAGAAATTTGACACCGGGCGACTGCTACTGTAGCTTTACGCCCTCGCCCAGGTGCGAACGATGGTGCCGGAAGAAAATGGAATTCGGAATATCACGATTCGGAAACACCCAAGATGAGAGAGAAAAGTCAATTTCCATTTTGCACAAACATCTAAGCCCAAAAAACGCAATAGTCAAACAATACAGTACAGTTACTAGCAAACTCAACACAATCATGGCATATAGCATAAGATGCGTATATACACCCGTGCGCCCAGTCCCCCAGAGCAAATCACTTCATGAAACGGAATATTACAGTTCTGGATCCAAGAGGGGAAGTCTCATGAAAAACAAAAGAGATGAAATGGAGTATGATAACAGGTTTGGAATTTTTGACAGAAGGATGGATATCTGATATCTCGCGGAGATTGTGGCTGATAGGAGGGAGGAGAAAGGACAGCAAAAGCAATAAAGGAAGAGAAGAGAAGAAGGCAAAGCGAGGTTAATAAGAAGGTATGTAATTGGGAAGATAAAAAAAAAGTAACAGAAGGAAGAAACCGATAGATTCCCCACTCAACACCAACAGGAGGAAAAAAGACAAAGAAATGTAAGAATTCAATCCCAATCAAAGAGCAAACAAAAAGACCTTCACGGAGATAGAGAGAAAAAAAAAAAAAACAGCAAGAAGGATAAATGAAAAAAAAAAAAAGGAAATGAGAAATGGGACCCTGGGTAGTTTAATTTTCACATCCCATTTCGACAACCGTCAACCACCCCGCGCAATCATTAATTCCAGCCAGGGAGTATGTACTCGTGACAAAAAGGCAACACAAAGGGGGAACAAAACGTCATTATATCACACCACCCGCTACTACCGGCTGCTGTTGAGCTTGCAGGTGATTCTGCTGCTGCTGAGGCCTTGAGATGGGACTCCTCGCCTCATTTCTGCTGTCGCTCCTCTGTGCCTCATCGCTCTCCTCCTGCTGTAACTTTTGTCGCCACATGGCAAGACTACTCGAGAGTTCCCCACCTTCGGTAGAAGTGGGTGTTTTCTCGAAGTCAAAGGTGCTGCTGAGCCGGTAGTTCTTGTTGGTGTTCTCCCAATGGGTGCGGAGAGCGTCCAACTCCGTGGCGAGTGAATCTAAGGCGACGCTGTTTCTTGCGTCGGGCCCGGTTCCATAAAAGCTACTTCTCGCGGACCCCGTTTCAATGGATCCATTAGCACCTTCCAGGCGAGTGCTGCGACGGTAGGCGTCTACTGAATCCTCCACACGATCGAGCAGGAAAGAAACTCGCTCCTCAGCATCCTGGGCTCGTCGTTCCAGCTGGCTATTTTCAATCTCGAGCTTCCCAACCATTTGCCTCGTTTCGCCAAGTTGCTGGGAAACGTCCATAAGCTGGAGCTGGAGCTGGTTGTGGCCGATCTTGAATTGGTCGCGTTCTTCTCGGAGGGTGTCGAGAGTCTCCTTGGATTCGCGGATCTGCTTGTCGAGGGCAGTGGCGGATTCCCTAACCTTTGCTCGGAGGTCATCGATCTCCTTCTTAAGAGAGGCTCGCTCGCTCTCCCAGTTCTCGGCTCCGATTTCGGAAACAGATCCCTGTCTAGAGCGTTCGCTATTCTTCCTCTGGGCCTCTTCGAGCTCGAGGTGGAGTCTGGCATTCTGAGCCTTGCCCTTGGCAAGCTCGTCCTTCATGCGCTTCAGGAGCTTCTCGGTGCCCTTGACGTAGTGTACGGCAGACTGGTAATCGTTTTCGAGCTGTTCAAGCTTCTCACGGAAGTGCTTCTCAACCTCTTGTGCCTGCATCTCCGCTGTCGACTTGGTCTCGCGGTGGGCACGGAGACTCTCCTCCAGGCGAGTCTCGAGCTCACGAAGACGATTGATCTGCTCGGGGGTCGCGGTTCCGGAAGGACTGGGGCTTTGAAGGTTGTGGGAACGACGCTTGTCATAACCGGCCATACTCGAGCGCTCGGCGAGGATTTCCTTGAGAGCGTTGTGCTTAGTCGTAATGGAGTCGACTTCTAGCTGGCGGTCAAGTAGGCGAGCATTGTTCTCTGCATTTTCCTGTTTTAGTCGTCGAACTTCGTCGAGGACTTCTGCCATCCGTCTGCGAAGAGCAATTGCATCTTTGCTGGCCTGTCCTTGTTGGAACTCTAAGCCCGCAACCCTCTGCATCGCTTGTGCGAGTTTCTCGCCGGTTTCATCGGCTTGAGCTTTGCTCTTCCCAAGTAGACTATTGGCAGAGGCGACTTGCTCGTGGAGAACCCTGACGCGTTCATCAGCCGCACCAGTACCGCTCATGATTTCCCTTTCAGATACCTTCTGGAGTCCGGCAGCCATTGCTGCGCTCGCAGCTCTGGCCTCTTCGGCATACTTCTCCAAAAGTTCCTCTGTGTCCCTTAGTCGTGTGTCAGTGCTTTTGAGATCCGCAACCTTTTCCTCATATTCGCTCTTAACCTGAGCTAGCTTTCTCTCCAAACCCTCTTTGACCAGTCGCTCCTCCTCGAGTTGCCTCGCCAGTGTGGTGCTCCTCTCACCACTCGCCTCCATGGCTTTCCTCAATTCGCCCATTGAACCTTGGTAGCCACTGTTGTCCTCCAACGCTTCTTTAAGCTTCAGTGAAAGTTCGTCCTGGTCTATCCTTAAAAGTTTAGCTTTTGCGGTGGCCTCAGCACGTGCGGCGGCTTCGTCCCTAAAAGCTCGCTCAGCATCAAGTAGCTCTGCCCGAAGACTCTCCATTTCCGACGCCGCGCGGTTTCTGAAATCATCCAATTCGGTGACACGGCTCTGCGCAACAGCTGCAGTCTCATCGGCGAGATGGCGAGCCTTCCTCTCCGCAGTGATCTCGGCGGTTAAAACTTCAACTTTGGCACTCAGTTCCGCCTGAGCTGCTAGCGAGGATGCGAGTTTCCGGCTCATATCGGCCATCTTTTCAGCATCCATGTTGGCAATGTCTATCGCGGATTTGTCGCCGGTGGGCGTTGTACTGTTGCCACCCAAGGCTGCCAACTTTGCCTTCGCATAGACAGCCTCCTGAACAGCGACATCCCTCTGGCGTTCTATATCCTGGATGCGTTTGGCCGCGAAGGCGGCCTGGGTATCTACCGAACCCTGGACTCTAGAGAGTTCGCCCTTAAGTACCAGCATGGCTTCGATAAAGGGCTTATCGTCTTCTGCTAATGATTCGTTTGCTCGTTCGTCCAAGATGGCGCTTCCGTTGGTCTGAGGTGTGTACCCCGCTCTTCTAGCAAGTGCAAGTTCTGAGGAATACCAATCGTTCTGATGCTTGAGCCGTTCCATCTCCCGACTAGTGTTCTTGTTTTCTACGGCCTTCGCAGGCGAGTCACCGCTCTCTGTTACGGGAGGTAAACCTTCGGGGGCCGATGCTGTGCCGGACGGGCTATGAGGGCTCGTGACCGCTGATCTGCTATTGGCAAGATTATTCGGCTGAGAGCTTGGAGATTGATTGGGGGGTGCTGGTGAGGATGGGGAGCGGTCGCTATCAACATTCTGTTGTTGCTGCCCTTGTGGGCCTTGAGGCTGGGCCGTCGGTCCTTGCTGTCGAGACCTCGACCTCTCTTGTGGAGCTGGTGCAGTACCTGAAACAACCTCTGTAGATCCCTTTCGCTGCTGCGCGGTAGGAGTCCTCCTCCCATTCACTGCGCTAGCTGGACCATCGCGCGGCGGAGGTTGGATGGGGGAAACATTGTCTTTGGGTTTGTTGCTGTTATTATTGTTGTTGTTTACGAGTCCGCCCGGCGATCCAGTAGGGGTCCTGCTTCGTGGACCTGCAGGGGCACCGTTTGCCTTTGGTGGCGGAGCCTGTTGGGTCGGTGGGGGCCCTGCGGGGGCCTGCGACATAGATGCCCGTGGTAACCGAGAGTTTACGCTGCTGCCAGAAGTATTATTACTAGCAAGGGGCGTTGATGCGGTTGAGCCTGGCGATCCAGAAGCCGTCACGCTCTCCCTTGGGCCTTGTTTCGCACCCCGATTCCTTGGGTCACCTGGGCCGGGTCCCGATCCATCCACCGATCCATTTCTTAGGCCCTGGATCCTCTTATCAGTGGGCGCGGGGTTCCTATCTGCAGGGCTACCTTGTTGGTGGTCGGTGGGGTATCTAATTTTAGCAGTATCGAGAACATAGATGAACTGAAGCTCCTCCTGGTTTCTTGAAGGCATACTAGGCTCTCCACCGAGCACAATAATCTTTTGCCCACAAGTTGTCATGGAATGTCCCGAGCGCCGCGATGGCGATGGTCCCATATTTTGGAAGGTGTACCATCTCCGCGAGGAAATCCTAAATGCTGCCAAATCGCCCAGGTCCTCCCCCTCTGATGTCCGACCACCAAAAACATACATCACGTCTCCCACAAGCGCTGCTGCGTGTCCTTCTCGGGGCGAAGGAATGTAGCCAATACAGTCGAGTTGGCTCCATGAATTGGATCGAGGATCGTAGGACCAAACATCATTGAACCACGTTACGCCGTTTGTTCCTCCAAATCTAGCTCACGGTCAGTTTGGATCAAACATCGACAAAAGGCAGACGCATACAAGTAGAGTTTATCCGCCCAAGTAACGATCGTGTGGTTTGTTCGGCTTGCCGGCATATCAACTCCCGCTTCCTTTGCCGGCACCAGAACTTCCCACCCCGATCCGGCGCTCTGCAATGTGTTCAAATCGAAGGCGACCAGATCGTTGAAGAAGAATCCATCGACTTGACCCCCAAAAATGTACAACTTGGAACCTAGTATATTTAAAGTATGACCATATCTTCCTGCTGGTCTTGGCCCATTAGGGTTCGCACGAGACCATTGGCGAGTTGCTATGATTTGATCAGCCGATGACGACATGGGAAGTGAGAATTGGGGACATGGCATACAGGTATTTAACAGATAGAGAGTCTCATCAAGAACATCTTGCGGATCTAACTTTGTGTCACCCCCAAATACTGAGATACGCCAGGCCTCGTCAGTAAGTGCAATTCGTGCAATTCCTCGATAAATCCCATGATTGAAAGGGGCGAACCGATAAATGCGTTTCCTACTAATAAACTAGCGTGACCGACACGGGGCCCTGGGCCTTCACTTGTGGTCATTACGGGGTAGGCGGCTAGTTGAGTTCCACCTCCTTCAATCATCCATAGATCCCCACGTACAGTCTGCGAGCGAATCAGACCCCCCATAATATAGATATCACCGTCCTTCCCGGCAACACCATTAGCTGCATGGCCATAGCGTGGAAATGGTGATGGATGCGATGATGAGAGCGTTAATCGCCGTTGCGACCAGGGATATAGAGCGACGTTTGCAGGGTTTACTCCCGGAGGCGACTGCTATTATTTCAAAAAAATAGAATATGAAAAATCAGTCCACACAATCTTTGGCATGTTTCGGAGGGTATTGAAAGGGAAGGGGAGAACCACCCGTGCTTGGGACGACGGAACACTCTGCTGAGGACTCGACATCTGACTCTCTGAAAGGCCTTGTTGTTGCAAGGCTTGCTGTTGTTGTTGTTGTTGTTGAGGTCTTGGAGGACCTGCTGGAGCTCCGACTGGACGCTGATCTAGACTCGATGTCGCGCCGACACTACCGGCAAGACTATTGAGAGAGTTGTTGACGGAGCTGGAGGGTGTTGGGCCGCCAGGACCAACTGGGGCGCCGCTGCCGGGAGCAGCAGGAGGTATCGGACCGTTAGGAGTTCCTTCTCGATGACCGTGTGCACCCTTTTTCTTTCCAAATAGAAAAGCCATAATCTAAATGCTTGGCTTAAGCTTGTTGCTATTGTTGTTGTTGTAGTTTGTTGCCGGTGCAACTCTTGCTACGCTGCCACCCAAGGCTCCGTTGCTAACTGGGTGGTTGTTAGACGCAGGTCGCAGTGTTACCGGTATCGTATCGCAAGTGGACGTATGGGAAGGAGAAGGAGGTATGGTATGGTTAAAAAATAAATAAAAAATAAAAAAAAGGATTAGGGGATGGATGGGGTCGGTCACTTGGGACGACACGCTCTTTGGTCTATCAGGGCTTAATTCGTTTGTGGGAGCACACGGATGGGTGGAGCGCAGTTGCAACAGGAAACGAACTCGAGCCTTTTAAATCAGAAACAAACAAACGAACGAGAAAGCACAAGCTTCTTTTCTTCTTCTTCTTCTTCTTCGTAACCGACGTGAGAGGTGCTGCGGGAGAGGGCGGGTGTGTGAGCGAGTGGATGAAACGAACGGTTCCAAACGTAATCAATCAATTAATCAATCAACAAGACGGTCTCGAGGTGCTGCCCTAGCTGTGGTATGTAGTGTGGTGAGCGTACCGGTACCGGCAACCCACTCTATTTAGGGCAGGTAGGTAGCTGAGTAGAAGGGGAGGAAGGGAAGGAAAGAAGGAATTAAGCGTACCGGTACCGGTGGTATGTAGTTCGTCTGTATCGTGAAGAAACAAGAATGAAAGAGTAAGAGCAGGAAGAGGAAAGAAAGAGATGAAAAGAAAAAAAAAAACAAGGAAAAAAGAAAAGGGTTGAAACGCAAGGACAGGAAGGTCAAGCCCCTAGGTATGGAAAACCAGTAGATTAACTTCCCTCTTGTTTTGGTGGTGGCAGGGAAAGCAGATAGAAGCCGAAAAAAGGTATAAAAAAAAGAAAGGAAAGATGGAGGCAGACAAATACGGACGAGCGATGAGAAACAGAAGATGCTCTGGCGAAGGTATGTGCGAGTACTATACGGTGAGCTAAGGCGATATAGGGTAAGTAATGATAAGAACAATAAAAAAAATAAAAAAATGCAGATGCAATGCTTCCCCTTCCACAATTCTGTCACTGCGGGCTTGAATTACCGCACAGTAGTCTACCTCTCAAAGGGGGGAAAGTGAAGTGATGAGGTGGAGTGCTGTACCGGTACTTGCAAAGGGAGGGAGGGGGATTGGAAGTCGAGGGAAGGGAGAGAGGAAGGCCCGCCGCCCTGCCGGTGGTACAAGAGGATAACCCCGGTACCGGTACAAGTGCGTTATGCTACCGTACTTGTATCCAACGAGAAGAAAGGGAGGAAAGGAGGGAAAGGGAGAGAGATACTAGTGCGATATGCAGAGCCAGCCACAGAATAGTATCATACATATGGTGTGCTGTATGATACTGTAAACAGAAGGGGCAGAGGAAGAAGGTTATGTCAGGTTGAATGGAGTCAGGTAGCCACCGTACCTCACTTGCCCTCTTTTGTGAAAGGGAAAGGGATGGTTGGTTGGATTGGGCCGTGCGGGGGCTGGGAAACCTTGGTATAGGTTGCCGCCTCCTTTTTTTTTTCTCCCCGAATAGTTGCGAGGCAAGGTACTCGTACAGTACCGGTACTATTCGAGTACTGTAAACTCTCGTTAAATCCACCATCGGCCATCGGCCGTGGATCCCTCCGATCAGAGTCAAAACGCCCTGGGAAGAAATAGTGTTTTCCAGACACGGTATAGCTTGCCTATGACGAGCTCACTGGATCTCATTAACTTGTATTCGTAATTGTGTTAACATGCCTTTCTAAGCCTATTACGGTTTAGACTGTTGAGATTCCCAATGGTGGATTTAACGAGAGTTTACGGGTAGGGTACCATACACGGGTGCACTGGCACGACAGGCTAAGTCGAAGGCAATATTATGGCCCAATCAACAACCACAACTGATAGGCTCAAAGCTTTGTGTAAAAAGCCTTTGTTTGATGGTTCTCTAAATAATCACTGAGGCTTTCAAGGAAATATTGACTTCGTAGAGTGCTAGGGCAGTTCAAAGATTTTCATATCTTGCTGAGAGCCTACTGAGTACTGGGTTGGTCACATGATATTTGATTCCCAATGAATTCAGAGACTCCAGGATACACACAGAAAGTGAGAAGAATGTTCAAAGGAAAAACTTGGCTCTCCTCATAGTCCTTAGCCAAAGAAGAGAAAAAGAGAAGATCTCAATTGCCTATGAAAATTGTTGGCAAATATGGGTACAGTTCAGAGAAAACAAGTAAAATTGCTTATTAGGTGTTTTGAGTTATAAGCAGTTTTAGTTTGCATAGCAACCAAGATAGTTTTGAGAAAAAGTGATAAACAGTTTTTGACAATGAAAGTGAAATAACTCAACAACCTATTAAGTATTTCTCTTAGGAATAAAAGCTAAAGAATATTCATAGTTACTTACTTAATTCTATGTAAAAACAATTTGTTTTTATTATAGTAACTAATCTTAAGACATGTTAATTTTTGATATATAATTTTAAACAAGTTATAATAGCTAAGTAAGCAAATTTAACAGAGTTTTAACTCCTATAAGTCTACTCTTATCTCAACTTTTGTTGGATCAGATATACTTAAAACAGGTTTATCTTATTTGTAAAATAGGCTTAAAGTATAGTATTGAAAGAAATACAATAATAACTTTGAATTGTACTCATGAAAATATTTGAAAAGTAGAATACAGGAAGATCTCATAGCACGCCATCCATCTATGTAAAAAAAGTGTTAGGCATACCGGGAGGCTTAGCCTTCCATTAGTGAATAAAGACCTATAGTTACCCTACCTTAGGACTCTGAGTTCAAAAGGTCAAGCCAACACCCCCCTCCCGCACCAGCGTTGAGACGGCGCTACATCGGCAGACGCCGCCGTAGTTGCGTCCTTTCACCAAAAAAACATGGTCATTGGGACCCTCCTCGTAACCCCGTATACATCGCGGCCGTCCGTCCGACCGGATCCCGTTTGCAGGATATATGAGGGAAGACCTTTGGCGAGCTTATGCAAGTGGTTCGAGCCAAATCGGTCGACGTCGCATAAGGTTACTGAACACTGAAGACGAGAGTCGCGAAAGTGGTCACTAAGTAACGGGACGTTTTTACGGACAATGGTTAGGCAACACATTCTATACTCCACGCTCTCGCAATGAAAAGTTGCAGAAGTGAATGGTGTTGTCGGATGAGGTAGTCTGAGCAATCAGGCATACCCACACTCACACACGTCAATAATATCCTACGGATACTGACGGAACCATACGATAACGATATGACTATGGAGGGATAATGGCTATTGGAGCGATTATCGTGACAAGTCTATCTTATGCCTCGCAGATGTCGGTTGCAGAATATGTCTGCAATGC
>Ga0307509_10001689_pt1 | contig 36887 bp, 58 predicted proteins | sample 10_EM_MG_FD_202245 | JGI IMG/M metagenome (GOLD analysis project Ga0307509, IMG submission 202245) | Populus trichocarpa ectomycorrhiza microbial communities from riparian zone in the Pacific Northwest, United States - 10_EM | ecosystem: Host-associated > Plants > Roots > Unclassified | place...
AAAACGCCTATGATGGTCATGGTCTCGACCATTTGATCTCATTCCGAGGGTAGTCATATCTTCAAACTCATCCTCGAAGCTAGGAGCAGAATGCGGAGGTGGAGGGGTCGGCGGAGAAATGGGGATGCTCTCTATCTTCTCCGAGTATTGACGAGAGAGATCTAAGGCTGTTACGAAGTTGCGATCCTAAACAGAACCGATGTCAGAGGGCGTGAAACGAATAGCTCACAAATTGTTTACCAGTATGGTTGACCAAAAGTACTGCGCAACCTGGTTTTGGCGCTTCTTTGTTTCCAGAATATAATCACTAAGCTCGCCAATCCAGACCTCCCGACAATCTTCCAAATCAGAGGAGGCCAGAAGAGTGTCATCATTGGGAGGTTTGTTGGGACTCTGGCTCTTATTCGAGTTCATGGGTACAGGTGACAGCGGACGCGTTTCTTTTCCTTTGCGCGAGGATTTCCTTTGACTCATCTAGTTGCAATACAATGTCATGAGTCGAAAAAAGAGGGTTGCGAACGTGAAACTGACCCGTTTTCCTTTAGTGGGCAAGTACTCCGAGTCCTGATGTCCTCTGCGTCGTTTCTTGGAGGCCACAATAAGCTCTTCCTCCTGTTCCGCGGTCTCTGATTCGACAGGCGAGGCCAGATGATCCCAATCGTAAGAGCGTATGGAGCGTTCGCTGGCATATGAAAGGTGTTCGTCGGGGGTCCTGTCGGCGGAGCGAGAGTCCCACCCCATGTCATGGGGGGCAAGATGATGGTAAGGCCGACTGACATGGGACCCACTTGCTAGTCGCTGAGACGAATAGGGTACAGTCGGAGACCGTAGACGAGGTGAAAGCTCCTTGCCGGGATGGGCGTGTTGCTCGGCCACGACGATGCGTGATGGCGGTGGGTACGGCTGCCGGGAATGAGCGGTGGGCGGTTCGTCGTTGAGGATGTGACGAAGAGACATAGTAGAAAGAAAGGAATGCGAGCTCGGGTGAGATGCTCGATGGCTGGAAGGGACAGCTTCGTGGGATCGAAAAAAAGACTGACAGCGCAGCAAACGCTGGGGAATGCTTGCTGTGACAAAGGATTATTTATTTAAATGGATCTTTACATTTCATCGCCGTTCTGCAAAAGGAAACAACTCAGCACTCCGCCAAGCTCGTTTTCTTTACTAAAATATGTACTCTATGCGCGATTGGTGCAACAATTTACAAATATCCTCATTCAAACTAATTGTCAGGATATAACATTAGCTCTGGTCTGACCTTCTCGTCAAACTCCTCGGGTGAAAGAAAACCAAGCCCAACGGTGGCCTCCTTCAGTGTCGTGCCCTCCCTATGCGCTTTCTTCGCACATTTTGCAACATCTGCCGATGATTAATATCGTGAGTGAATGCCTCAAATTCTACACTCACTGTCATAACCCAGATGATTGTTGAGAATGGTTGCTAGCATCAATGATTCGTTAAGCAGGGTATTTATTCGCTTCTCGTTTGCTTGAATGCCAACAACGCAGTTTTTTATAAATGATCGTGAACCTTCGTGATTTCGGGCATGAATACCAGAAAGCCGCCTCAAAACCAAGTGGACATACCATCGGCGAGCAAACGAATACTTTGCAACACATTTTTGGCGATGACCGGTTTGAAAACATTCAGCTAGCACACAGGTTGTTAACAAACCAACAGTTGTGCACCAATTTGACGAGTGGCTTACTTCAAATTGTCCACTCGCACCAGCAATGCTGACAGTAGTTTGGTTTCCCATAACTTGTGCTGCGACCATCGTGAGTGCCTCGCACTGCGTTGGGTTAACTTTTCCAGGCATAATGCTGCTTCCGGGTTCATTCTCTGGCAAGCTTAGCTCACCAAGCCCGCAGCGGGGCCCCGATCCAAGGTACCGAATGTCATTCGCGATCTTCATAAATGAGCAGGCCAAAACATTCAGGGCTCCGTGGGCCTCGACAAGGGCGTCGTGAGTAGCCAGAGCCTCGAACTAACGAACAAATATGAATCGACTGGAAGACGGCACGTAAGAATGAGCAAAAACCTTGTTTGGGGCCGTCACAAATTCAAGGCCAGTGATTTTTGACACCTCAGCAGCAACCTTGACATCGAAGCCTTTCTTGGTGTTGAGACCCTAAGACAAGAACTATAAATCCAACGAAGTCAACAAGCTTGTGAAGATGTTACTGTTCCGACAGCGGTTCCACCTTGAGCAAGGCAACTGACTCTTGGGAGTATTGCCTTGACTCTTTCAATGCCGTTCGCCACCTGTTGGGCATAGCCGCTAAATTCTTGCCCCAACGTAAGTGGGGTAGCGTCCTGCGAAGAAATGGAATAAAGGATTAATTCATGATGGGAGGCATTTACAAGTCAAACCTGTAAATGGGTACGGCCAATTTTGATAATGTGATCGAAAGCTCTTGCCTTCTCCGCTAGCGCTTGGTGAAGTGCTGTGAGAGCAGGCAGCAGGGATCGGCTGATTTCCGTCACGACGGCGATGTGCATTACTGTGGGGAAGCTAGAATATATGAGAAAATAGGGTCTGACAAAATACAACCTCAAACTCACGTATCGTTACTGCTCTGACTTCTGTTGACATGATCGTTGGGATGTACCGGAGTTTTTGAACCGAGCTGCCCGCCGAGTATCTCGATGGCCCTGTTAGAGATCACCTGAATAAAGATGTGAGTCATGGCTAAGCGTTTCAAGATGAAAAAAGAAAGAATAGACCTCGTTGGCGTTCATGTTACTTTGCGTTCCACTGCCAGTCTGGAAGATGACCAGCGGAAAATGATCCGTTAATTTCCCAGATATGACCTAAAACATTGAGCAACGATTCAAAGATAAGGAACAAGCTCATCACATCATCCGCAGCTTTCTGGATCGCGTCACCGATCTTTGGATCCATGCCGTATTCAACGTTCACAACAGATGCAGCTTTCTTCAACACGCCGAAGGCTTTGATCAAGGGAAGAGGGAGTCGTTCTGCGGGTCCTCCGATGTCAAAATTCTGTAGAGACCTAGAAAGAGAGTCAACACAAACTCGGCTCGATTACAGAATGTAGACCTCTGCGTCTGAGCGCCCCAATATCTATCAACGGGTACACATAATTCACCAAAAGTGTCCCTCTCTATGCGATGAATGGAGGATGACTGGAAGAAGTAATTAGAAAAGGTGGAAGCCAAGGGACTCTACACGTACCATGAGTGCTCGAGACGATAATAAGGACCTGATACCAGAAACCTTGGCTGCAGGATTAAATGAGCGTAGTAATGCGATCTATTCTCAAAATATATCACGTGAAAAATAGTTTGCGATATTGCTAATGGACATAACCGTACAACCATAGGTATCGGAGTGGTGGACACGGGAGTTTTCTTTGGAGAAAAAAGCAGTCGCTCTCGTTGCCGACGCTGCGAGCAGGTAAACGGATGATGCCGTCCGATATTTCCCGATGCTGTACCTTAGGCCTCATCCTATTACTTAGCTGAGTCTATTTTGAAATAGAGTAAGTACTAATGAGAGTGATCTGCCCCCGTTGGTGCTCACGCCTTGCTTTCCAATGTCAACGGTACAGTCAAACCCAACCCATACTCCATTACTACTTACCACTTGTCATCTCAGCTTCGAAATTCGCGGACAATCACGTGTGAAGGAGCAATTTACGGACATTCACGTGTGAAGGAGCACTTGGTCTTCGATGCAAATTCCACCCTACAAGTTGTCCTAACTCCTACATCTTACGAATCTCCAACTTACTATGGCTAACGTGGCATCTCAAATAATCTTCCACCCTGCTGTATCTCAGGGCCTCAAGTTTGGTGGAACAACCATTGGTCGTGATAAAGTGAGTTCTTCGAACTTGAAGTAAACCTAGGTTGCGCTGACACAATTCCATCTAGGTATACAGGGCTATCCAATACTTTGCCCGCTTCTATGCATGGTATCTTGTCAACAAGGGAGATAAGCAGGAGGCTGCAAGATGGGCTGCCTTGAAAGGACATCTAGGCACGGCACGAAAGCGTAAGCCTGGTTTTTCGTGGACAGAAAAGCCCAATATAATCTGGCGTTATTTAAAAGTGATGCGTCTCGGAAAGCCAATCGAACATCTCCAAGCTGCTCTCCGAGCTACATTTGCTGGGTCAGGCGAAGAAATTGTCACCACCGTCGCCAGACAGCTTAGCTACTCTGGGTACCTCACCTATGATGCAATCGTTTGGGCAAGTCAACCCCTTGATTCCCCTGCAGTAAAATAGACTCATAGTGGCACAGGCTCACTCTATCAAACTCATTACATTGAGCCCTGAAATAGCGAAGAAAGTGACCAAGAGGGCCTTCCAATTCTGGTTCGCTGGTATCACATTCAGCCTCATACATGGTGTATTCAAAGTAAGCGGTTTTTTGCGACGTGAGAGGAAAAAAATGATAGCGCCTCTCAGGCAGCACGGTTAGCCAAAGAGGCGAGGTTACTTCAGGGATCCAGGGTTTGGGGCGAGAAGGACCTTGCTGAGGAAGCTGCTCGGGAAACAAGGCTGAGTGCGGTTGTCAGGTTCGTCCTTTCCTGGTTTACAACCACATGTCTCATCTCATTCCATCAGCGCTCGCAAAACAAATCGCCAACAACTCACAATGGACCTACTTGACGTCTGGATCCCGGCGACTGGCGCGCAACTCCTCAACATTAATGAGGGTACACTGGGAATTTTAGGGTTTGTGATTGACCATTAATGTTCAAGTGCTAATGACATCCATTTCCATAGTCTTATATCATCCCTGATGGGTGCAAAGACCCAGTGGAAGGCAGTTAACGGGGAAAATTAATACTACATATGAGTTAGCCCGATTTTATTTCCAATGATATTCTGTAGATTCCATACGATTGAAGCAGGGCTCGGAAAAAAATGTGGGGTAGATGGCACCTGAATAAAATATTGTAATTTTCCACCCTAATGGCTGGATTCCTGTCGCTGTAAATTGCGCAGGCGCAGATATTCTTTCCGGACTTGTTCCATTGGTTCGGGACCAGTGCTTTGAAACATTGAAATTTTTTTTTGGAAAAGTCAAAAGGGCTTACAATTGAATCATGCAGTCTTGAACTCGCTTGAGGTGGGCTCTACATGCCCAAGCCACGGAAACTGTTCGCCCTGAAGCACAGGCCGCAAACTCTTCGAGGTAGCTTAGCCACAAGTGCAAATTCTAACAAAGAACTGCACCTTTGACAACTACATCGCATTCACGAAGGGCATGAGCCTTGGTTGCTTTGAGTAAGGTGTCTTCTTCTCTCCGGGATAAAGAATTCATGGTTCGGAATATAACCAAGTGTAGATGCCAAGTCGATTTGGGCGGGACTTTGATTTCGATGCCCGTGCCAAATAAGGACCACCTGTTTCTTCAACTCTCACTGTTGACCATCCCAATGTCCCATTTTCTCAAGGTTATCCACCTTTGCAAGGGTCCTGCCCATAGACGCTGCTTAGCAACTGCATCACCCTCCGCCATAACATTACGAAGCAATACTAAGTTTGGAAGAGCTTTAGAGACTGGACCGACACTTGACGATTTCCTCTCTGGGGATCCCGAAACCATAGGAAAATCAGAGCGTGTGGTACTTGGCAATACAAAAAGGCGAGACTTCAAATTAGTGTAGCTTCTTTTTGGCTTATCCTTGACTTTAGTCCGCGGTTACCCACGTACCTTAAAACATCAATTCCTTCAGGAGAATCGTTCAATAAAATAAAGAAAGACCTACGTGGGCTTAGCTTGCATACCGTATGTGAGGAGGCGCGATGCCCTAATGTAGGAGACTGTTGGGGAGGCAAAACTTCGTCAGACGGCCGGAACACAGCAACTGCAACAATTATGGTAGGTTTCTCTGGTCCATGTTGTATTCCAGCATTGATTCAATCTCATGAGCTTATGGGTGATACATGTACCCGTGGATGTAGGTTCTGCTCAGTAAAGACCTCTAGAAATCCGCCTCCCCTGGATCCTCATGAACCTGAACACACCGCAGAAGCCATAAGTCGTTGGGGTTTGGGTTATATTGTTCTAACAAGTGTAGATCGAGATGGTAAATGATTTTACTCTACGCGTCAAATTACCATGCTCATTTCATGCTTTAGACCTCGTAGATGGAGGAGCACACCATTTTGCAGAAACCATCTGCAAGATCAAACAAAAGTGAGCCCGGTGGTGATTTCGATCCGTTCTCAGATTAAATGCAAACAGAGCCCCACAAATTCTCGTCGAAGCTCTAACGGGTGATTTCGCTGGCTCGCTGGATCAGGTGTCAATAGTTGCGAATTCCGGTCTCGACGTCTACGCACATAATATAGAAACGGTCGAAGAATTAACACCATTCGTTCGTGATCGGAGAGCCAAATTCCGCCAAAGTTTGGAGGTTCTCGAACACGCAAAGAAACAGGGTGTGCAGATCACCAAGACGAGTATAATGCTTGGTGTGGGAGAAACTGCTGATCAAGTTATGGCTACGCTCCAAGGTATCCAAATTCCTTCACACATCTGCGCCCAATATAATCCCATTAAAACAGAACTTCGAAAGGTCGACGTTGATGTCGTCACGTTTGGTCAATACATGCGGCCCACGAAACGACACATGAAGGTTGATCGTTATGTGGAACCCGCTGAGTTTAACCATTGGAAAGTGGTAGCCGAACACCTTGGTTTCTCATATGTCGCCAGTGGTCCTTTAGTTCGCAGTAGTTACAAGGTATGTGCTTGGAATTTTTCCTATCCTAATCCGGTTTTAACTTGTATGTTCCAGGCTGGTGAATACTACATTGAAAATGTTTTGAAAAAGAAGGCCGTCGAGACACAAGTGCCTATAAGTTCCTCAGAGACAGCTTCGAATGATCGACATCGTAACCTTTGATAACCATTCCTTACTCGGAGGACAGAATATGCCTAGACTACTGTACCGAAATGTATGCGTTTCGATACATTTCGTTACACTGCCTGCACAAAATTATGCAAAAATTTAGTTATAATAGAATGTACGAATTCAGTCGGAGATTGAATAAAAACAGGGCTTGAACTTTATCGGGACCAATCAACAGAAAGTCCTTCTCCCCGTCACCTCTTCTCCCACTAAAATAATGGTGAGCAGTAAAGTTGTCTCTAAGCTCAAAGACATCGCCGTTAACATCCTTTCTCAAGGATTCCTCCAAAGCTCCTGTAAAGCTTGCTAAAGTCATCAAGGTCAGACCCATCTAATTCCCCTCCCTCCCCCTAACATATCGCCATGGATCAGGTTCTGGGACGCACAGGATCCCGAGGAGGTGTAACTCAAGTCCGCGTCGAATTCATGGACGACACATCGAGAACGATCATTCGCAACGTAAAGGGGCCTGTGCGAGAGGAAGATATCCTTGCCCTACTCGAGAGTGAGCGTGAAGCAAGGTGAAAATTTTGGATTTGCATGGTTTATTTTGATGTTGATCTGCGTTTATAGGCGACTCCGTTGACGATTGTTCACGTTTGACTAGTTGGCGAACTTGTTTCTCTTGTCATCTGCAATATATTGTATTTTGCGCTCTCCTCTTTGCATATATTCGCTGGACTCAACAACGTAGAGCTGTAAGATTTCAAAAGTCTGAGTATCACCAGTGTTATTCCGGTCGGACGCTCACAATATCCGATTTCATATTTGCCCCAATATCCGGCGGTATTGCTTATGACATCGTGGAAATGCCCGAGACGGATGGCTATAATATGCCCCGTTTCACTTGCAACTTTCAAACGTTGCACTTTCGGACCACCCCTGGATCCCATGAACCCTAACTACGCCTACGTTACTCTTCTCACTCAAACGTCGTATCTTGCTGGCGTACTCGTGTTGGACCAGTCTCTGCGTTCCGTTGGCTCAAAATATCCTCTGGTCGTAATGGTGACACCGTCATTGCCAGATGATGTGAGAGCTGTCCTTCGAAATCGTCGGATTCGAACGAGGGACGTCGATTCCCTTCAACCTCCCGACAGGAATCATACTCTCGCTGAGCACGACATTCGGTTTGCCGACACCTGGACAAAGCTCAGGTACATTTTTCACCATTTCAGCCAATGCCGAAAATACTCAGACATTTAGCTTAGAGGATTTGAACTTGTGGAATACAAAGTGAGCAAACATGAGATGTGGATGTTCTGCGATATACTGATTCACAATTAGAGAATAGTTCTGTTGGATTGTGATATGATTGTGCTGAAAGATATGGACGAACTGATGACCCTCGATCTACCCGATGACCATATCGCTGCAGTACACGTCTGCTCTTGTAATCCACGCATCCTCAAGCATTACCCAAAGGATTGGTTGGTGACCCCATTTACCCAATGACATTAGGCTTGATTTCCATTTCCATCAGGAAACCTAATAATTGTGCGCACGGTTCAGTCAAGTACCCTACCGCCCCGCCTCCTTCGATCACGGACAAATCGCCACGTCCTTATACTCAGCTAAATTCTGGCACGGTAGTACTCAACCCATCAAGCAGTCTTTCAAAGAAAATTTTTGATTTTCTTTATGAACGTGGTCGGGTCGCAGAGTGGATTTTCCCTGATCAAGACCTCCTCTCGGAATATTTCAAAGATAAATGGCGGCCTATTTCGTGGTACTACAACGCCCTCAGGTCGCTTTATACGGTGCACCCAGTAATTTGGTCCGAGCATGAAATCCGATGCTTACACTACATCTTCGCCGACAAGCCATGGAGGTCAAGAAAGATGCCGTCTACATCGGAGGCAGGCTTTGATGTAATGAACAGGTGGTGGTGGGAGCGCTTCGACAGATTAGGAGAGACTATGTCAAGGAACGATCCAGAGGGCTGGAAATTGGTGCTTTCAAACGTTAATAACGTATGTGTCGATTAATCCCGGCATCGGACTCTGGAGCCAAGTTGAATATTATATTTATTAATACGTACGTCGAGATAGATGACAATGTACGGGACTCTTTCGACCTCATGTTCACGGCCTGTGATGCGTTACGCCAGTAGTTCACTGGGCGAAAATTCAGAGGGCTTGAAGGATGTATCATATGAAGCTCAGTTCAAAAAATTTTTGGCCCCTTTTTGAAGGAAAATTCATTCGGTGGTTGTTTACGGCGACCTGTGATGCGTGATGAAACCCAAATACGTTCAGTTCAGGACTATCCTTTTGAACATCCGGTCGAGTACAGTAATACTTATTGAGTCATCAATCAAGCACGCCACGAAACATGAACCTGATCTGTTCGATATCTGTTGCCAGGTCCCATTAATATCAATAACTTGATGATCGTTCCGGAATCGCACCTCTGCGTACATGTGCTCTTTGCAAGTGGTGTTGTGAATCCCATCCGGAAACTCAGGAGGCCAGCTTGCGCGATCATTATGCCATTGTCGATACAAAACCTGGGTGCCAAATCGGTGGGGATAAGAAACCGAGGCGAACGTTCACAAACCTTTCGTCCGTAGCGAAAAGCTGACCTCCACGCTCGTGAGCCATTACTCCCATCATTTTCTGAAGACGCTTGTTGCCTCAAAGGAGAGTGAGGCCATGAGAAGGTAACAAGATGAGAGTTAATTATTAAACTTACAACCAACACCACCAACAATGAGTACCTCTTTGCTGCCGATGTGAGCCATCGCACGTTCCGTGATTTCTACAAGCATTGCGAAGATGGTCTCTTGCAGAGAAAAACATAAGTCGGCAGGAGTTATAATATCGTGATCGTAAGGGAAATTGGGTTTTCCATCTGGACGAAAACGCTTGTCCTGGGTAAAGGCTTCAATGATTGTCAAAATCCCAGACAAGCTGACATCCATTCCTTTGGTCGCATATGGGAGATGGACTAGTCGTTTGCCCCTGTTTACTTCTTCCATTAGGTTACAAATTTTGGGAGTATTTCGCCCACCTCTTGGCCTCTTGTTCTATGTTGAAGCCTGGACTCGGACTGTTACTGAGATTAAGAACTCGTGCAAAGCGATCCAGACAATTTCCAACGGCAATATCTAGTGTTTCCCCAAAGATCCGATAACATTGGCGGGAGTAAGCAATAACTTGGGTATTACCACCGGATACATAGAGAACCACGGGGTTCTTCGCGCCAGTTATTTCTCGCCCCATTTCAATGTCTAAAACCATCAAGCTGAATGTCGAACCAATTCAAGTGATTGGGGCTCGGACTTACGACCTACGCAATGATTTACTGCGACCAGTGGTTTTTCATGCAACAGTGAAAGAGTTCTAGCTATGAGGGCAACAGATTGCAAGGGTGCTCCCATGCCAGGACCTTCGAGAGTTCAGAGGTTTGCACCAGCGATTTCGGAGAGGATTCGCTCACCTTTTGTGTAACAAATGCAATCTAAATCGGACATCGAGACGTTTGCCGAGGACAAGGATTCTTTGATGACTTTGAACGCCCATTCGCGGTGATGAAGAGCTGTATCGCGGGGCTGAAATCCTTCCCCAGGAGGGGTAATGTAGGTATGTCGGACATTGGAAAGAACAATCGATGAACTGTCAGGGGCGTGCTTAACTACGCCCGCTCCAAGCTTGTTCGCAGAGCCCTCAAGCCCAAGGGCTAAAACTGGCCGCTCTGAGTCTATGTTAGGGTGCACATGGGCTTGAGTTTGATTGAGTGCCCACCCGGGTTTTTGAGAGGGCACGGAGATCTCCTGAGAGCAGGCATGACGAACGGGTATAAGGAAGGAGTCACTATCAAAAAGACTGAACACCTGACTAAGTATGAAAGAACTAATCAAGAGCCAAAACAAATAAAGAATAAAAATACAGCAACTATCAAAAACTGGCATTCACTGACACAGTTGAGTATTGACCAGGTCGCTGGGATATCAAGGTAGAAAATAATGCATCATCAAAGCTGACATACTGAAGCTGAACACAAGGAACGGAGAGCTCGCCATCATGATAAGCACCGATGATGTCATCGAGAGAACGAGGATCCTTGGCTTTGTCTTGGGTGAGTTTGGCATACATGAATTTCACCTGGCAATCAACATTGAGCCATCTTTCGGTTCTCTTACAAAAGAGATTGCAAAGCTTACATCGGCAGATAGACTTTCCCATTCCTCGACAGTTAGATGTTTGACTCGATGTACTCTGTATTTCCCGAGATATCGAAAAATTCGGCCCTTCGACTGACTCTTTGGGAGTCCTACAAATAAATTGCGGAATACCGGTAACTTGTATGATTCCTTCTCTTTCCCGAGACCGACAAAAATAAATCCATGTTGTCCAGGGATTGAAGGGCACCATGGATGGTGATTCAGAGTGGGACACAAGTAGGAACGAAACATAGTCTTCTTGTCGGCGGCGGTTTGGTTCTCAGGAAGGCTAAATGATTATCCCATTATCAAGTGTCTTGTCAATGATCATGAAGAGGAGTGCGGATATACCGTTGGTTTAGGGATTGTATACCTTCACCTCCTAATGCGGTCTTCAGGAACTCACGATCGAACGCGTTGTGAGTGTTATCAACCTTGAGAGTATTAAATGGGAGTCTTCCGATGGATTTCTCCCGTTCTGGAGGAAGGTAAGATCCGGGAGCAAGCGAGATTGACTGAGTGTGTTCGATGGACGTTTGCTGGCCAAGACCAACTCCAATTACTGAGTCTAAGGGTATTGGATTTGGATTGGCAATAAATTTGCTGTCTTGGGCAGGAGAAGAACTCTTGGAAGAAACCGCATACTTTGCTGGGCATCCCGAGTCGGTTTGGAATTGTTGAAGGAGGTCGCTCGACAGAGGGTGTAATGCACCATGGGAAGAATGGCGAGCCTGTGAGAGATATTATTTATTCCTCTAGAGACAGTGGGTATTTTGAGCTCACAATATCTTGCAGTTTGACTATCGAAGCCAGCAGCAACTTCTTGTTTTCTTCCGCCTTCTGTAATCTTTCTCTGGTAATGGCCAGCTCTTGTCGCAGCCCTTGATTGTCTGCTTCTCGCTCCTCAGTTAAATGTTTAAGTGTTTCTATCTTTAATTGTATCGATCAGCTGAAATCAGATGAAATTAATAACCAGAGACGCACCTGTCTTTCCAGGGACTTCGCAGCAACGGGGCTTGATGTCGTAACGGCCCGAACATCGTTGTAGTCGAACTAAAATGGCACTTGGAATTAAGAACAATAACTAACACATAGCTGAGTGAGCAGTAATACCTGTTGGGATAGCTCGGGGTGCGTGTCTGCCAGCTGGGGTGAGGCGACTACAGAGGTCGAAGTATATTTAGAGAAGCTGGCCTCCGGACGAAGGACCCGGTGCTGTTGGCTTGAACCCAAAATCCTTTCGTATATATCGCGTTGTTTCTCGATTTCCAGTCGGTGGTTGTGCGCCAACCTTTCGTTCTCCTCTCTTAACTCTTTCACTCGTTGCGCAGAGGCCGCGAGCTGCTCAAATCATCTTCAGAGGAAGTTAATAAGAAAGTACAACAAGACAAACATACATCGTTTTGCATCTTCCGGTATTCCTCCTTTGCCCTTCGCAAACCGGTTTCCGCATCTTGGAGTTCATCTCGAAGGTTTCCATCGCCGTGATCGTGATCTTCTTCTGAGATCCGCTCTTCTCTGTACTCATCGCGTCCAGGTTCCCGGACTTCAGGTTGGCGAAGGCTATCTAGGGCATTTCGGTATAGAGTGCGCTACAGAAGTGTTAGAATGATCGCGATTGACGTCAAAGTGCGAAGCTTACTTCTTCTTGAACTTTGGCAAGTTCCTTCTTGAGCAGGATCACGTTTTCAGAAGCGTCCGACCAGCGCTTGACAACGTTGGACCAGAAAACTTCATCCATCGAAGGGCACTCGCGAGTGCAGGTGTGGGCAGGAAGAGTTCAGGTGTAGACAGGTCTGGGACAGAGTTGCCAACATTTCAACAACTGGATCAAATTGATGTCCCTTTGCTACATACTTAAAATTTCTCATGATGTTTGATTCTTATTCCTCCCCATTCAAAACGAAGGTGTAGCATATCAGAACAGACGAGGGAATAATTCTATGGGGAATCTAAAGGCATCACAACATAAATGTAAGGGGATTTTCGAGATACCCCTTGAACGCAGCCAACCATTTGGCACCAACAGCACCATCAACTGTCCTATGGTCTGAGCTGAGGGTCACCTTCATGGATTGCACGGTCTTGAAACCACGCTCCTCCTCAGGAGCTGACACAAGCTTGGCTTGGGTCGATCCAACAGCGAGAATGCAAGACTGTGGTGGGTTGATAATGGCAGTAAAGTGTTCGATACCGAACATTCCCAGATTCGAAATAGTAAAAGTACCGCCCTGGGCAAGATCAGTAAGTCTGAAATCCTGCAACAAGTGGGATACCAACCTGGTATTCCGATGGTTGGAGTTTGCCATCACGTGCCTTCTTAGCAAGAGCTTTTGTCTCGGCAGAGATCGAGGCCAAACCCTTGGAACCGGCGTCTTTGACAATTGGGGTGATCAACCCAGAAGGTGTAGCCACCGCAACAGAGATGTCGGCCTTTTTGTATCTATTTACAGAATTTCGTTGAAACAAAAAATGTGAACTGAGGTAGGCAGTACTTACGTTCGAATTACTTCTCCTAGCCATGCAGAGTTTGCTTCTGGGACATCGGCCAATGCACACGCAACTGCTTTCACAATGAAATCATTTACACTTAGCTTGAGGTCTTTCTCTGCAAGGGTTTTGTTGAAGACCTCCCGAAGCTTCAGTACCTTGCCCATGTCGATATCGACTGTGAGGTAATAATGTGGTATCTCCTGTTTCGACTGGGTAAGGCGAGAACCGATTGTTCGGCGCATACTAGAAACGGGAGTGTCAACATAGTCAACTGGAAGTGCAGCAGCTGGTGGTTGGACGATGGCTGGGGTGGCCCATGCAGGTGTCGGAGCGGAAGGCTTATAGTTTTCGACATCTTCCCGAATGATACGACCTGAGGGACCCGTCCCCTGAATTTTGGAGAGAGGAATACCCTTTTCGAGCGCAATTTTCTTAGCAATAGGGGATGCAAAGATGCGCTGCCCGGCTTCCAACTCTCGCTTAGATTCCTGATTGTAGGAGGGCTTCGTGGGCTCGGGTCGAAGGGACGGAGGGGGGGCCTCATTCTTTAACACATCGGAATCCTTCTGTTGGGAAGAAGTATTCTGGGACGCCGCCTGCTTCGCCACATCGCCAGCGGCAGAGAGGTCGTCACCTTCCTCGCCAATAACACCAATGACGGAGCCAACAGCGACACCCTTGCTTCCATCAGATGCCTATTCACTAAATGTCAGGCGGTGTAAAAGGACGGGAGCGGAGTTCATACGATAATTTTGGCAAGAATACCGTCGTCCTGGGCCTCGACGTCGATGGTGGCCTTGTCTGTTTCCTGACACGGGAAGGGTGATGAGCTTATGAGGGGTGTCAGTTGCAAAAAAGTAAACCAACAATTTCCAAGAGGACATCGCCAGCAGAGAAAGACTCGCCCTCTTTCTTTTTCCACGAAGCAATTCCGCCCTCTGTCATGGTTGGGCTCATTGCTGGCATGTTGAAAGGAGTCAACGCACGGCGACGCGCAGAGACGTGGAGTGCTGTGAAAAAAATAAGACTGGAAAATAAGAAGACAGGAGTGAGAGAAGGACACCTCTTGTAAATACAACACGAGCCAGTGCCATTAGTGAAGATGTGGTTGGCAGGAAAATGACGCTACGCGCGAAATTTCAATCTCCTTAAGTATCTCCTTATGGACCGCACCAAACAAGCACAATCTTCTTCCTCTCCCATGCTGCCAGGCCAACATATTATCCTTCCTGCTCGTGGTCCAGCACCCCAACTTGGCCCCGGCGTCTATCAACGAGATGGCTACATTCGCGCCAGCTTGCTTGGGACCCCGCGTTTCGAAGGATCTGTTCGTCCACTCCTTCGTTTTCCTGGAATTATCTAGATCATGCCCTTCTGCCAGACTCTGACCATCCCTCGTATCCAGCCTCGCACACCAGCACCAGGTTCTATTGTTATCGGTGTTGTCTCTCGCCTTTCACCCCTCCAAGCTTTGTTGTCCATTACTGTCGTTGATGGTGTTCCGTTGCCACCAGGAGAAGACTTCACTGGCGTGGTTAGAACACAGGATGTCCGCGCCACTGAGAAAGACAGAGTCAAAATTGGGGAATCTTTTCGCGGTGGGGATGTGGTTCGAAGCCAAGTTGTAAGTTGTACATATCACGACCACGAGGTTTTTTTCCCTCCCTTTTTCAATTCGTCACAATCAAGATATCTTTGGGCGACTCGCGTAGTTATTTCGTGACAACTGCACGTAACGATCTTGGGGTCATTTTTGCGATAAGCGAGGCTGGTGAGTTTGAGCGCGATCTCAAGTAATTTTACTCATCGTTCGCAGGAGCAACTCTTGAGCCTGTGTCTTGGCAGGAGATGCGATGCCTGCAGACTGGGAAAATAGAGAAGCGAAAGTGTGCAAAACCTTTAGACATGGAATAGATACTTGACTGTAGTTTGAGTGCTCCCATGTTAGTTTTTGCCAAATAAGGCAGTCGTTGTCTGAACTTGCAACTTTCTCCCAAACTGCCCCAACGACTGTGAGCTGGTGCTCACAGTCCCTCGACATGGCCGCTGTCCTCTCCCCTACCAACGCTCTCATACAGGACAGACATATGTCTTTGGATGATAACGGCATTGGGTTCGTCATCGGCTTCATGCAATCTTTTTATTGAACCTCAACAACCCGATTAGCTTTTCATCAAACACCGACTGGCGCGAAAAATACAATGAAGTCAGGTTGATATACTCACACATTCGACCCTGTCTAACCCCTCTTCAAAAGGTCCTTGATATGTTGTCCGAAACCCGTGCCGAGCTCGATGATTTTCACCAAGCGAGTAAAGAGCTAGAAGCTGAACTGGAAAGCGAGCTGCAACGAACGGAAAAGGCTCAGCAAGTACTCCAAACCAAAGTGGTGAGGGCAGATCTCGAGCGCGACGAGTGGAAGGTCAGCCTGCGCTATCCTCTGGCTATATCTCCTGACCGCTCTGCAGACCAAATTTATGTCCCTCCAGACAACACACAACACAACAACGACTTCTTTGCAGCGCGAATTGGACCAACTCAGGCAAGAATATCAACAAACCAAAGTGCATCTTCGCGAACTTGAAATGGGCAACGACGATCTAGAGCGTAACGAGCGGGCCGTTTCATCAAGCCTGGCGGATATGGAGTCCAAGTACTCAAAAGCCTTGGAAGAGAAAATCCTTCTTGAACACGAGCTATTAGAAAAAGCTGGCTTAGAAGAAGAAACTCAGCGACTCAAAGACGAGCTCCGGGGTAGGTTAACAGCTTGAATATCCAGCATCTTCCACTCACAGTATTCCCAATTGAGATGCGAATGTGGAAATTTCTATTCTAAAGGGCCAATTGAGTGCTGTCAGCTCTCGAACTTCAACCATGTCAACCTCTGCTAGACCTGTGGCCTCAAACCTAGGCACACTGTCTGCGGATGACCTCCTTAAAACGGCCCCATCAGCAGATTTCGATCTCGCAGACATCTCCCAGTCCTCGGAATCATTGCAATCCGAGACCATTACTACTCCCAAAGCATCCCTATCACGACCTGCAATGCCATCACCCTTTATGCCACGTACAATGCCCCAGCACGAAAGACCGACACCACTGAAAAATTCGTCCAATCTACTTCGATCAACCACGCTTCCAACATTCTCCTCTCCGACAACCTCAAGTTCCCGTGGCCTGATGAAGCCTCCTGCTATTCGAAATACCCCGACCATGAGCACCACCCCATCTACAGGATCCGTAGCGAAGAATAAAGGCGTTCAAATGGTATCCGAAATGCGGGCTAGAGTTAAAAACTTAGAGCAAAAGATTCACACCCGAGTTCCTAGGTTGCGCATGGCTAGCATCACTGGTCGCCAGGGCTTTATCCCCTCAAATACTAGCTCTCCTGTAATAGGCCCAAGCTCTGCATCTTCCGCCACATCCAACGCATCCACAACTAAGACTAGCTGGGAATCACAAAGGAAAAGCGTTGATTCTCGCAGAAGTAATGACAGCAGCTCGGAGACGCACGCCAAGAAGGATAGGGGTGATTCCTCGGGATGGGTCCTCATCATGGAAGATTCCCCTTCTCCCCATAAAGATAAAGAAACAAAGCATATCAAAGAGAAGCGGAGATTATCTATCCCAAATGCACCAACCTCTTTCCGTCCCTCTGCTTCCTCGGCCAACCGTCCAATATCGCCTTCGCTTAGCACCGGGCTTGTTAACCCGCTGGCTATCAGCACCGGTTTGCGCAGACCACAATCAAGGATGTCAGGCGGAGGGACCTCATCAGCATCCATGACTTCCCGACCGCAGACGCCGACACTGTTGCCTGTTCCCTCTAGCAGTCTGTATACACCATCTTCTTCCGCCATTGGAATGAAGCGCTCCACTGGTCCTGCAATGAGCAACCCATATAATCAACTGAAGCGGTCCTCTTTGGGGGGGAAAAATGGTGCTGTCCCAGTCCCTCCCCTCCCACCTGGTGTTCGTGACCGACCGATGAGTTACACTTCAAGTCAGTCAGGCTCTTCGTCTCCCAGCGAAGCGAAAGAGCTGCCAAGTTTGCCAGTGGCAGAAAACCTGCATGCCAATGTCACCGTTCGGCCTAGCTCCCGAATCCCCAATACTTCGACCTCGATCCTTTCCAAAAGTCGCATTGGGCGACCCAGTGGGGGCGGTATTTCTGGACGACGAAGTGGAGGCGGGGAGTCCCACAACGTTCTCGACATCAAAGATCTTCAACCTCCCTCAGGAAGTCCGAGTGCTAACAAATAATTGCCCTCGAGCTTCATTGACATCAATTGAAAATCGCGGCAGTAGTTATGCAAATGCACCACACTCTTTATTCCATTTTCCCCTCTAAATTTCTGCCTGTTTCCTGTTTTATGCTTACCTTACCATTGGCTATTTGTAAGATTTTATAATGATCTAGGATGTTACATCATTTTGTATAGTGTGTGCCAATCAGGTAACATTCCTTCCCAACGTTTAGGTGGCATAAGATTTGTCAACGAAATTCATATTCCTACCAGATCCCAATCACGTCGGCTTCTCCGCCTTCAGATTTCACCCTCTGGACAGCCTTTTCGACCTCGACAGGCCATGACTTGAGCATCTCATCAGCGTCTTGTCCTCCACTGCGGCCATCACTGCGGCCATGCACCTCTACAAAATATACACTGTTAAAAGGTTTGGAATCTAGGGAGGGTCGTCGGTCTATGCGAGCTGCCCGAAAGTCAAGAGACTTGAGGTACTTCACAATCTCGGTGAGGGTTTCTTGCGGTGGAGCAGATATGCGAAAGAGTGCCTTCATTTCACACTTCTTGGGCAAAACATGGGTTACGTCCATGTCCCGAGAGTGAGCTGAGATATAAAAACGCGTGTAATTCGCTGCGTGCATCCTATTAAGCCCAGAAAGTGTTTCATGGGGGTCAAGAAGCTCTCACATTGCTCGTTTTGAATATTGGTGAAGAGAACCTCGATACCTTCGAACAGCGTTGCACAGATGCTGGAGCATATCGCTGCACAATCAGGGGGGTTGTTTAGTAGCGCCTGAGCAGCAGCGGCTGTAGATTTTGTCTTTATCGTCTGCGCCAAGGGCAATTTCTCTGCAAGAAATTCGCGACACTGTCCAAGAGCCTGTGCCATGAAATGCACGTTAATTACTTCTAAATTTGAATACGGATCCCCTTACACACCTGTTCATGGCTCATGACCTTTTGTATATGATAGAGCTTTACACCTTTCTTGACAAGGAGACAGTGTTCTATTTTCAGTGTGATTTCGCCCCGAACAAAATTGTTCGAGTTGGCTTCCCTAAGGAGGTCATATGTCTCGACGACATTGCCGAAGATAGAATTTTCTTGGGGAACCACTCCAAGGGGAAGAATCGGAGAGAGTGAGTTGAAAACATCTTCAATTCGGAATATCGACCACCTTGTTTCGGCTATGCATGTTGAATCTTCTCACCAGCAATGGATCTTTGTTCATCGTAAATGACTTGTGAGCCGAATACCTTGAGAGCAGCCTGATACAAGTGAACCACCAGATATACTTTCTCAAGAATCGATTACTTGCCTCGTGGGTGTAAGTGCCCAAGGGACCCAAAACTGCAACTTTCATCTTCTCATCCATGATGCGTCAGCGATGAAGCAGGAGTTAAGTTATCTAAGTCGCCAGTGCTTCATCGGTACATGTACGTAACTTGAAGTAAACCATTTCAGGGTGTAACTCATTTAACTTCTCAGGGTCTACAGAGATACGCGTACGGTATTACAGTGAGACAGGAAAAGATGCATACAAACAGTCAAGAGATGATACTGTACTAGTATGAACACGAAAGGAACAAAAAGATTCAGAGTAGGTCGTGATGGGTTGAATGGAAAAGAAACATTGGAATTCAATATAATAATTACATAACTACGCAAGAGAAAGAAACGAGCCTGGCTCGTGGAGACTTTCGTGCAAACTGATGTGGTTATCTGAATGCGTGCTTTCCTTAAATAGTGTATGAAGAATATGTGGTTCGAGGGGTCGTGGGAACGTGATTTGGATGGGTATTCTTGGAGCTGATCCGCAATGCTTCGCAATCAAGTCTTCCAGCATTTTCGCAAACCGGTGAGCCAATGGAATACGCTGTCCAACCTTGGAAATGGCAGAACTACCAGAGATTATACACTTTGGATCGTACCAAGGATAACAAGGACTTACTGAACGAAATCGATCTCTGCACGCAGCGTCGAAATTTGGTCGAGGCTCTTGGCATCCAACGCTGCCTGCAAAAATCTGACGAGGACTCGCCCAGCAACGAACCAACAAAACTGACCGGATTTGACAATCAATAAAAACAAAACAGAAATTATCGTCTCACGCTGCAAAATGAGTCCAAGAGTGTGATATCGTAACTGGTTGACCAGACGTTGTATATCAGATCCAAGATGGCTCTTGCTGCTGTTAGAATTTTGAGGGCTGATATGCACCCGGATTGGCGAACTTCAGCATGAGGATCATGAAGAACAACAGTTGCCCTGCAAAATAAGGTCATTTCTAACATTATATTCAGAGCGGGGCCAGCACTCACACATGCGGCATCAGGCAGGTAGTGTAGAGGTGGTTGTCCACAATGTTGTCAGTGATAGGGTTCCGTAGGTGGCTTGGGAAGGATGCACGGAATGAAGATACAATGTGATCAAGTTCGATAAAGGCGGCTGATCCTCTCGGGTCAACTGGTTCATCAGGCGACTGTGGACCATCATTATAAAGAGATGCAACGGTTGGGTCACCTGCAAAGTGTTTAGACCTAAACCGTAGGTTAAAGGCCTTGACCTGGGCTACCAGAAAATGTTCAAATCCAAAGAAAAGAGGCGAAGATAGCTCGCTACTTACATATCAGAATCGAGCCCTTGATATAAAGTATGAACGAATCGGTCTGAGCTTCCGGATGCACTAAAAGTAGATCCCGAGATTGGGCCCATTGGCGATCTACTGGTTGCACGAGATTCTGATATGGGAAAAATTCAGCAATGCAACACGAAGTCCTGTGAGACGAAACTTGCCCCTTGAATAAACTGGTCTCCTCGCACAGGAAGTAACTGGGAGACATCTTGGTTATCAAGGCTAAGCGCCCAGCCATTTCCGCAGCCGTGTTGACGTTCAGAAGCGTAGGCTAGCCAAAACGAATTCCTCCTTGTTTCATCCTCGATTACAGTCCGAGCGGGTGGCAGGATAGATGGTGGCCTTTCCGACTTAGTGATCGAGTGGAATGGCGGGCACATGTTCAACCCTAAGGGAACCGACAGGCGCATGGAATGAGCAGAGGAAAGAAAGATCTACAAGGGGGGAGGGGTTAGACGGATAAAATCAGGATTTTTAAAAGCGTACATCAACCCATCTATAGTCAGCAATCCATTATTAGAATAAGGAAATTTTTGACAAGGAATTTTTGGATGGTTACCTGCCATGGGACCAGTAAAACCAGGTTAAAATGATATTAGCTGGATAAAAAAAAAAGTATAAGAGGGTGAAAAAAACACATCGGCACCACAGACCTTGGAGGACTTGGAACAAGTCCTCACCGAGAGTGTTAAGTCGCTCTGCGGATTCACGGGCAAGTTTTGCATGTTTCTCAGCGAATGAATCTGGCCTTTGCTCTTTGATTCGGTATCGCTCCAAGAAAATTTCATCTTATTGAAAGGCTGTCAAAATGGAACAAAGAGGAAAAAGACTCGGGTGAACAAACCTGGAGATACTTCGTCGTAATTCGGAAGGGGGGGAGATGTAACTGCGGCTGTGTAGAGACTTCCGATTGCACAGATGGCATGGAGAACAGGAAGCGAAGGGAATTTGGGATGGGCCGGGGGCAAAGAAAGTGAATTCATAAAGGATGGCATATGGAATAAACGACCAGCATGTGGATGAAACGTGAAAAAGACATCAACCCTGGTGAAGGTCAACACACATGGTTGGCAGTGAAAAAGAAAAACGTACAAATGGCGTAACAACTCTGGGTTAGGAAGCGAGGTCGGCCAGTTTGGCCACATGACGTCTGACCTAAAGGGATTTATGCCATTCTCGTTCATTAAAGATGGCATAACACTGAGTTGTGGAGGCGAATGTGAAAGATGACTTGTAGATGATGCAGCATCCGATCCATTGGTAGGACCAAAGCGCGAAGGGAGGTGTGAAGGCGTTTCTGTTGTGTCCGGATAATCATAAGAGGAAGAGACAGATGTATGAGAAGGCGGACCTGCTAGATGGCCGTTTGATGGCGAGTGACTCCGACCCGAATCATTTTCTTTCTGTCTCAGGAGCATCTCCAGTTCATCTGATTTTAGAATTATAATGGGAGCGGGGGCTGGAAATAAATAGCAAGACGAACTGATCCTATTTTCCAATCTCTCGTACCTATTCTTCGGACCCTCCGATATTGTGGTGCTGACTTCAGCAACTAGCAAAAATTGACATAAGTGGTGTGTGTAGGAGGAAATAAATATACCATCATCGAATGTGCATTCTGGCTCTGGAGGCATGACCACTCCAGGGGGGGCATGAGACCTGGCATGCGCATGGGACCGACGACAAGTCGAACACGGCCGCTTTGCGTCGCTGCGTTCGCAAGTTTTAATTTACAGCAAAGTCCATGTAAAACGAAGAAAGCCACCATTTCTACTTCCCTATCAGTGAAGAATTTCCAGGGAAAGCCAAAAAAACATACGAGTTTCCTTCGCCGACACTTGGTTAAATTATGGACGGCGATGTTATTCACCTGAAAGCATCAACGTCTAACAAGAAACGCACTTGATGACAAGCCTATGGAATATACATAAGAATTGATGGTTCAAGTATATCCGCAGGGGCTTGAGATTATACCTGGTTTCGTTTCAGGACATTGGGATGGGCATTCAGAGCTGCCGCTGCAATGAGTGGATTTGAGGATGTTCGACTTGAGTTGATGGGCTGTTGTGTAACGCGGGGCATCGTGAAATGCGAGTCAAAGACACGGAAGGCGATGTTTGAATAATCTGACCGCGCGAGCGCAATTCCACTCCGTGGATTCAGAGGCGCCGGGACTAAGGTGGATCATTGTCACCGACATTCGTCTCAGATGTAAGCACACGTGGGCACTGCTTGTCTCGCACATAGCATATAACCATGTAAAGCATGAACCCTTATCGGGATATTTAAGCATAAATTAAATCCTACAATAACTGAAGGAGTATATAAAAAACGAATACAACGATGTCATGGAGAGAAATCATGGGTGCCTTGGAAAGTAGCAGTGATATTTGGAAGGCCGATACCTGGGATGTTGTGCGTGATAGCGAGAGCAATGGCATTCCATGTCTGAGTAATTGTTGTGTCCCCAAGAGACTTATCTCGAACGACGAGCGGGGATGTTGCATTCTCAGTCCAAACGATGGAACCTCCAATGACGTTGATTGTCCAGTTTCGCAAAGCACTACCATCCTCAGATCCAAAGAATAAAGCACTCGAAGGAGATGAGAACGGTGCAATGGTTTGAATTAAATCCAAAGGAAGTACGTCCCCAAAAACGGCGACTTCAAGGACTGGTAATGATGGTATGGATTGGAAAAGAGCAGACGATATCTCAGGGGGCGCGGGAATCCTCGTCGCTGAATCAAGCACGAACTTGATCAGCGCATTGGCGGTACCAATATCGGGAAAAGAAGAGAGGTATTGCAAGATCACATGATCAGATAAGTTTAGGGTTCCATATTGGCGTTGATCCAGTTGGAGAGTAGTAACGTTAGTTGCTCCAGTACCATTGAACATGGTGCTCCAGAGCTCCCCCGTATGAAGTACCACTCTTGAAGTTGCGTCTCGGGTGAGAACGGCTGCTTGTCTCACGACACCCGTTCGGTAATCCAGAAAGGGGAGTCGTAGGTGGAGAATATCTAGAACGCCATAAACTGGACGTCCCCGATAACAGGATGGGTCAAAATGTGTTGCACCAGTGGTTGGGGTCAAACCGAAAACGATGGATTCAACAGAATTCACCTGTTGAAGAACCATAGTACTGAGTCCAGGAAAGCATGCTAGTGGAGGCGGGAATGGTGTGGACGGTGTGGATCCATAGAGATTGCGTATGGCTCTTGAGGATGCGTTGAAAGGAAGTAGGATTGGGGACACGCTGAGGGCTGTTTTAAACACACTGAGATCTTCAGCACGCTGAACGAGTACGGAGGTCCAATATTTCTTTAGAGCACTCTGCCTCTGCGTTGAAGACGCTATGCTAGGTCAGGAAGGTATCAGATGAATTATGAGCATTGAAAACGCACCTTGAGCAAATGAATACATCCGATCCAATGTAGCTTGAGCTTCTGAACTGACTCTCGCGATTTGAGCATTTGCGGGTTGACCAAGTGTGATAAATGATGCTGGAGGCTCAGACACAGTTTGCGATGCAAAATCGTAACTGAAACCGGAAACCGTGGTCACGAAGCGTGGCTCTCCGTCGACAGGCCCATCGGCATCGCCGAGGGTCTTCCAGGGAAGATTTTGCACAAATCTTTGCAACTTCTGCGATGAATCAATGTCCTGTGTCTGAAAAGCATTCCAAAGCAGCGCAGCTTGCGCCCACTGCGTGCGATTTGGATAAGAAGTTTCGTCGATACTGTTTCCAACGTCCAGGAAAAGGGCCTGAGAGGCACAATTGCTCCCTGTTGAGCTGCCTTGCATCATCCAGATACTGCTGTACGCCGACGGTAATGTAAAGTTCACGTTGAATTCCCGGTTGACGGCAGGTAGGAGATTAACAATGCTCTGGGCTAGACCGTTGCACTGGGTATTGGAGGTACACACACAGGATGCATCTAACAGATATCTTGAGGATGTTTTCAGAGAAGGAGATGAATAAAAATTTACCAAGAGTGCAAGAAGTGCCAGTCAAGTTGGCCGGGCAATTAAATTTCCCCTTTTTATTTTTCCCGACAGTAGCACCAACGCCTGCTCCAAGTGCGGCCAGTGCTGCTATTATGAAAATTGAGATCACCATACACAGTCTCTTATTTTTTTTAGGGACAAGGTTGGCAGAAATAGTGGGATGTCCGTTTGAAGGTAGGACTCGAGGAGGTGTAGGACGTAGATAAACAACTTTCCTGGGTTGGTGTTCATAACAGTCGCGGTCGTAAGGCGCCGAGCGGTTAGCGAGTCCGGGCTGGGGGTGCTGACCGCGATCTAAAAAATCGCGAAGAACGCCAGTGCGATTAACGAGATTAGGGAGAGGCGCCAATTCCTCCTCCTTCTGGAGTGCGTCTTCGACTGATGTAGGTATGTTGGGAATAATGGGAACAGGGGGCAGAGGTTTAACCTTCCGCAAGGCAAATACGCGGCGGATAGATGATATTCCCGATATGCGAGAAAAAAAAGAAGGAGCAGCACTCTTATTTGAATGGATGGAATCCCGAGCGTTGAGATCCGGCCGCGAACTGTCCTCCAGGAAACGCCTTTGTGTTCCCCCAGTGGATGGCAGGGCAGCGCTGTAATCAGGGTTAAACGACTTATAATTGACCAGCAGTTCATCACCACTCTCATATGTCGTGGACAACTTTCTCTGGAGATCCTTCTCCATGCCCCGCTGGGTGTCGGAATCATGGGTGGATGTCGCTTGACTAGAAGGAAATACATTCCGTAGAGTTGCTGGAGTGATGCCGACAATAGATGTACCTGGCACAAGTGTTCGAGAAATGCTTGCTGTCCTGATTATGGGGGGATGGCCTTGGGTCGAGTGAAGCGTCTCCGAATCACCAGAGATACGATTAGACGTAATCGACAGGTTGGAGTGCTGTGGGAAAGAACTGGGAGGGGACAGTAAATTCTGCGGCCGATTGGGTGGAGGGACCCTGCCAGAAGAATATGTAGCAGAAATCATATTACCACTCACAGAGTGGTTCATCAGAGGTGGGTATGTCATCTCTGAGATACCAGTGAGGGCCGTACTGGCATAGGATGTTCGATTCGTCTTGCGGTGATCCTTGTTCTCCTGGAGCAAATACGTTATCAAGGACGTGGGTAACAACCGGTCTTCCATAGCATCAACATCGATGCTAGGCGCAACTTCATGCCAGTCATAAGGAGAGACATGAGACGAAGTAGATGGATGAGGTTGTTCTCTGATATGGGCATCTGAGAAACCAAGGATCATGGAAGGAGGAACATCAGCTGGACAAGTGGCAGTTATTGATGAAGGGGTAGGACCCTCATGTTTGGTGGCCTTGCGCAATGGTACAATGGAAGACGTGTTGAAATTGGACCTGCTTGGAGATGGCGTGTCGAAATTAGAGCGCAGAGGGGTGGAAGGAATAGAAGAGGGGGGAGAAGGGAATCGAGACAATCCAAGGCTAATGGTACTTTCAGCCATACCAGAGGCGTTGGTGTCGAGCGACGCTGCAGAAATATGTCTCGGGCCTTTCGGCTGTTGGTTCTGCTGTAACATTCCCTTGAGGCGGAGGGGGTGAAGATAGGAAGGCTATCCCGTATGTTGTCAACGAGTGTGAAGGGTGGATTTGGGGGTCCACATGCCCTTGATCTATGTTGGGGGCCCGTACGAATTAACGAAGCGCACAAGGGACAGAACTAGGGATGAAATAGAACAAATGGTGAGGAAAGCCTTATACACGGACCGCGGAAAATTAAAGGGATAAGTGTTTGGTTTTTGTGCCTGACCCAAATGTCACAACCCCCAGTGCTGTGCACATTTCCAGGAACATCTCATGGATCGCACTCGGAGATGGGAGTGATGCGCAAAAAGTAGTGTCTGAAAGCACATGTCCTCATTGAGTGTGTATGTTCGGAAACTCTAGTGGTAAAAGCAGACACAATGGCTGAACATACGTGAGGTAAATTTCAAATTTCGGTATCCAAATGACTAAAGAGTGGATTCAAGGAGTGAAGGAAACATAAGTACAAGTCGTGAAAGGCTGAGCAGAAACATAAATGGCGTGATATGATAAAGAGGAGAGGAGAGATAGAGGGACCAACTGCTGCATGCCTATGCCACGATGCAACCCCTGCTACCTTTGTTGCCTTTCTTGACTTGGGGAGGGGGGTTCACTGATGGATTTGTTAATACTTTGCTGGATAGAACTGGTGGACACCACTCACGAACGGCTCGGATTGCTTCATCGAACACTGTTTTCAGACCCTTTTGAGTGAGGGCCGAACACTCTAGGTATTTCACAGCTTTGATATCCTTGGCCATCGCCACCCCTTGCGAGTATTGTATAGGCGCCATACGACTAAAAATATTGGTCATGATTATGAGCGGCAACATATCTCGCCAGCCTTACCGATCTCGCAGCTTCTCGATTGTGGCCGGATCTTCGCGCAAGTCAAGCTTGGTACCGACCAGGACTATGGAGGTCGAGGGTGCATGGTGGGAGATTTCGGGATACCACTGGAGTGATATTCGTCAACTAACCAGACCTTCCAAATCAATAATAACAAGTTCACCTTCGTCCTCACGTTCTCGTAGCTGGGTGGACTGACAAGCGAGAAGCAGATCAAGAATACGTCCGTTTGAGGATAAGATAGAGGACGGAGACGGTCGTAATCTTCTTGTCCAGCGGTATCCCATAACCCCAGGGAGATGGTTTTGCCATCCACCATGACATTCGCGGAGTAGTTATCGAATACTATAAGGCCCTCGTTTAGTTTAGGGTTGCAAAATATGAGCCTATTTAAAGAACAAACCAGTTGGTATATATTCCCCCTTGCATAGTTGTCAGGATCAGCGCGATGTTGAGCGTACAGGGAAGGACTTACAGGGAATGCATTGGTCGTATAAGATATGAGAAGACACGTCTAATAAGGATAAGATGTCGATAAATATCGTTGGAGAGGAGTGCATCTGTTCACAGCGTCGTACCTTTCCTACGGCACCGTCCCCAACAACAACACCTGTGAAGTCGTTGATCAGCTGGGTCCCACGAATGGAAAGAAAGGCAAACATTTGATGGCTTGCATGGTATCCTATGTGAGTTCGTAACACTATGGGATAGATGATCTGGATTCTGTGGTCGTGTCGTGGAGAGAATGGTGCAGAATGGAAAATGTATTCAAGGAGAAGCAGTTGTAGTGACAAATGATGTTGGAACGAGTTCGATCAGTGTTTGGCGAGAGCATGTGGATTCATCATAAACACAGCCGAGATAGAAAAACATGGACACTAAGTAATGGTTACATAGTTTGTTATAAATAACGAGTGGAGTCGACTTGAGTTCCATATTCAAAATGGTGTCCTAGGTAAAGAGATCCTTAAAAAAAATAGAAAGATCAGAAGGTAAATGGTACAGAGGCAACGGAACCGTAAAACTCGTACAGCGAACACGATTTCAAGAAATGGTTAAAGACAATCATACGATATGCATAGCAATATAAGATAGCAAAGAGGAAAACAAGTTGGGACTAAGTGGCTAGGTGAGAACCCTAGGAGCTGATACTTGCAGAGGATAGTTTCCGCCTCTTGGCTGGGGGGCCACTTTCAGCTGCCGTTGTTGACAGTGTCGCTGGCCTTTTCCCGTCGATGAATGTCTCCCCAGCAAGCTTAGGAGAAGACAGAACATGTTTGATATCGGCGTCGACGCTGGCCTTTGATGATATTCCAAACGGTTCCATAAGGCCAAACCCTACGCCACACACTGAAGGGAGAAATCCACTTCGGAGGACTGGACTCTCGGGCTCCACAGGACCCTTAGGTTGCACAAGAGAAATTCGTGAACTATCACCGATAGGGGGCCAGGAATCGTAGATTGTGAATGGGTCAGATAGGATGGCGCCGCAAGGACTAGAGGCGGTCACAGGATGATCTTCCGAGAACCAGGTTTCAGAGAGCTCAGAAGGCCGTTTTTGCCTTTTTGGTGTTGATTTGCAGAGAGAGGAAATTTCTGAATAATGCTTGCTGCTAGGATGCTGCTTCAGAGCATTCATTGGAGAGGAAATCTGGCCGTGGAAGAGGTGTACCCGGTTCGTTGGTCTTGAAAAGAGTATTTTTGATCGGGAAGGGGTTTCAAAGTTGGTCGTGTTGGATCTGGTAGGAGTGGAACTGGAGAGAGAAGATTGCAAGGCCAACAGTGTTAAGGGACTCGATGTTATAGCTCTGGGAATGGGACTCGGCGCAGGACGAGCTAGCATTGTTAGTGAGATGTCGCGTGTGTTGGAATGGAGAGGGTGACTCGGGCTTGGAAATCGCCACGGCTGGTCAGAAGGGAGGCGAGGAGGGGAATGACGAAAAGAAGGCGTTTGGAGGGGATTATATGGTGATTCAGGGATAACTGAATGAAGAATGGCAGGGGATGTGCCCATAATCCCATCGGAATTTACGGGTAGCATGTATGGTGGATCAGATGAGGTATCAGCATGAGGGGTTAGCGGGGGACTCTTCGTCCCAGATGGTTTGTCGGGTTCGCTTTCATATTCGCTGAATTCAGAGGAAGATTTCTGGGAGAGCAGTGCAAGCGGTGATGTTTCTGCTTCATCCTCGGTATCCTTTTTCTGCTTCCGTTCCCGTCGACGCTTCGAGGCATCAGCAGGTTTTCCAGAACGGAAACGAGACTTATGGGACACGATTTCGGGGGCGGTCTGCGGAACAACAACCATACTAACGAGACTATCGTGTGTTTCATCGCGAAGCTTTGTGGACGCCTGTTGTCTGTTTTCCTCTGAGATGTCAATAGGTCATCTGGGCAACACACATCATGAAAAAAGAAAACGTACTGCCCGACCCCCGCCCACGAGGACGGTCTGTATTTCCATCACGGCGGTTGGACATGGCTATTTTATGCTTTTCAAAGACATGTCTCCTCCACATACTTTTGGCATTAACGCCGGCATAGGTACGTCTGCAAAATGTGCAGCGGAGCCTAGGCTCTTCGCCTTCTGGCCAACCCTCGACTCCTCGATCTTTCTTCTTCGCTGGACACCAGCCACGAGGAGGTTCGAGATGGGGTGGATAAGAAATTGCATGGGGATTTGGATTGGACTGGGAGATGAAATCGTTGGCGTCGAGGAACCATTCAGGATTTTCAGCCATGAGTGAATAAGTAAGACCTTCAGGATAAACAATGGAGTTTGGAAATGTGTTGAATGGTGGGTGGATGAAGAGGACGTCCGGGTCGGTGGTCTGAGGATCCATGCCGACTGTGAGGGACTCATGGGAGCGGTTGCTAGGTCTGGGAGCGGTACGAGAGGACGAGGGCTGGGGCGTGGGTGTGTAGGGAGCAGGGTGGAAGGAGGCAGCGGCGGACGAGAAGAAGGCAAGGTTGAGGGGCATTGTGGACAAAGGACAAGTGCCGTGCTGGCCTATTTTACACTAAGTCTGTTGATCAGTTTCCACGAACGATACGCGTAAGTCACGTGGACGCGTTCATTTGTCACACTAATACATTTACTAGAATATCAACGAGATATACCTGCCTCCGTCTTTAGTCCCAGCCTCCAGCCATTCAAATGTGCTTACCCAGCGATCATAGCCATTCCACCCAGAGGGGTAACTGGCCCCAGCCACCTCAGTCTACAAACACATGAGATCAATGCTGCCTTTGTACGAGGAATCTACTTGCCGGTCTCCCCCTAAAACAAGTGCCCAGATACTGCCAGAAAATACCAGCCCTCCGCATGCGATCGCAGGTCCCGCGAACCGGTGCGTCGAATATTTTGGATGAAACGACACCAGTAACAGAGCGAGCCCATTGTAAACCTGTCCCGATCCCCATAAGCATTGAGGAGCAATCAAGAAATCCAGCAGCCTACGCAGTAGCTCGACGCCGTCTCCCAGGCATGTACGTTGTCCACTGTCGTTCCAGGCCGTTTCCGAAGGCCGTGTGCTTGTCCATTGTTGTCAATGTGGTCTTTCGTACGCAAGAGCTTCACAGCTCACCTCCGAATGCGCCAGTTATCATGCCCAGGGAAACTGCACATTCAACAAGATCCATGTAAGAAAACTAAGTGAACAACTTGGCGAACGCCAAACCAAATGCTGCACCGGTCTTCCACAAATAAGTCTGCCAATGAGTTCCATGTTAATTCAATGAGAAAAGCTTGAAGCACAAGAAGAAAGCACCATGGTTTTGTTAGAAACCTTAACAATCTATCGGGCTTGTTCGGAGGGGGCACTATTGTCACAACCTTATGTAACAGTATATGTGATGATTTTTTTTGTACAGTCTCAACTCAAAGTTTTTTCGTTTCTTCACCTGACCATCCCCAATTGTCAGTATGGGGAAGGCGCAAAAGAAAACTGGAAAAGGTCGCCTAGACAAATACTATAAACTCGCAAAGTTTGTCCTATTTCTTCTTGGGCTAAGCGCCAACCTGATAGGTTCCAGAGAGCAAGGTTATAGAGCTCGTTCCGCATTCAAACTTATTCAATTAAACAAGAAATATTCAATCTTGGAGTCGGCAAGATGTATTATTGATCTGTGCGCTGCCCCTGGAGGATGGTTGCAGGTCGCAAGCAAATACATGCCTGCGAACAGTATCATTGTGGGTGTGTTGCTCCCAGCTTGCTTCGTGGCCGCACTGTAACAACTCTGTCTCATTTTTCAGGTGTTGATCTTGTGCCCATAAAACCTATTCCCCGTGTTATTACGTTCGCTGCCGACATCACCACTTCGCATTGTCGAAATCTTATTCGAGGCGAGCTGAAAGACTGGAAAGCGGATGTTGTCCTCCATGATGGTGCACCCAACGTCGGGACCGCCTGGATTCAAGATGCATACAGTCAATCAGAGCTTGTGCTAATGAGTTTGAAACTTGCGGTGGAGTTCTTGGCTAAAGGTGGAACTTTCGTAACCAAGGTCTTCCGAAGTGCGGACTATAACAATCTCATTTGGGTTTTCAACCAATTATTCGGCAAAGTAGAGGCCACAAAGCCCCCCTCTTCCAGGTTATTTCCAAACCCTCTTAGATCGATCTCTCACTAACACCTATTTCCAGAAACGTTTCAGCAGAAATCTTTGTTGTCTGTCGCGACTTCCTGGCCCAAAAACACATTGACCCGAAATTCCTTGACCCGAAGCACGTTTTTAAAGACCTTGCTGCGACCCTTGCCCCGGGTGAATCAGGGATACCCACTGGAATAGCTGAATCAAATGTTTTTCATCCCGAGAAGAAACGGCGTCATCGTGATGGATATGCAGATGGAGATTACACACTCTTTAAATCTCTTCCTGCCTCTTCGTTCATTCAAGGCGATGATTCTATATCGGCATTAGGAAGTGTGAACAAAATCACGTTCCTCACTGAGGAAGAAAAAGAGCAAGTCACCTCTTACCACGCTTCATTCTTCCTTCTTACTATTAGTTTCTTATAGATGGTTAGATCTCGATATTACAACAGGTGATGTAAAGGCCAATTGCGATGACTTGAAAGTATTGGGGAAAGGCGATTTCAAGGCCCTTCTCAAATGGCGGTTAGCGCTTCGCGAAGAGGTCTGTGCTTTCTGTTTAACCTCATTGTTTAATTGACCTTCCATTTCCGTTTTAGCTTGGCCTTGATCTCAAGACTCGAGGTACTGAAGATGCAACGGAACAAGTCGAGGTAGTAAAGATAGTGGACGAGGAACAAGAAATCTCAGAGGAGGTAATCTCCTCGTCCATATTACGCATTTCAGAAAAAACCCACTCAAACCTAATAGCTTGAAAGGTTAAATGCAGAGGCTACTGCTCGTGCTAAACGGGACCGAAGAAGGGCCAACGAAAAAAAAAATCGGACACTTCAACGGATGCAATTGCAAATGACTGCTCCCCTAGATATCGGAATGGAACAACAAGATGCGATGTTGGGAGTAGGCCAGGACGATATGTTTGACCTTGGAAAAACGGGGGAAGACTTGGGCAATAAACAAGACAGTGCAGCTCTTCTGATGGACGATGACGGTGACGCCATTGTTGGGAGTAGTGACGAAGATGGAGCTAGTGAGACCGAACACGACGAGCCACTTGACTCGGAAGATGAAGGAGAAAGGAAACTTTTGGGTCTAGAAGCAGAAATTGATGGCCTATACGACGCGTATCAGGACCGGCTGCGCGAGCGAGACGCAAAGTTCAAGATCAGAGAAGCCAGGACAAAGAATGCCGAACGCGATGAGTGGAATGGGATCGAGGCTAAAGATGTTGACGATGAGGATTCCGATGATGAAGTGGGCGGGTGGGATCAACTCCAGGAGGCCAAATTGAACGACCAGATCTTGTCTGACGATTCTTCCGATGAATCTGTAGATGAAGAAGTGCAAGCGCCCAGACGCAAGAGGGTCCCTTCTGAACATACTTCAGGCCTCCCGAATAAAAAGCGTGCGCGACTTGTCTCCAATCTCATGCCTCCAAACCCTAGCGCAACCACGAGTGCTGTTGCTCGAGTATGGTTTGCACAAGACATCTTCTCAGGTTTTGATGGGCTCAATAAACACAGCGATTCCGACTTCGAAGAGCTATACCAGAAATCAGAGTATTCCGATGCAGTTCAGGTCAGTTTAAAATACATCATGCTTTTACGCTCTCTCTCGTCTAACGCCCTTTAAGGAATCGGTAGACGGGAGTGATCAAGATGACTTCGAAGTAGTTCGCAAGGATGGAGAAGCCCCCACGGATTTTTGGGACGGCGACGAAGAAGATGAAGGAGAAAAAACACAAGCCAGAATTAACAGTGAGTCACCTCAAAGCATTCCTATTCTCGTCTAACAGGCGAGGTGACCGTCTCAGAATACGGTCTGGTGACGCCTGAAGCAGTAATGCTGGCCCAGCAACTCGTTAACCGCGAAAAAACAAAAACGCGGCTGATAAATGAGGGATTTAACCGATATTCATTGAATTCCAAAGAGGGTCTTCCATCATGGTTTCTCGACGACGAAGCAAAAAACTACAAGCTTAATATTCCCATCACCAAGGAGGCAATGGCTGCACTAAGAGCCAAGCAGCGCGCCCTCAACGCTAGACCAATCAAGAAAGTGGCTGAGGCAAAGGCACGTAAGAAATACAAAGCCGCACAACGTCTCGAGAAAGCCATGAAGAAGGCCGAGGGGGTAAATGCCACAGCCGACATGTCGGAGCGTGAGAAGGCCCAGCAGATCGACAAATTGATGCGGAAAGGCATGTCTGCTAGTCATAAGGCGAAGACAGAAGTCAAACTTGTCGTGGCCAAGGGTGCGCACAAAGGTGTGAAGGGACGACCGAAAGGCGTTAAAGGTCGCTATACCATGGTGGACTCGAGGATGAAGAAAGAGGCGAGTGCTTTCCCACCAAGTTACGAGTTAAACTAACGCATTCAATAGGTACGCGCAAAGAAACGCAAGGAAAGAGCTTCGCGCAAACGGTGATCATTATTATTTATGTATATTAGCTTAAATGATTGTATATGGCTCTCAGTATATTAAGCTTTTGACCAGGAAATCGCGTGTTTGGGGTAAATCAGAAGTTTTTCTCTAGGCTGGTCTAGTCAAGCGATCGCATTGCTTGAGGAAAGATCTCCAACCCAATTCCGTTTCATAGTTTTCACAAAGAAACTTCACAGTGTCAATTATTGTGACGAAAAAAGAAGGGAGAGTTCACCTTTCCCGTAACACTACTTTGGCCGCTATCGGAGTTGACTGTTGTCTCAGCTAGGAACGTTCCTCCTGAATCAGGTTCAGGAAGCTCGTAATGACGTTGAAGAACATATGAATTAGAGTGTAAAACGTAACTCAGATCGTCTTGGTTGAACATAACAGGGATGTCCAACCTCTTCCCGGCTCTGAGTCTGAGGTTAGACATGTGTATGAGTTCGGACCTAAACACTCACACTGATTTTGCTTGATTTGCTAGCTCTTTGATTGCACCCGGCCAGTGGGAATCAGGTAGTTTTTGAATATCTGTGGCCATAAACCGAATATCTGCACGACTGCACGGCAAGTTTGGGTTCTATCGCAGGTCAAGTCATCGTCATGGATAACTCACTAATCCGGAATGAGAAGGTCAACGCAGGCTTCCGCTTTTTTGAAGCAGGAAAAGTCGGAAAAATGCGATCGGACCACAGTGTCGGAGTCGGATGATAAAGCATATTTGTCCGTAACTTCCAGCGTCAAGGATTTTCCTGCTATGACATTACCTGTGTGCCCTGAGTGGGGCATATAAACAAGCCTTTGGAAACATTGTTCCTTGGAACTTTTTAATGACACCATTGAAAGAGGGAAGCTGATAACACAATCTCAGGATATATCCACCTGTGCGAATTAGACTTACCTGTGGTTAAATAAGGTACGCTCTGAGAAATCTTTTATCCACTGAGAAAGAACGTTCGGCTCAACTCGACCCGCGAGTGCGTGTACAAATGTCGGCTCAAGGGACAGGAAAAGGAAGTGGCCGGTGCTGCAAGTCCTGATGAGCGTTAATCTGACAAAAGGTAGCTAAAATACTTACGATGCAGCAATCAGAGGTGGTGAAGAAGATTCAAAACGTAGTTCCTTAAATTTCTCCAGTAGGCACGTTTTTATGTCGATAACTGACCTGTCACGACAAGTGAGAGAGTTAGTCAAGGTGACGGGGAGGTGCCTACTCATTGTCCAGGAGCAGAGCAAAGCCATCTTCCTTTGCCAATCTTGCAAGCCCCACTGTATCACGAAGTAAATCCATGTCAAGCCAGTGGCCTACACGTCGCAGACGAAAAGCTGTAGTTGGGGGTAGTTTCCAGGATAGAGGTTGGGAGGGGGAAAATGGGTATAGAGAATATGACGCCCGTCCCAGGTTAGTCTGTACACCACTTTGTTGATCGTTCGAACTTGTACTGGATTCGCAGAGTGCTCGAGCTATGGATTTTGTTGACTGATTCGGACAGTTAAGCTGTAGGAATTGACGAAGAGGTCAAAAACGCACCCCGAGAACTGCCTGCACCGCAAGTCGCGTGGCGACTTGAAAACTATGAGGGCGGCTCTTATGAGAAACGATACGAAGCTGCGTACAATGCTAAGTGCTAGCAAATGAAGTAGCTAAAGCTTTTTTGAACTGACCTCATTGCCATCCTCCGTTCCCACATACGCACCTGATAACGTTGATATTGATTTCAATTGAGCCGAAGAGAGTTTGTATTCCAAAGGCAAAGATACATGTTTGACGTCCAAATCCTAATGGGCTTTATGAGAATCGCATGCTAGGGAACGTTCGTTCGGTGATAAACTGACGCTTTTAAACCGTTTTAGATATGTTTCGAACCCTTTAACAGATCCTTTCAGGCCTTTCACTCTGAGGGACATCGGGTTGATACCGAAGGACAAGTGAACGTTGTATCGCTGAGACAAGCTGAGAAGATCAGCGCCATCTGAAAAATTGTAAGTGGGGCTGCAGCCTTCTGGCAAAGCTACGCACCCCTCCCCATCAGCAGGAAAGATTGTTCGGGGCCTAATAGAAATTCTAGGAGTGCCCGGTTAACAAAGTCAGGTCTTTAAAGAAATTAAAATGCCCACGAGAATCAGAAACCTCGGTCCAGTCTCCTCTCTCGTCCTTCACCTTTGCAAGGGGTGGCCATCCCCACCGCCTTTCGACGATTGTGGTAACACAATCAACTTTCCGTTGTTTTGACGGTGTGGGAAGATTATAAGACCTGGAGAAGCCTTGCAGTTGTCGTAGAGTAAACGATTCCACCAAGGAAGCAACAAGCAGGTTGTATTCGGCCTCATATTTTGGAGAATCGGGATCGGGGGCGCTCTTTGGTTTATAGTACTCGATCGCCGTAAGGGTTATGACATCCTTTGAGGATTCGACTTTGTTAAGAAAATCATGGAGGGGACTTTTCTCTAAAAGGGACTCCGTTTTGAGGGTTGTATTGGGTTTGCGACCCCTCTCGGTCAACGGGGTTGTAGGTGGTGGAATTGAGGCTGCAATAGTAGACTCTGCAGCCAGCCGTGATGATATGTGCAGCGACCTATGTGTCAGTGTGTAGACACATGACTGCGACCTCAAAAGTCGGAGAGCAGAAGCCATACAAGTCGTGACAGTGCCACACAGAACGAGCTCCATCACAAATTACGTACAAATTTGGAAACTATTGGGAAACTACGCTTTTTCCTCCTGTTTATGGAAAGCCTGACTATCAAGCCTCCGAAACAGTGATTGGCGAGAGTGACCGGTGATGGGCATCAAAGATGACGCATGAGGTGATGGTACAGGGCTTGAGGACCTCAAACACCTGCCTTAGGTTCCCACTCTAAATTTTGGTGAGATAAGATACACTCCCAGGTTTACCGATCATTTTGCTGGGTAGTTATCTGCCCGGAAAACCCCGAAACATTCTTTTTTGAGACCATTTTGCCTCCCTTGAGCCACAGGGTAGTCTCCACCCTCCGTAATGTTGCATAGGACTAG
>Ga0307509_10001690_pt1 | contig 36878 bp, 31 predicted proteins | sample 10_EM_MG_FD_202245 | JGI IMG/M metagenome (GOLD analysis project Ga0307509, IMG submission 202245) | Populus trichocarpa ectomycorrhiza microbial communities from riparian zone in the Pacific Northwest, United States - 10_EM | ecosystem: Host-associated > Plants > Roots > Unclassified | place...
TATTCTTCTTTATCTTCTCTTTTAGAAATAGGGTTTCTTTTAGATATTATGGTTGTGGTTGTTGAGCCTTAAGGATTTGAAAAATAGGAAATTTGAGGTTCCCTTTTTGAACTGCCGGCACCATACTCGAGTACTCGAGTACTTGAAAAATGTATAATGTGGTTTCCTCCGGTTGCAATTGGAAGGCTTGGGGAGGGAAAGGGAGAGGCTCATGTGCGGTTTTTCGGTTTTTTTTCTTTTTTCACCCACGTTGTTAACTTAATATATCGCGCGCTCCCTTAGTTCTAGAGTCGGAGTTGGGATCGATGTTGCGCATATTTATTTAACTTACTATTGAATGGGCCTGCCTGCCCGCTTCAACGTGATTTCGGTCATTGATTTCAAACCCATTAGTAAAAATAATAATAAAAAATGAAAATAAGATAAAAAGACCATTGGGGTCCCCGGATGGGGCAACAGTCACTGTTGTTGCCTCTAATTAGGCTCGCGGCAAGTTTCTCCGTTCTCGACCACCGGGTCCGGTGGTTCCTACAACCTATCGTACTACTGTTTGCTACTACTACTATGGTGCCGGCAGCTCAAAAAGGGAACCTGGCTGTGCAATGGATGTTATATGTGGCTTTGCAAAATTTGATTAGCAAGATACTCTTTTGTCAATAGAAAATTTATGAAAAACATAGTCTGAGGTTTGAGGGTTTAATCACCCCCATAACAGGTATTTATAATTGCAGTTTATGTAGGCAAAAAAATATAAATAATAGAATATTATATCATAATAAGTCAACTGAGAACGAAGGTTTAATAAAAAGAGTATTTTTCATACATATTGGGTACAAATAACTAATCAAATGCAATAAAGCTAAGCTTTTATAAAATCCAGCTATGCTTACTAACCTAATCAAGTGTGGCTGTTGTAACACTTTTTGTTCTTTCTCACCAAAAATACAACTTTTTAAATCCTTAAGGCTCTACAACTACCAACTTAATTGCTGAGAAACAGCCTATTTTATATTCTCCTTTATCTTCTCTTTTAGAAATAGGCTTTCTTTTAGATATTATGGTTGTGGTTGTTGAGCCTTAAGGATTTGAAAAATAGGAAATTTGAGGTTCCCTTTTTGAACTGCCGGCACCATACCGGTATTTGCCTCGAAAGCTCTAGAGGGTTCGCAAAAGGATCCCTAACAGGATTAGCAGAGGGACTTTTTTTTTTTTTTTCCTTTCAGGGTCCTTTCCAGACTGCCGAGAATTCGGTATGCCTAGGAGTTCCAAAGTCGAGCGAGGAGAGGCTTCAGTTGACCACCGACATATATACACTCGAGTATATTTCTGTCATGTTACAAGAGCTTCGCTATGCAATGCCAGTATTCCATCCAAGATGGATGGGTAGATGGGCACGGAAGGAGAAGAAGGAAAAAATCTAATCAGTCGAAGATGCATTGCAAGGGAATCGAACCCCTGCCAATTGCTTGCAATGCGAGATATACTAATTATTGCAGTTTTCAACACCAATTTTATTGGATGACTTCCAGTAGACATTTTAGAAATTCCCTTCCTAAATTTTCGCAGGTTATATCCTTACATCAACAGACCGCCGTTGAAATTTTCAAGGGTAGGAATTGTGTCCCTATACTATTAAAGAATTAGCCCCCCAATTTTGTACGGATGAAAACATCGTTCCTGTCGTGATTTTGGTGACCGGGATTTAGAAATTTGGGATTTTTATTATACGCTCACAGGGTGTCTGCCATCCACTTGGCTGTCAGACAAAATCCGTGACAACTACCGGCCAGCACTTTTGCCCAACCTTCACCTTCATCAAGGAAAACACAATAGCCTAGCGCGAACAATCACCCGTGAAGCTCAGCAGCTCCTTTTTTCGTTAAAACAAACACCCTCATTATGCATTACCAACTAACTATAAATCGCCCAACATGAACTAGATATAACAAATGCCTGATGTATATGTGGTACCCCCAAAAACCCTAGCCTTTTGGCTATCTCTCTTGCCTCCCTCCTTCCCTACTTCCCAACCTCCGAAGAAACAAGTGTAAATTATCCCTCATGCAAAACGCAGGAAAATAGAGGAACAAAAAACAATCATACTTCTCTTTTTAGTAAAGGAATGAGGTTCTATGACCTTAGATGACGCTAACCCTTTTTGAAAGAAAACGGAAAATAAAATAAAAAGATAAAGAAGGTTAAGGAGCGCTTCGGTGCATGTATATCTGACGATGACAAAAAAATAGAGTTGCGAAAATGGGAGAAAAGTGCTGCCGATTCTAAGGAAAGTGTACTTTTAGTTTGTCCAGCTCCTGAGCCCAAGGAACGTATGCCATGATGCCACAAAGGAAAGAACCAGATATAGATATAGAAACGGTGGGAAAAAATGGAAGAAGAGAAGAGAAACCCCCAAAACAAACTGAAAAACTCAAAGGCAATATGCGTAGATCAACCAACGAGAAAGCAAGTGAAAGGCTATGAAAGCAAAAGAAATGGTATCCTCAGGACTAGACAGAACCAAGACCAAGGCTAAGCAAGAAGGGACAAAGGGGAGTGAGAAGGAAAGATCCAGGTGTGAGTTGGAGCCTTTGGAAACTCATGCCCTGCCTCACATAATTACACAATCCTTATCCTCACCGTCTCGGCTCTTTTCGAGAACGCCCCTATTCCCGGTCCTCTCCTTCTTCTTCTTGTCCTTCTTCGCGGGTGAGCCGCCTGACGCGGCTTCTTGGATGACCTTTAATCGGGCGATTGCACGCTCGTCACCGTGACCCGCAGCCTTGACATACCAGACGTTAGCCTCCAATGGGTCCCTCCGACATCCAATGCCCATCTCAGTGAAATATCCGACAGCGTACTCCGCTTTCGGAAGACCTGCGAGGGAAATCATTAGCCTACCGTCAAAACCGGCGCCTCAAAGATAACGTACCATATTCAGAAGCTTTTAAAGCCCACTGATAAGCCTCGTCCTCATTCTTATCCAACACTGGCTCAGCGCCGACAAGGTACCAGGCGCAGAGAGCCATCATAGCCATGGCATGCCCTCTCTGTGCAGCGCCAGTGTAAAAATGAACACTCAATGCTGCATCGCGCGGGCAATTCAGTTTTCCATGCTCGTACGAATCGCCCATGCGATAGTAGGCATCTGCGTGCCCCAATTCCGCGGCTTTGGTGAAAAGTTGCGCGGCGTAACTCTCATCTTGGAAGACATCATCGCCATATCCGGTTTCATGCATACATCCTAGCTCATACGGTGCATTCGGATACTGAGCATCCGCTACATCAGTCGCGCGCTTCAACCATTTGACACCCTCTTTGTAGCGGTTCTGAAGACCTAAATCCGATCGCAGACAGGCCATTCCCAACCGTGTCATGGCACCAGGGTGGTTCTTGCTCGCCGACTGACGATAAAACTGAACGGCTTTTAAGGGATCCTTCCGACAACCCCAACCAAATTCATAGCACAAAGCCGCCCTGTACCCAGCCTCTGCATGGCCGTGTTTGGAGGCTGCCACAAATAACGGGAAAGCCTTCTCATTTTCCTCCTTGCCTTTGCTGAAAAGTCCAGAGGCGTAAGCATCAGCGAGGTAATATTGAGCCTGCGGCAGTTTTCCGGCCAACCGTTCCAGGATCTGACGAGCTTCGCGGAGGGTCTCATTCTTGGAAGCAATAGCGCTTGCTTCATATGGATTATTCAAGTCGCTCTTACTCCCAGACACCCTTGGAGATGGCGTCCCTGACTCACTCCCACCACCAGCACCCTGAGCTGCCTGTATCATAAATACAGCCAATTCGTATTGCAGGTAGGGATCTTGTGACTTCTTGGCATTTGCCCGGTACATTTCCAAGGTTTGCTTGTTCGTGAGAAGTGAGGCATTCGCGCCAACCTTATCCCTCAGATGAGAATTGTCAAAAGGAGCAATGGGAGGTGGGGCTTGCATGTGTACAGGCTGTGTCAAATCGGTATAGGACGACCTCCGACTGTCGTAGGAATGAGTACTGACAGCTCGCTGGTGCGGCGATCCAGGAGACCTTCCACGGCCGTCGACAGACAAAGACGAGTACATGGAAGAAGGTCTGGAAGAATTTCTTCGATAGTTAGGTTCTGGGGCGGCCAAATGTCTCCCACTGGGCAGTTGGCCGTCAGAAGATGGTGGTGATGATGAATTCCTCGCGGGATACGGACCTGTCCCACTAGCACTGAGCGCCCCGCTTCCGTTATTTTCTCGGTAAGAGCCGTTCTCGGAAAATTGGTTGTGATGGTACTGGAGTTGTGGATACACTCTGGCCTCTTCGCCTAAAGAGGCCTGGCTGGCGGGAGATTCGCGCCCTGGACCCTCATCCCCATAATTAGACGAGCTCTTCGACGAACGGCGGTTTTCTCCGGAGGATAATATGGCCATCTGGGGCTGAGGTATTGGGCCAGCTTGGTGTGTGATGTGGTGTGTGAAGGTAGGAGAGGAAAGAGGAGCCTGTACAGGCGGGTCTTCTTCTCTTCTTGCGTCAAGAACGAGGTCGGGTGATGGGGTTTGAAGGTCGCGAGACTCTAAGGATTGCACGGATTGCACACGCCCATGGAAGGTGGGCAATCGTTGTTGGTACTGCTGAGCGGTCCCTTGCATGGGCCAGTCGTGCTGAGCATGCTCAGGCGAGGGGTAGGGATTCTGTTGCGCAGTGCCATGTTCAGTGATCCCCCCCAACTGGAGACTTTGCTGTCTTTGATGGGCAGGGGAGGATGGCGGAAGACTTTTACGGCGTACCTGCTGCATATAATTTCGTGGAGAGGACACTGGGGACGTTGGCGTTCGTGGTCCGTAGCTATCCCTGACCGGTGACGCGGTGATTGTTCCGCCGGGAGAATCATGGGAAGAGTTATTTAACGGATATACCGGGGCAACCGCTCCAGTGGTCATTGTGATTCTGGTTGGTACCGGTATGTACTATTTTGTTTGTCCCCCCGCAAAAGGTTATGCCGCAAAACTATTTATATCTCTAGAACTTTGGGGGCAATTGAGTAGTCCAGGGTTCTAGGCTTGCTGCTGCTCAACATTAGGACTCGTCCCAGGGCTTTCTCGAAAAAAGGGTAAAAAAAATAAAGAAGCCGAACTGTGTATATACCTATTCTCCTAATTCCTCTCAAGGGCTAAAACTCCAAGCCTAAACGTTTAGTACTTTTGTGGTTCAACCGTTTTAGGGGTTGAGTTCGAAACCACAGAATCGCCAAAACACAAAAAGCTTGGGTGAGCAGTTATATCGAGAAAAATACAACTTCAAAGCGGGAGGTATGCCGGTAGAAACAGTCGCTCGGGTTCTTACTTCCGCCTAAACGCAAGTCCGTCTCGACCGCGGGGGGTACTATAAATCTAACGACTCAAGGAACTAGTTAGCTCTTAATCCACAAAACAATTGGTATTTCCCTTATACTTAGAGAGGGCGATTGCTGCGAGGGAGGTCGATAGGAGGAACAGTTTTAGAAGAGTAGCTTTACCCCAGAATCTCCAGAACTTCTTGCTAGGACGCGGGAAAGGGACGATATTATGAATTGCTGGAGGGCGAAAGAAAGGGTTGGTTTCTTCGGAACGAGAGCTCCAAGCTTCGACCGAGCTCCGGCCAGTAGACGCAACGACCGGTACAAATTGTGCAAGTTTAAGAAGCACAAGAGGCAGTGGTGTCTGGCTATAATCGCAATGGGGGGTTGTAGTGTACCGTACTCGAGTACTATGCTGTAATAGCCTACGGTAGAAGCCAGAGAGAATGAACTTGAGGCTGAAATTCGTCAAGGATCTTTCTTTTTTTTTTTCCTCCCTTCAGGTTCTTGAACCCCCTTCCGCTCCGTATATGCAAGCCTCTTGTGTTGCGGCACAGGTATTTTTTTTCTCAGGTCAGTCCTACGGTACTCGAGCACAATAAATGAAGAACCTTTCTCCAATCACTAATTAAGATCCTTGGCTCGTTACTCCCTGGGACTGGGCGAACCCTTCTCCCTTCCGAAAATCAGAAAAGCAAGGATGCCTCCCCACACGAAAGCCTAGAAGGAGAGGATGTCTTCTCACCCTTCCTTCAGACACCAGGAGATTCCGTACGAGTCGGAGGTGGGGTAGGCAGATTTTGTAGATTCAATCGAGGGTATCCAAACACCCCAGCCTACTTGACGAACAGGCAAAAGCGAGGTGGAGGTGGCTGGGGCAGAAGTACAAGTACACCTCCCAGTATGGTGCTGTTCAAGGAGTCGGGATGAACGAGTGTAGATATTTTTCTCTCTTGGATTTTCCGTTTACCGTCTGTACACCACCGTGTCGGAGCAAGCGAGTGACTATGAGAGAAGAGAACGAATGTGTTCAAGGGACGTAGAGTGTAAACTAGAGAGATGAGAGGAGGTTCAAGGGGGAGAGAGCCCACGAAGTAAGCTACCGTAGCGATGTTCAAGAAGCTGCCGGGACTTTACAAGCGCTGCTGAGGAGCGAGAAACACCACAGAAGATGAGAGAATAGAAATACAAATGCGGTAAAATCAAGACAACCATCCCCTCCTTTTGCTAGGATAAGCGAGTGGGCTTGGGAGAAAAAGAGAGATCCAAGACCAGAAAACCATGGCAGAAAGGCGTACGGTACGTAGGGTTTGGCTAAGCCTGGCTGGGCGGGTGGGCTGCACAGGGAACACTCGATTTTTCAATGTCGTCTTTTTGGAGGGTTGAAGAATTGAGATGCACGAGTGCCATACAGTACAATACGGTATGTATCGTACAGGTATCCCTCTTTTACACTGGGTGTTTCAGGAAAAGATCACTCTGGGAAAAAGACGGATCGAGTACTGTGCTCTACGGCATGTACTGTACAGTACTCGAGGACTCTACATGTATGTGTGGTGTTTTATTGTGCGGTATGAGGAGAGAAAGCGGAGGGGATCCGGGTAAGGAACTAGAGCGGTCCAAAAAGATAGAATTGTGATGACGAAAGGCAAAATAAATATAAATATTGCTATGGAATATCATATCATATCGGTGGGAGTGCTGGTATTATACCGGTATGGTGTTGCCCTAATAAAAACAAGCGATGCCTCATCGCTGTAGAAGGGTGAGGAGACGCCTAATGTTACTCGTTGAGAATTGCTGCGGTTACCGGTACCGGCACTGTAGGAGTACCGTACGGTACTCGAGTACGGTACTCGTACAATACTGGTAGGTGTGGTGATGAGTGACGTGCGCTGGGGATAGGATCATAGCGGCAATGTACTCGAGTACAAGTAATTGCTCGCTCCTATTACAAGTATCACAACGCTGAACGCTCCACCGAGTCTGCTTGTGACTCTACAAATACCGTACCAAACCGGTACCGTACCCTAAATTCCAGCCCATCATGGGTAACTCGTACTCCAAGTGTCGTTTCGAAGACCCTGAAATTGCGTGTCATGGAATGGGCAGCAAAATGAGGGGTGGCCTCATACAGGTAAGTATGAGGCTGGAGGTTTGGTGCAAAATAGGGTAAGGCCTGAATGCAGTAAAGCTTTCGTGCACCAGCTCAGTGCTCGAGTAACCGCCGGGCAACTCAGGCAGGGGGTAAGCCAATGAATAGCAACAGATGTGACATACCGGTGCGGTACCCGAGTAGGGTTCGGTGGGCATTGGTTTGGGAATATGCGAGCCCACGGGAAGGGTTCAAGAGGGATGGTGGCTTGTTCAAAGTGGAAAGGATGTCGCTAAAGAAGGGGTGTAAAAAAGGGCGAAGAGAGGGGGAAATACCGTACTAGTACGGTATCTTACGAGAGGGTGTCTCTCTTTCTCAGTCGGATCTTGGCTTCTCACTCACCACACCAGACGCGCGTTTTTTCTTTTGAGTCCTTGCTTCTGGTTCAGTGAACACGTTTTCCGCCGTGAAACCAGCAATTCTTTCGCCCTGATATTCCCGCGGATCCTGCCCTCAAAAGTGGCTGCTAGCAGGGCTAGACAGAGAGCAGCGAGGTTGGGGAATCCATCAGCAGAATCACAATTGACGATCGGCCGTCTTCGCAAATCAATTTAGGCAGGCAGGGATCTGTTCGAGCCCCCTTCCCAACCTTGATGCGTGCTCAACGGGGAAAACCTACGGTATTCTATCAGCCAATCTCGGGCCCTCCCTGTGAATACCATCAATGTTTTTTTTTTATTGTCGCCGACGGGAAGGAAAAAAACGGAAAACGTGGTTAGGAATTCTGGTTGTGTTTTGATTGGAGACTTTGGCGGAATTCGAGCCAATCGATTTCCGTGTTTCCAACCCCCGTTCCCCGATTTTGTCTGCTGCAGGCGGTGCCACCAAAAACACATCGTTTCACCCTCGGCCAAGAAAATAATGCTTCAACTTCCAAGCCGGAGAACACATCCATAAAGAATCCAAATATTGCTTTAAAACAACTAGATCCAGGCTATTTATTGATATTATCATTGAAAGGCTTAGAGACATGCCGCAAAATCTCCCACAATCTACAGCACTATCTCCATCAGACCCCTAATTCCTGTTCTCGGGGACAAAATCTCGGAAAAAATAGACTAGGGGAGCCCCCAGCGAGGCTCCCCCGGTCTAGCGTTGTGTTTTCCTCACATGGTAAGGCCTGAGTGTGCAGAGTGCGTTGGATAAAACGAGCATTCGCAATTCAGGTAATCTGTCAAAACAGGCCTATCGTAGGTCCATGCCCCAATCCCCGCTGATAATGTAAGAGTGGATCACACCAGATTTTACGGGATCGGGCAGAGAGAATGCGACTCGTGTGAAGGCTGATTTCCTTTAATGCCAAACGAGGCGATGAGCATATCATACGGTAGTCTCAACACAGCTTGGCAGGATACCTATCCAGGCATTTTCCTGTGGGGGATTCTGAAAAACTTCTATAACAAAATACGGTATGCTACATCTATATATTTATCCCCTGATATTAGGGAAAATTCATTTATTGCTGTGCTCGTGCTTGGCGTTTCCTTGGCTTAAACTATACCAAGACTCCAGGATACTTTTGGAACAGGCAAGTGCCGGTATAGGACTGCCGCAGAAAGACTGAAACCTTGATGGGAGTCGAGTATTCAATGGAGCGCCCAGGGCTGGCTAGTACAGAACAGGTTTTTTCGTGTCAGACTCGCGATCGCTGAAAATCCTTGGTGCCCGCCAAATTCGCCCCCCCGACGATGCACCAGGGAATGATCAGCCGCAGTCTGTATCGAGTATCTCCTTTGTGGCACACTAAAATACTTCTACTATACGGTACTACAATTGTATAACACAGTACACGTACAGTACATACTTTCCGCATTTACGTCTCATCAGGTCTCCTGAGATGGAACATTGTGCTCGAGTGCGGTGCCGGCACCTGAGAACCCTGAGCCCCGTGCGAATCAAGAATTCCAGTCCTAATATGGCCGTAAACTATGCCTGATCAGGAAGTCTTCTGGCCAATTATTCAGCAAAATCCCCTGTATGGTATGATACAAGTGCTCTGAGATTTCTACCGGTACAGCTCCGGCCAGAAAGCTAAAAATAAAAAAAATAAAAACCCCTCTATAAATACCAATAACCAATTAGGAGGATTTTATAGAGGGTGTTTTAAAAAATTATATTCGAAGGTGTCGTTGTCGTAAGTTAAGTTTCCCGATGTTTGGTGTCAGGAGGATGGGCTTTCAGGCGCTGGCGCATACAAACATCAGAGGAACACCCCCTCACACTGAATCCTGAAGGAATCAACAAAAAAAGCTAAGACTACCTTCCCGCATCTGGTCGTTCGAAATGGCCAGAAAGGATTCTACCGTGTAACAAGTTTCCTCAGGACAGGCAGCCCAGTCCGTACTTGTTTGTGACTCTTCTTTTGCACTTCAAGGATCGGTGGTGGTACGACGTGTATCAAAACAAATAAGGAAGGAAGGAGAGGGGCAGGATCGCATTTCTTTGCAGACGACTATCGGAATGATAGTTATACTAGTGGATTGCTGCAATCATACGGCTCATCGAGAAAACGTGGCTCGGAGTTGGGCGTTTTGGGGAATAGGGGACCTTATTGGGTGCTCGGTCTGGGATGGACCTTTGTTATTGCGTCTTGATGAGAATACAAAGCTGGACTGACGATGTCCCGACGCCTTGCTTAGGTTATCATTGCCAAGGAACGATTATGCCAATCAATCCAAATAATCCCTCCGAACGCGCGGTAGGACCAGTGAACTCCTACAAGATAGCTATGGTCCGAGAAGGTGAAAAGGGTGAGCTCGTCAACCCTGTTCACACCATTCGCTACATCCTGTGACGTGTCACATTCAGTAGTTGAGCCAGTGGGTTCCCTTGGAGTCTATCTCACGATGGCTTCAAGTCTTTAGGATTCAGGCCTTCGGTGGTCCTGTTTCCTCCTTGTCCTCCGAGCTCCTTGTGTCCTCGCCGGACTTCTTCGTCCCCAAGTTCTTGGTGTACCGTTTTGATTACCCACCTTGGCTTCGAACACCTCTCGATGGAATCGGCTTTGTTCCTCTTCCTGGTTTTGGGCATGTCTGGTCTCTTTCACATCTGGACTGCCACGATTTTCTACGGGTCAACGGTTCGGTCCTTTTACGCGCCACGTTGAATTTAATTCCCACAAGGGTTTTAACGGGGGCCATCTTTTTGGCTCGACGATAGCTTTCAACTCCGGGGTCTCGCCCCCTTTTTTTTGGGTGGTGGGCCTTCCCTGGTTTATCCTGGCGCCACCTTCTCCGCTCGAGCTGAGGGGGTGGCTTGATTTTTACCGCTGTGGCGTTGGACTGGGTCCAGATGGCGCTGTGGCGGTGGTGGCGTTGATGTGGCTGGGGTGCCCTGGGGACCCGATTGGGCGAAGGGGCGGCGTGGATTTAAATTGTTTGGGTTACGGGACCGGTCTGCCGGGGACACGCAGGGAATGTCGGTTGGCATCTTGCGGGGGTTGTGTTTGGAGGAGGTTAGGGCGGTGGATTTCTTTTGTTGTACCCTAGTTGGGTGGTTTATTTTGAAGATTGCTGTATAGTTAGTCGGATGCTCGGGGTTTTCCTATGCGTCGCGCGGGTGGTACTTTCCATATGTACTACGGACTAGGCAGGTAGAGCTGGCGTACCTCGGGGACATGTACTGCTGTAGGATAGAGGACCCGGATGGGTATGCTTCCTGGCCATTAGTGCCGAAAATTTAAATTTAACACCATCATTTAAATTCATTCTTACACGCAAGCCACAGCTCGAGTCGTAGCTTCTGTGGCTCCTGAGACAAATAGTCGATGGTTTGGCTTTTATCATTGGTGGGTTGTTCATGGTGTGAACAGGGTTGACGAGCTCACCCTTTTCACCTTCTCGGACCATAGCTTCCCGTCCTATCATTCTGAGCCACAGTTCAGCAGGCAGAGGGATTTTACTCAAAGGGTAAAACGGCCCAAAAAGTCTCCTAACCCTATACCAGTTACCCGGATGTCCTAAGCTTCGAAAACCACGCTGATCGTGTTGCCAGGACCCCGGAGGGAACTGAAATCCAATTCCTAGTCTCCGGTCCGAGAGGGGCCTTGCTGGTACTCTAGGAGTACTAACTACTACATCGTTCCATCCACTCTCGAATTTTTTTTAAGTTGCCAGAGATGCACCTCAATTGCTAGCCGATTATCACACCAACCAACACCCTCTAACGAAAGAGCCTCAATCGGACTCGGGTTAACCTTCTCTCAAAGCACAACCAACGGGATACCCCTACCGGCCAAAGGTATTACTGCAATAATGTCTATACTCATGATGTGGTGATGTTTGTGAACACAGCTACTACTGCATGCTCACCAGATTCGGCTATATTCACAAATGCCAACCCACTACGAGACCCCAATTGATCGTCTCGACTGCAGAGTCAATTACACAATTGCTAATGGCATGCGAAGGCAAGTGTATGCAACTAAAATCAGCCTTACTGAATCATTTCCAACCAAACATAGGAGAGAAACTCTCGACACATTGGCCTCAGCGCTTGGGGTCCGCCTAGGAACCCTCGGCCCCTCCGCATCAGTCTCACCACAGTTTCTAATACTTGGGGAAATAATTGCCCCAGGGCCTCGGATGTCTGAAGCTTGCATGAGCCTCAACTGCCAACTCACTCCTACTGAAGAATAGCCGAGTACTGTACGTCTCTTCGGATTATGATATGGCGCCGATATATTTAATGTTCCCCACGGCGGAGGCTGGGGAGGACATCCTACACCAACACCAGATCCTCAGAATACCTGCACGTGGCTGGAAAGTAGGTTTCTGTATGGGGTACAGCACCGTAGCATAGGTGTTCAACTCTCTCTGGGTTGGCGTACAAACCTCGTATCTCTGAGAGTACATACATACAAGCCCCCTTTCGGCCATGCACAACCTAGGACGCCCTGGGAACTCATGTTACATATAACTTATGTAGGATACCCTAAGGAGGCCCGCAGGAAGATCGGACAATCTCTATCGGAGCCAGAGAATCGTGTAGCGTGTTTTCTGATCGCCCCGCATTTACAATTCATTCTGGGATCGGAAAGCATAACCCTTCTACGGTTCGCTCTTGGATCTCCAAGGCGGGTAGCACGAATCAACGATCTCGAGTGACAATATGTGACCCTGGCTCCGCCACGAGCTAAAGAGCCAAGGAAACTGGATGGAGCGGGCAGCAAAGTTATTGGAGATAATTTTAGGGCTCCGTTCGGCACGGGGCTTTTACAAAATATTTTTGCGGCGAAATTTTTTTTTATTGAGGCTGTGTTCAGCATGTGCACAAATACCGGTAAGATACATGTCATTTTCAACTTTTGTCGCAATATATTTTGTTGGACAGCGCTGAGCAGGAGCTAGTTGGAAAATCCTGTCCAAAGAGGGGGGAAAAGTTCAAAGCACAATTCTGACAAGTGAACTCGGTATTGCGTTATCCTTTCTCACCCGCTTACCGTATGAGGGGCGCATTTTTCGGTAGAACGACAGATTACAATTTCCACTTGGCCCTGCTGGCTGGATAAACTCAACGCAGGAAAACGGCGGGTGACTGAGTGTGACCGGGATGATTAGTGTTAGGGGGTGTGTTTGCAATATTATTTTCACGGGCCGGAGGTGTTCGGCAATTGATAATACTTGCCGGTCGTCATCTGTCAGAGACATGTTTAGGTTGTTAGGGGGATTTAGGACTCGTGAGTTTATTCTATATCCCCTCGAGTTACTAGGGTTTTTTGTCTCTGCCCCCACCATTATTACCCCTTTGGGGGTGAAGGGTCGGGTAGGCGCCTGATGGAACAATTCGTAGGAACTTTGCTGATGCCAACTAACTCCCCCTGTCTCCTAGTGGAATACAGGATAGATTACTGTCGCAGGTAGGGCCAAAGGCGAGGGGTCTAGGCCCATAAACTGTTTGAAGGCTTGTTGAGATGTTCTGACAAGAGCAAAGCTGGTGACGAGCTTGATCACAAACCGCCAAGGAATCTATACCGACACCTCAAGTCCATTCCTGAGTGTCGCAATAAGAATGCTATCGCAGAGGAGCGGCCCTTGAGGGCGCGTATTCTAGATCCATATGAGCAGTGTATACGCAAGTTCCCTAACAGGAAAGCTTAAAATAAGGTACACGCACGCTTCCCGAAATTCTCCGGGCGAATGCTTGTCCATGTCGTCGGTCTAGTGGACTACCTGTATCAAACGAGCACCTCCGCGTGTCTATCCCCGATGGGACTTATTGGTACACCGATGACCAAAAGAAAAGGTTCCAATCGACCTGGTCCGGTATCCACTTCGATCTAGACTATGGACTTTATATTCGGATCTTCAGAGGCTTGTTCTGAAGAGCACGCCTCTGTTTCGACCAATATCTAGCTTAGCCACCCGGTTATCCGAGAATCACAAAACCTAACTTTACAAGCAACAAAAGCTACGCTATCCCACTGCCACCTACTGCACTATGACACCCCTCCCGCTCCTCTCCTATTCCCATCTCGAGACCCCTGCTCATACATCAAATACAGTATGCTACCACTGCCATTGCTACCCGCATCCCACCCTCCTACTCCCGCCGCCAGCACTCTAAACAATTCCACTCACATGCCAGTCACCTCTCACAGCACTTGGCACACCAAACGTACAAGTATCTGGCATGAATGGATCGAACGCAGGGGGGATCCTGGGAGCAGAATTCTGTATGGCGGACAGTCTGTGCACATTCGAGCGCCCTACTAAATTCCTCCCCCAGAACCCCCCCCCGTGTTCGATCCATTTTATTTTTATTTTTATTTTTATAAACTTTTTCCATTTCGGGCACCCATGCTACTCTAAAGCGTATGGCCCTGTCAATTTCGGCCTAAAGGTGTTCGATCCATTCATGACGGGGACTTGTACTAGGGGCAATGCACAAATTCCGTCCATAGATCCTGACACCACTATCCGAACCCCCGGCAGAAGCTGCGGGGCATCTCTTCTGTGGGTAGATCCAGCCTTGCGAAGAGTACTGGGCTGTCGGCGTCTACCCGTTGGCCGCTCATTTTGGTAACTGAGTAGCGGAGGGATGGCGGTGGTGATGTTGGTAGTGAAGAGAGAGATGGTATATTCACCTGGGATAGGCGGAGGCAGTTTTGAGAGAGAGGGGGTGAGTGTCGAGAGTCTGTGGTAGGTCTTTTTTTCTTTTTATTTCCCCCTCCAGTGGGGTTCCTTCGGGAGTGTGGGTTACTGAGGCGTTGGAGGGGGGTGTTTTGGGAGTGACATGGTAGGTGCATAGTGCGTGCGTGCGTTGAATTGCGAATAGGCTTCATATTTATTGGATTGAGCAGTAGGTGATGAGCTAGACGAGGAGATGCTGGATCTTAAAGACTCTTTCCAGTGGCTGTAGTACGCCGCTTGGGGAAACACCCCCCCCAAAATTTCGAGCTCTTTCCCTAGAGTGGATAATTCGTAATTCGAGAGTATAATCCCGTATTTAGTACCTGGTGGACAATGTACGGTAGTTATCGGGGGCATTCGCTATCAATAGAACAAACAATTAAAACTTGACCCTGGTCTTCCCCCAAGAGTGATTCTCGGTGAAGCGGAAAGCATGCTATAGAGTCCATTATTTTGTAGTAATTCACTTCTGTATCCTCTCGACTACTCTGACCTACTACTACTACTAAGCACCTCACAGGCCTATATACAATGCGACCTGGTACGGGCCCTCACCATGCCCCAAAAATCTCGAATCCGTCATCGCCGGCGGAGAGAGCTACATACCAGATATCAGGACAGACCACCGAAATAGCTTCCCCCACAGCCACACACACACACACACACCCTCCTGCTACAAAGCAACCGGCACCCAAGCAGCGGCGTGCCCCACCTCGTGGCCCGCCGACTTTTTCGACTTTTTTTACAAATCTTTCCCCCGCAAAAAGTGAAAAAAAGAAGGGCGGAGCGGCTAAGGAATAAGTTAAGGACCCCGTGTTAAAGCAGTGGCTAGGTGGGTAGGGCCGGGATGCACAAAGTCCGCTCCCGGGCAGGAGGAGGACACTTTTATTCCTACCATCCGCTCCGAACTTACACATGGCTCGAAAAAGGTCGGCTGCATATGCAGCTTTGCTTGATGATGATGATGATGATAATATAGTGGGACGGCAATAAGAAAGATCTCAGCGTTGCATTGACGATTGGTTTCTTAGATCTTGATGTGCTCTCTCTACTAGGAATAGCTACGGCGGTGGTGGAAATGTGCTTAGTGAGACTGAACTTTTTGATAAAAACTGGTTTCCTATCATACACTTTTGTGATTATTCCGGATTTCGTGTGGGATTGTTTCATGAATTATTATACTCACTTGTGGATCTTGGTGGTGGCTAGAGGGAAGTGTGATGGTGTAATTATTTTATCTATCTATGAAAAACAATCTAGACTGACCACTCGGCCTGGTTGGGAGCTATGCTACGTTGAGGTTTGGGAAAACATAACATTTTTGGTCGTGTTCGTATCGCGCTTTGGCTCTGCGCCCGTAAGCTTTCATGGGCCGGGCCGGGCCGGGCTTTTTGTGGGGCCCGCTCCAGCCCTGCCCACGGCAAGCACGGTTGCCAGACATTGTACGATATGCCCTGGCATTGGCGGCGCAAGTGAACCCGGCCAATAAATTCCCTATTTTCAATCGGTAGTGTGGTCACCCCGTGTCGGAACAATGCCGGCAATGGGGAAAAAGAGTTGGAAAAAAGAAAAAAGGTCCGATTGAGTGTGTGTGTGGAAAGGACCTGCCCCGCCATTTGTTGATGCGCTGACAGTTGTACCATGCTCTATAAAATAAAAATACAGGTAAGAATTAAAATTAAAAAAAACTCTCGCTTCATTTTTTGTTCCGCAGCCCCGCCCCATCGCGAACCTCACCCTTCGTTAGGAGTGAGATCCAGAGTCGGATTCTACCACCTCGCAGCGGTTTTTCTGATTCGCGCTACAGCCCTACTAATTGTAGGAAGGGCTAAGGTCTTCTCTTCTCAGTCTCCCAGTTCCTGTAGGGCAGGACTGCCCACATCCCCTACGTGACGGATTGTTCACTAATAACTCAATTTGAGGAGGAGGATCGAACGGTCTGGGCTCCTGCTAGTTGCAACAGGAGGTTATTGGTTTCTCGACATGTTGACCACTGCGCCGGCTAGGTATTTTCACATCATATAGCTACGGAAAGGAATACTTATCCTGCTGTTTTTGGACTTTTTTCGCTCCGGGTTATGATACTAGGGATGGCGATGCTATAATGATATTTATTTACGATATTAGAAGAAGGGAAATTTCTAACGCTAACCAACCTCGCTCTGGACATTGTGGTTAGTTTTCAAGTCGGGTGTTATGAGCACTTCGCCTCTTATGGGGATTTCCATAACTGATTGAGGGGCGGGGGGGTTAATTGGTTTTTGATAACTTGGCCATTGTGCTGGATAGGTATTTCGGCTATACTAATATTGATAGTGTATATCTATAGAGGAAAAGTACTGTACCAATCTTATTGGTAGGTGGATTTGGATTCTTTTATTAGGTGGAGGTGGTATAACAGTCCACGTTATTGTTCATCAAGGGGGCGTAGATACATTCTCAAGAGAACGGGGGATTACAAACATTGGTGACTGATAGCTAACGACTACACGTACATGCCTCCCCATTCAAATGAGTAAAGATCCCCCCTCTATTGATGATGAAAAAACTGTGGTAGGTCTAGAGTGAGACTAGGCTTGGAAGCAGGGGTATTAATCCGTAAGTGCATAGCATAGGAGCGCTCCTATGTTTTTTTCTGACTTAATATACTAATCCAATTCAGGGAATTTCATCCAATTTTCGAATTGGACGTCAAGACCACATATTATCAGAGGAAGAGGGGCAAATTCCATGTGAGTGACAACCTGTGATCATGGCCTTCCTTAACTTTTTCTTGGAAATGGTGGTTGCGCGTCCAACATAAAATGTCGCATGTATGATACCTTCCATATGCTAGCTTACATCAGAAGTTACCCTCTTGTATAAATCTACCAGCTTCATTCCATTGAAAAGGTGGAGCACGTGCTGTCGGATGTCATCCATTCGTTTGACGGTTTGCTGAGGTAGAGAGCGGGAGTGAGGGCTGTCGTATGATACAGGCTCCTGTAGAGGTCCTTGGAAAAGGAGCGAGTTGGGGCCGTCGCATAGAGGGTCATTCTAGCATATAGTCGAAGTGCTCTATTTCTAAACCAATGTTTAAGCAATCGGCCTTGAGGGTTTTCACGCATGTACGGGAACTCTACCAAGAAGGGAGAGGGGGCCATTTAGCTAAGGAATCTTCGCACCTCTTAGACCTTCCACTAGGGGTCCCACCCACTAGAGATGGCTTGCTTCAAAAAGGGACTTCTGGCGCGTGGCCATGGTGTGTATTGGCCAGTATTGTGAAGAATTCACATGGTGTTCTGTATACACTCGAGGCACCAGGGCAAGAGGAGCACAAAAGAGTGATTACGCATGCTTGCCATACACTGATGACGAAGACAGCAACGAAACAAAGCTGCGGTATTGCCTATCGTATTGTATTATATATGGTATCATAGTCGTGACTCCCGTCAGACAACACACCCTTATTCATCCCCCTCGGATAAAATAACGTCACACGTATCTTCATATGTTTTGGCCTTACCGGTAACTTAATGGTAAGCCCTTTTCCTTCTATTGGTGGTATTAACTGTGCTCAAGACCGATGTGTGCCCGGGTATTTTTGGCCAAGCAGTTCGAGTTCCAGCACCCCCGAGTGAAAGAATAGAAAACTCATTTAAGCCACAGTATCACACTTGGGGATAGCTCATTGTTCATTCCGTGGAGGCTTTTTCACAGTAGGTTCAAGGTACATACCGCACAGCATACGGAACAGGACTCCAGGGTTCCAAATACATGCAATACCGCAGTCGGCAGTTCTTATGGTGCCTGAAAAGAAAAAATAAAAGAGAAAAAAAAGGAACTACTCGCATACCACGGGCACCATACAATCACCAGATATAGCGCCCGGTGGCGGTAACTACCGGAAAAACTCGTGAAATCCGCAATCCCCTGAACCCCGAGGCAAAGACTCGCATAAGGACTAGTGTTTTCCCCGGCACAGCACAATATCAACCTTTAGGAACTTGTTGGATCCCCCATTAATTGGTATTCGAAATTCTGTTGATTTGTCAAACCAACCCCATCCTGAGGTGATACCCGGAATCATCTTTTAGATATAGCAATCCCGAACCCACGTTCTTGTGATAATAAGAGCCTGGAAAGCTCTCTCGGCCCTAGAACGCGTAAGTCGGTCCAGTAGTGAGCTTCTGAAAACTACTGGGTGCTTCATGTAATATTATGTATAATAGAGCCACTGCAACCCCCTCCCGATGAAACCAGCCGCCATTGTAGATGGTAAAACTGAAGTCGAATAAGCTATCCCCCCCCCATAAGCAGTTTTCAATACCATCGCCACAGGAGCTCTCTTGTTGGGCTTATCTCACCCCACCTTTCTCCATTGGTCCGCGTCCCCTGCCCCCTCTACTGTACACTAGTCACGGCCCCCAACCACCGACCCTCACAAAAGATCACTCGCCTGCGGGCTCGCCTCGAATGTTGAAAAAATGGCTTCAATGTGACGAAAGTATGTCTGGCGGGCAATAGTGTAATGGAACCTTTTGATACTAGTTGGCTTTGTATATAGATACCTCTCAGAGGTATAAATATGGTACGCCGGTACCTAGGTAGCAACGCACAAGAGACATCGGTCGATACTCAGTCTTCCTCCAGGAACTACCCTGTTCTCATAGTCTTTCCGTCCTTACTTCCGCTCTGTGCTCTCATCCTATCCACCAAATTTACGACATCGAACTCGCACTCAGGCGGGGTCGGTCCGCAGCCCAGTTTCTCGAGTCGCCGAGCCCAGTCAGGCAAGTACCTGCAATGATTGTCAATAAAAATATACACTCGTGATGAGTGGCAGGTGAGGTTAAGTCGTGGGCGCCTGAATAATTTATTTATCCATCCATCCAACAATACCATTTAACAGCCACTGTCCTGCCACGTGCGAGAGGGATATGAGCATAAAAGGCTTGCCCCAAGTTAGGTCTAGGCTATATCATATTGGAATGCGAGGATGACCTGGAATCCCGCAACCAAGCCAGCCGGCGTCACCCTTTCGTCCGGGGCAACAGGTTTTATGTTGTGTTCCGTTCCTGGATTTCTGGGATTCGTACGTCGGGCGTCATGTCCCCCCCCCTTCTTTCCAGCCGGGCGTGACAGAACAAGACAAGACAGGGCAGGATCAAGATCAAATCTGTTCCCTGGAACAGAATGAAGTACCGGTGTGCTTAGTGCCAAATTCGGTAGGAGCACCAAGAGTAAGGGTAGGCTATACGGACTCTCTCCGGCAGTATCAAACCAACCAATGCTCTCTGAAGAGTTGGTAGGCTACGAGGGCTCCGCAGAAGAGATGTACTATGATAGAGCGCCACGTGCTCCACTATACCAGGGATTTTTGTAAAACTCTTGCTACCAGAATCCGCGTTGTTTACTAGGCCGACAGACGAAGAAAGTATTATGCTGCGCACCGGGCCAGGTCCGGTTCGGTCCGATGTATATTGTACTGATTGTATCTAGCCAGCGCCCGTTAGTTTAATGCGGCAAATCCAACCGGAGTCGGGCCAGAGGACGAACGCGCCAGCTTTTATACTATACCCATGTCCAGGGCGGCAGAGTCAGTACCGCGCACCGGTAACCGGACGTTTTGGAGTGGTCGATCGACATTTATAATACGCACATATGTGATGCGAGTGATCTGCTGTCTGAAATGGTTGGCTGAGGAGGGGGGGTTGGTGGGTATTATCCTGAAGTGCGTTGGCTGCCGAGGACTTAATCTACTCCGCTCTCTTTTCTTGGAGGGTACGGGGGGGTTCAGCCCCGAGGTTGAAAAACGCTTACGCAAGTTTCCGAGTTGAAAGACTTTCATGTAACACCTTGTTTGCATACAAATCTGGCAGATACACTCGAAACTTGGCCCCAAAAAACGCCCTCCAACCCCAAGGCCAAATGTCTACCGAAGTTATCAGAACACAGCACAGCGCCTGTGCTCCCTCCAACATCTGAAGTTGCACGGAAAATGGGTGCTCTTGTCTGGGTGGGTTTAACCAAGCTTTTGTTAATATTAGCCAGCACAATGCTGACATCTATCCGCCCGCTGGCAAGAAAGCATATGTAATTGCATCGAGCTGAACCAATAGCCAACGTGCCAACTGGATAATAAGTCAGCTATCACATCATACATCATTAACAATACCCCCACGAATTATACAATAGCCTGAATTTGACCTTCTCTCAAACCCCTTCAAACCCATTGGACCAGTTTAGTGAGCTATGATACTACACATACCCAGCAAAATACGACACACGCATCGTGCGACATCGTCTTCCCTTAGGCGGGAATTCCCATAAAAAGCACAGGACCAAACGAGGAAGAAGGATTGTACTACCTACCAGATTTCACCCAATCCCCCGAGGCACATAGTCAGGTATCAACCAGTGTGCGGATAAAACACCATGCCGTATGGTATGGTACTCCCCACCACGATCTCCATCACAATTTTTTTTAAGAACCTTCATCACGGTAATGTTCTCCACTAGGTGTAGTTCGGGTTGTCGTTCTGGCACCCGGCGCCAATTTTCTAGTAGCCAAAGAATATTGAGAGTCTAGTTAAGGTTCCCCGCTCTTTTCCATCTCCCCCTCCCTCTCTCGCAAATCCCACGATGCAAAACACCTCGTATCCGTTCCGCTCCTCACTTCAGAATGGCGCTTGAGTGATTGAGTGAGCGAAATCGCCCTTATCCGCGGTGGGTGTGTGCTCGCTCGAGATTTGCGGGGTTATGATTGTTGGAAGGGGTAGAAGTGGTAATATTTATAGGAATTTCCCGTATTCAGTTCAGACAGATTATTATGTGCTCTGATTTCCCCCGCCGTGCGTGTACTGTAGTTGCGATAGTAGGCATTTGGTATACCGGTACGGCAGTCTAGGAGACTACCCAGTCAGGTATTGAGGGGAGCGTTTGAATACAGGACAGAGTCAAAAGGTTGTCAACGTATACCGGTAATATACTACATCCATAAGCACCTGCAATACGCGCCTCACGGTAGGCAACTGTCAGGCTGCGGGTGGCGGTGGGTACGGTAACGGAGTCAGTGCTTGTATCAACGCCAGTGCTAGCACCGTACCGGCATGAGAAAAGAAGCCACGACCCTCGAGTTGCTCTGGGATGTGGCTAGGCCCCCTCCACCACTACCACCACCGCCACAATCCTGATTACCCACCGTTACTCGGGCGGAGTACAGGACTGTAATATAAGTGGGGGTTTCCCAAAAAACTCTGCAGCGCAAGGGAGGAAGCCTGGAAAAAAGAAAGGATTTTTCCTCTTCCATTCTGGTGAAAGCGCCACCACCTCTGGAGCAAGCGAGTGTGAGTTGTTTTTCGTCGCCGTCTGCGCCTAGAAAAAGAAAAGATAATTCCCTTACCTTGCCGGCACTCACTCAGTCCGTACCGTACTCGTACTCTACGGTAGTCGCAGTCGGCTAATGCCCAAATTGAGCCGCTATGATAAGATCGGTTTTTCTCGAGGAGAGGGAAAGGCCTCGGGATTTACGTCACTAGAATAGAGAATGACGCTGGTAGGGTCGATGCTAGGGCTGGGGGGTCGAAGTTTGAGAGAGTCTTGAATCTGTTTTTAACCCCCGAGATTCCCGGATGTAAGACGAAAAGTTCCACCTTTTTTTTTTTTCTTACCAGCGCTCCCTTCGGGTTTGGTGGTTTGGTATCACGATGGGGCAATCGGAAGATCAGATGTTATCGGGACAGTCAGCACTTTGTGTCCTGCCGGCATGAGCGCCGCAGATTGAGCAACCGTGGGCAAGAGTGCTGGGTATTTCACATTGATGGCCAGAGAGCAAGGAGTGACAAACTTTCCCCTCATGCCCCCCCCCCCCCGGTACTTTGTGCCAGCTCAAACAATTGACATCGATAGGCTCCATTCACTCTTCACTCACTAAACTAACGACCCCCCAGGGAGAAGCCATCAGCCCCGCCGCCCTAACGTTTCCCTCTCATTTTTCTTCTAAACCCGACATGATCCCCTCCTCCAGTCCGGATTTCGTGGGGTGGACGCCGACCAGGGGTTGGAAGCCTTCCATCCTGTCAACGCCACGCGAGTTATCCTCCGCAAAATCAGCTGGCAGGCCCAGGCTGTTCCTGCTTGGTTGTACCGGAATGCTGCCCGGAAAATGTGGATAGCAAATGGAAACCTAAACCCTCAGGGGAGAGAGGGGATAGGTTCCCATGAAGTTGGGAAAACCGACCAACCGGACAACTCATGTGCATGCGCGTGGATGAAGATTTTGGCTGGAGAGAGATAGGGTACCATGGTGTAAGGAAAGAACCAAAAAAAAATAAGGTGAACTGAGCGTGGCTGCGCAGCGCTTGGTGTGATGGGCGATCCAATACTTGGACCGATATCTGAAATGTCGCCAAGAAATGAGTTACAGCCACAACTTTGGAAATAAGAATAGCCTGCTTGAAATGGATGTTGGTGTGGAGGGTCATATGGTATTATTATTATTTTTCCTCCTTACCGGTGTTGTTCTTTTCTGTTCTTTCGCAGTGCTGCCTGTCCTTGCTCTCCTAACTCCGCCCCTAGAGTGCAGAGACTCTTGGCTCTCAAGGCTACAATACTGTGAAGTGTTGTCGTTGTTGGATTGAAGCTCACTGTCTACCGGTATTCCACTGTAGCTTGTGTACGAGTAGGTAGTTGAGACAGTGAGTCGAGTGCCCCAGAGCACAATGATAGTACCGGCGATCTTACTCGGAGAGGCAACAGAGGTCAATTGACGGCCAGTGCATGGGGACACTTTTGTGAATTGATATTGTATCATATGATAGCAAATATTGCTCTCCCACCTCTTCGTTTTAGTTTACTATTCAAGATATCTACGATTGTGCCTTTCGGCCACCCGAAATCTACTCCGATAAACCTGCTCCCGTCGGGTCAAGGAAAACCGGGGCGCAGGCAAGAGGATCTCGTATCTTGTGCCATAGAGAATTAAACTAACCACCGACAAACTACAGTATATACTACTGGTACTCTTTCGACATTTTTCCCCATCTTTCCCTCCTCCTCCGCATCCTTCCACCTTCCCTTGAACCCCCCCTAACAGTACCGGCTTTTTCCTACCCACAATATTCCACGTTACTCTACCATAATTGGTTCATGCAGTAATTGCTTCTCCATCTTTACCTCTATCACCGGTAGTATCTCCCTCCAAATCTTACATCCCCTCCCCCCCCCCTTTTGTCTTTCTCCTACCATCGCCGCCATCCATCACTCCGCACCGGTCGAGTAGAGTGTCTTTCTTAGAAATCTAGTTCCCATCTGTTCACTAGATCCTCTCCAGTCACTGACCTGCTACCATTCGCCCTCTCTCTGGCCTTCCTAAACTCCTTGCCCGTTGGACTGCCGCCCCCACTCACCCTCTCACCTCCCTGCTGGTCTTTCTTGTGAAAGACCCATCTTTCAAATCTTCTACCGACTTCTCCGGATTCCTGACAGCCGCGCGAGAGGCGATCGAAACGTTCCTAAACCTGCCAACCTCCCCCTTCTCAGACTCTTTCGCCTGCCGTTCCAAACGACAACAAGCAGAGCCTCGACAATTTTACACCTTGACAATTTACACCTCGGCCACGAAAAAGAAGGAAAAATATATCGCTCCGGAAAAAGAAAATTTAAAAAAAACCCCTTACTCTCCAACCTACTCCTTCTCCTATTTCGGAGACAGCATTTGTTGCTCGAGATGTTGAGCTCCTTCAAGGGCCTATCATGGATAGACCGTTCGGTCAGTAACCGTCTCTCCCTTTTTCTTGTCGTTTCTTCAGCGTCCGACGTTTCTTCAAAGGGTCCCCCCTGGCCCACCACCCACCCTTTTGCGCGTCTGCGTTCTGCGTTCCTGAGCGTCAAAATGTCTTGGTGAAGCTTGGAAGCGGGGCGGGAGATGCGAGGGGACTTGCTTTAGAGGGGAGGAAGATGCGCGCTGGGAAAGAGTGCTGACACTACCGATGTTTACCCAGAATAACCACCAACCTTCGATACAATCTCCCACGAAACAGAAGGCCGAATCTTCACCAATAGGACTACACTCCCTAGCAAGCGATGGCCCACCCAGGCCAGACGGCAGCGATAAGTATTTTGGGATGGAGAATGTAGTTGGCGTATGCCCTAACTTTTTTATCATTGTACTTATAGGAATCATTGGCTGACGTTAGACTCGATTTACGAGTGCCTCAGTTTGGAAATACTTGGTAGGCTAGCTATTGAGCTTTGGAAATTGTTTTTTCCTTGCTACTTCTGATTCTACGTGAATTGCGATAGCTGACTTTCAGCCCCAGTTACTGTAACTCAATCCTACAGTGTTTGTACTATTCGAAACCTTTCCGAGAAAACGTCGTCAACTTTCCCCAAAGATCAGGTCTGTCAAGTTCGAGCAATAGCGATGCTGCTCTGTTGCCTGGACCGGATGGCCGAAATCTCTCTCGGGTTAGCACAGATCCCCTGCCGGGATCGTCCGGCCCCCCAGGCCCAGTTGCGCGGAAGCCATCGTTCACCCCCGCGATCAAAGAGGAGACCAAAAAGCCAAGGATACCGGTCACAGCATCCCTAACACAAGGGCCAACTTTCGGCTCTAATGAGAACAAGGACACCCCTGAGGTGAAAAAGAAGCTTGCGTTAGCGACGGGGCCTGTGTTGAATGTCGATCAGGGGAACCATGCAAGCTACGGAATGGAGGAGTCGTTATTCTCGGCATTGAAGGATATCTTTGAAAGCATCGTGGCGCACAATTCGCACACAGGCGTTGTCAGTCCGAATAGGTTCCTGGATATTTTAAGGAGGGAGAACGACATGTTCAGTGGGCAGCAGCATCAGGATGCCCACGAATTCCTGAATTACGTCCTCAATCAGGTGATAGAGAATGTGGAGGATTATCAAAAGAAGCACGGCTACAAGAACGGCAATGCTGTGACTAATTCAACCCCTGCTAAATCGTCGGGTACACTAACACCTGTAAACGCCTCGTCAGCCGCCTCCACTGTGTCCCTTACTTCCACATCTTCCACTGGCTGGATCCATGAACTATTTGAAGGCCTTCTGACCTCCGAGACCAAATGCCTCACTTGTGAGAACGTTTCACGCCGGGACGAGCAGTTCCTCGATTTGTCGATTGACTTGGAGAAGAATTCCTCTGTGACATCATGTTTACGGAATTTCTCCGCTTCGGAAATGCTATGTGAACGTAACAAGTTCCACTGCGACAGCTGCGGGGGGCTGCAGGAAGCCGAAAAACGTATGAAAATTAAACGGCTGCCAAAGGTCCTTGCTCTGCATCTGAAGCGCTTCAAGTTCATGGAGAATCTAGGACGATTTGAGAAACTCCATTACCGAGTCCTTTACCCGTACCACCTGAGGCTATTCAATACGACGGACGATGCTGAAGACCCCGATAGGCTATACGAGCTGTATGCTGTTGTTGTGCATATCGGCGGTGGACCATACCATGGGCATTATGTTGCGATTGTCAAGACTGAGGATAAGGGTTGGTTGCTGTTCGATGATGAGTTGGTTGAGCCTGTAGACAAGGCATTCGTAAGGAACTTTTTCGGGGAGCGGCCAGGGATGGCATGCGCCTACGTTTTGTTTTATCAGGAGACCACATTTGAGGCCGTGCAGCGAGAGATGTGGGCGGATGAGCAAGCGGCGGGAGTGGCTACGAGAGCAGCGGCGGAGGCGGCGAAAACGGAATCCGCAAAATCTAAAGGACATACAAACGGAACTAACGGACATGGTGTAAGGACCTCCTCGATGGCGGAGCACCTACCAAATCTACACCCTTCTAGTTCTTCGCCATTGCCAAAATCCGAGACACCAACTAACGTCACCGATCAGCATCCGGCCGAAGCCGCTGCAAAACACCCGTTCCCGCCCGTCCCTAGCGCCGCCAAGTCGAAGAAGGAGAGGGAGAAGGAGAGGAAGGCGGAGAAGGGTGATAAGAAGGACAATCATATGAGCAGCATAAACAGGTTTAGGAACACTAGTCGTAGTCTCCGCCAGGCTCCCAAGTGGCTAGGAGGTAAAGATAAGGAGCGTAACAGCACGCATGAGGAGAATGGCTCGATCCCAGATTTACCACCGCTTCCCGTCACACCCGGACTTCCGTTGGGGGACGACCAGAAGGAGGCCCCGAACGGGGTCAATCACGAGAGTGGGGCGGACGACGGGAAGAGTGGGGACGATTTCTCACCCAAGACCGAGGTGCCGCCGGTTGCCGAATCACCGAAGGTAACTGTTCACGCCGTCGTGCCGGCGGTAGTGGAGGAATCGCCGGCGGTGCTAAAGGAGGAGGTAGTGGTTCCCCAGGAGCCGGAGAGGGATGATAAGGGGGAGAACAGCAAGAAGGAGAAGAAGGAGAAGAAGGAGAAGAGAGAGAAGAAGGAGAAGGAGAAGGAGAAGACTCGCCACAGGTCTAGTTTCTTTGGTCTCCGAAAGAAAGCTTCGATCGCTTTTCATTCAGAATCATAATCCATTTATTTATTTCTTTTAATTTCTTTTCTTTTTCTCTTTTTCTTTTTCTTTTTCTCCTTCTCCCTTCTTGATCCTTCCCCTTCCCGTGTTTTTCTTCTCAGTCTCTCGGTACAAGGCATGGCGTGGTCTTCTCCTTTCATTTCCTTCAGATGTATTCTGTACCGAGTAAACGGGAATTTTTTTCTCCTCTTCCTTCATCTTCTCCAGAGGAATTGATTAAAGTTAAAGTTAAACCGGAGCCTTTGTTCCTTTCCCCCACTTGCCCGTTTCAGACACTTTAAAAACAAAAACAAGACTCAGCAATCCAATGATTGTTTCTTCCCCCTCCTTGTTCACGGCCTATTTCTCGCTACCTTTCTTCCGAGGTTGTACTAGTTAGAATGTTGGTATTCGATATAAAAGTGGTGTTTTGCTTCACGGCGTACGGTGCTTTGTAAGGGGGTCATTGTATGTATGTATTGTGTTGATTTGCTCGAGTCTGTCCTGTATGAAGGGCCTGGAGACGGCGTTGAGGATGATCAGCAATACACTCGGACGGAGCAATTAGAATCCGTGAACCTACTGTATGATCCTCTCTCCTTCCTCCTCCTCCCACCAAACCCCACCCAATCCATATCCAATCGCAGTGTCATACACAGCCAGATTCCCGAAGCACATGCACAAGCACACCAACCCCACTCACACTCTCTCTCTCTCACTCGTTCACCCATTCACTCCCTCGCCTCGGGCACTCAGTCTCACATGCCCCACCACCAACCATCTTTTCCCCCCCTCGATAAAAAAAGAAAAAGAAAAAAAAAGAAAAAAAAAGAAAGAAAAAGAAAAAACCCCTTTCCCCCGACCAATCCCCCCCCTCCAACTTCACCTTTCGCAACCCCTCGACCGCAACCACTTCGGCACTTTGAACTCACAGAACCCAATCACTCCCACACCCCCCCCTTCTGCACTTTACTCGAGTAGTCCAAATCCGCCAACCCACATACCCACACCAACCCCTCGCCCAATCACCCTTACAGAAAGCGAGCCTGCAGGACAAAAAGTGAGCCTGCAGAAAATGTTTCAGGCTCGGTCCTGTTTGAAATGTCATTGTGTAACCGGGGGTGGGTATATAAAGACCTGAGTGCTCGCCGGAGGGGAGGAGGACAATTTCTTGTCACGTGATTTGAGATTGAGAGAGGTAGGGAGCTGGCCCCGGGGGGGTAGATGGGAGACAAGTGGTGATTGTTGGTTAGTTGAAAGTTCACTATGATATCGTTAACTTTGCTGGCAGACATCATCATCATGTATTACCACTACTCCCAGAGCCTGCTGTACGGTCCACACACAAGAACTCTGTATAATGGATAGTCCGGTCATCCCCTAGACACGGCCCTGCTCGTTACCATGTGAATTGGTTCTGGTAGGGGAAGGGCGGAATGGACGACAATGCGGTGATGGTATGGTATGTCGAAATTGAACCGGAAACGCCCTCTAAGTAGGCACCGTGTAGTGCGGTAAGTTACACCGCATTAGAAGTTACCGCTGTAAACTGTCTTAGCAAGACGGAATGGCCAATCTTTGAGATGATGGTATGATACGAAGTCGTTGTGGGCCATTTTATTTCCTCCATATCTGGTGACTTTTTTTCTTTCTTTTTTCATGAAACGTTCAAGGTCCTCCTAACATCATACCCCTTCCCTTCCCACACAACACCATGTCTCCGGTATACAGAAGGAATGCGGTAAATCGCGGTTTGGGAGGGGATGAAAACAGCAAGTATATAACATCGTGAAGCGAGACATGTACGATACTATTATAGATTCGTTCTTGTGGGCGGTGGTGAATAAGAAGGAAATGCCACTTTGAAATATATTCTAGGATTCCCGCGGATGTTTGGGTATCATAGCCACGGTTGTGCAATGCTCTTTTATGGTCGAATATCAAGCAGTGTTTGGGTGTCCATCCTACGGTCAAGGGGAGGGGGAATTCCTCACTTTACTGAACCGGCGGCCCTGATGTCCACTCCCGGTTCTTGTCTACATGTTCCAAGCAAGAAGCGCAAGTGCTCGACAGTACAGCAGGGGCCGTAGGCTTATATAATACAAGGGCCCGAAATACGCACGCATTTTTGGCATATATATCTTGCGAATTCCTACCTCCGGGTATAATACTTCTTGCCCGCTACGAGTGCATATGGCCTTGGGCAAGACCTCACCAATGATGGTGGTGGATGGTGTAGGAGCGTGTCCGAGTAGTCCTTTGTGGATTCGAAAGGCCCGGCAGGCACGTAGGAAGATTAACCCGCCAATATAAGAGCTTTTTTCGTGGTCTGTCTCGTGTCCGCAACAAAAACGCCGGGGCAAGGCCTATATTCCGGACCGCAGTTTGACCGTATGAGTACTGGATGTGTCGCTTCGGCCGCCTCTGCTGTACTCGAGTACTTTATTTCAGCGTACTAGCTAGCGGCAGGAGGATCTGGATAGAAAATGAGGTATGTGTGAAGAGGGGGGGTTGACTGTTCGGCACAGTGCCTATCGGTCGATATCGATAAGTGGATAAGGTGCTCTTTAGACCTCGAGGGAGCTAGAACAGAAACAATTATCAACCGGTGGTTTGCTCGACACTTTTGTGCTCAGTATTAGGTCTTCGATGTGAAAGCCTCCGGGAGGATTCCTTTCGCCATACCGGTATATACTGTACGAGTACACCGTGCTATGAAAAGACAGACAAAACGTAATGATCCATAAGATCTAATCCAAACTCTTGCACTCCTTTCCTCCTCCCCCCCCCCATCCACTGCTGGAAGGCCGGCGGAGCAGACGGATGGGAGAGAAGAGCAAGAGGCAAAAGCGGTGAAAATGGAGCGGACAAATGCCTCTGGCTTGGTGGAAAATACAGAGGGAGGCTTTCCCTGCGAGGTTCTTGGATTACCCGGAGATGGGTGTTGTCAGGCTACGGAGGTAGTAAGGCTAGCCACAAATTGAGCAAATTGTTTCTAACCCCCTTGAGATCAGGGATCCCGCTCTACTCGAGTACGGTAGTGGTGCTTGTGCTTCTTGATTTGTCATTTTGCTCTCCTTCTGCTCTTTTCCTCTTTCCCTTCATTTGGTCCGGAGTGCCGGGCATGTCCCATTACCCCGTTGGCTAGAAGGCGGGGGGGGGCTAAGGCAGGGGAAATGAGCCCGATCGACGGGTTGAGTACGAGTAGATCGATCTGATAGCGACCCTGTCTTTCCTTGTGCCACACTATCATCACTCTATGGAGTTTGGATTGCATGACGGGATAGGATGCCAAGACTTGACCTGAAGGAGAATCAAGATGGTGAGAGGATTAGGGCCTGTTTGGCGGGAACGGAAGGCGGGTTGACCGTTCCCTTCCATTTCAAAACGGTCACTTTCTATGAGGGAACGGAATGGTCAACCCGCCTTCCGTTCCCACCAAACAGGCCCTTAGGGATGCGGATTAGGGATGCCTCTTGCATTGAGAGTTTGTGTTTTTGTTTTTGCTTTATCCTTATTTCGCCTTACAAGATTATGGTATCATAGTCCAGATGCTGAACCATATATTTCTACCTAGGCTTCGTTCCTCGGAGCCAAGTCGAGGGGGGCAGAGCAGATGGATAGAATGGAAGTGTGAGCTCAGAAGGAGGCTACTAGAACAATACCTAGTTTGGTAAACCCTAATATCAGCGATGGCTCCTTGACATGTATCATAAGAAGCTAGCTAGTATCTTTCACCCTAAGCTACAGCTCAGTCCCCCCCTCGAAAGTCCCCAGCTTAGGCCGACATATTCCCCCGGCGGGCGATACAACTCCCCCTAGTAGAATATAAAGGGCGTATAGCGTAACCAAAGCGCGGCACACAAGCAAAGTGAAATTATACCGCTCCCAAGCCAGTCTTCCGGTGACTGCAGGAAAAAAAGTACAAGTAAAGGAAAAACTTTCTCTCCACGACATCGAGTGATTCTCAGTGACCACCTGTATAAAAAAAACCCAACCTCTAAACAAACCCCTGACACCACTTCCGCTCTATCAGCCCTAAAGCTATCACTCTACGGAGAGGTCTACAAAAAATCCCACCAACAAAGTTTTGCCCACTAGTTCTACTTGCCTGCTACCCTCTCGAATGCTTCTTCCCCCTTCCAATCACGCTCGATAACTCCGCCTCAACCATAACCACAATCATTCCCTCAAGCAAACTTTAAGAACAAGCTCTTGTTCAGCGAAATTCAAAATGGTAGTTATTCCCCCATCCTCTCTTTCCCCCCTCCCCCCATCTTCCCAAAAAAGCTCACTCTCCACAGCCGGCCTTCACCCCCACCCCAATCGCGACTTCCTTCATGATGGCAAATTTCACCTGCACGGACAACAACTATACCCTCCTCGTATTTAACTGCACCCGCCATACCGTCCTCACCACCTCCGTCCCCTGCACCCCCGGCCTTGACTACGGAATTCTCCAAGACCACATCTGCCACGAGGCCCAGCTCGAGCAAATCGTACCCATTCTCATGGCCGGTATGTTTTTCTTTATGGCGTTCGCCTTCGTTTGTCTTGGGTTCTACACTGTTAGCGACCGTATTGACCATGCTCCCTCGTTGGTTTGGGGAGCCATTGACTACAATTGGAAGGGAGGGAAGAAATCTCTGAAAGTTGTCGAAGAGGGGTTTGGCAATCCTGTTGCGTGCAATGCCCCACCGAAGGAGTTCAACCCCAACGATAGGGTTCCTGGGAATCACTCCTCCATGGTTGATCGCATCTACATTCAACTTACAGTCCCTTACAACCATGATGAACACAAGAAACTTGATGATGGTGGCCGTAAGTAGTCTCCCATTCGGAGTAGCTTCTCTGGAATGAGGGTTGGTATGTGGATTTCTTGCTATGGGTAGCTTTCTCTTCTATATGCCTTCTTTTCCTGGTGAGTATTTTTCTTTTCTTTTCTTCAGTTCGAGGGGATGAAAATTCGATTTTCTAACTCCCACCTGTCCGTGACTGTCCAGGACTTTTATAAACACATGGATATATCTCATCTTGTGCCTGTTCATTCATGTGATGTGTCCATGAACTAGATCTTTCTTGTGACGTTGATGAAGCCGTGAATATTTGGCCCTGTCGACTTTGCATAAAACAGGAATCCCGCACTCATCGGAAATGAGACCCCCAGAAGGCTAAGGCACTGCTTCTAGGCCAGACACATATTTAAAGAATCTCTCATCGACAGCCCAAACATCATGCCCCACAGATATGCTGCGCACCTACCACCATCCACTCCTCACTCATCTCTCCAGCACCCCATCCCCGCCAGAACAAACTACAACAACCCACTTGGACTGAGATAAAAGCATCCCCACCAAAACCCATCACGAGAAAGCGTTGCCAGCTCCCTCCACAGATCAAATCTGGCCGATTCGTACATATCTATGGTACAGAAATTACAATTCGCTCGCTTAAAACTTAATCAAGCACATCCATCTCCCGGCCGCCCCCGGTATTCCAAGATATCTAACCCTTATAATAAAAATATTATAATACCGTGTCTTCTTCTTCCGCTATTACTCCCCCCGCCCCACCCACTACTCCCCTCCCGCGATATCGACAATCGAGTGATATATCATGATCCTCCGCCCAACATAAATATCATACCACCAATTGCCTGTATGACATTATTATTATGATGATAAAAAAAATTTCCCCCGTCCGGCCAAATTAACATCCAAAAAACCTAATCACCACCACCCAAGCGCTGCTAAAAAACTGTCCGCCTCCAGTCTTCTAGCTCCCGACGTGAGTTGTCCTATCATACCCCTTAATCAGTACAACACCCTTTCTCTGAAATAGCCTGAATTCCTTGAGGAAGGTCACGGGTCGCAGCAACCCCCCCCTCCCCCTTTTTTTTCTTCTCCTCTTCTTCTTTCCGTGTCATAACACCTGACTTGGGATGGTCACTGTACCATTTGGTTTTTGCTTGGAAAGGGTATTTACATAGAAGGTCTGGCAAGTATCATACTCGTACATGAGTGGTAAGTTAGCTAGCTTGGGATTGAAATTAGGACTATTAAACACTGCCGTAGGAAGCATTCCATAGTACTTGAGCGCAGGGAATAGACACCACAATTCACCCACCCGACCAACCTGGATGCAAAGACCCGCCCAAGATATTCTTGTGACTCGAGGGCTTCGCGACACAGAAACAGACCATATTCGTTTACCCTACGCTTTGTCTTTTGGAGTAAGCTCTTCTTCTGCCACACCTGCTCGAGTACTCTAGCCAACCCCCTTCCCCCCCTCCCCACTGGAAGTATCCGACACGGCAGCCGGCGACATACGGTACTTTCCCATCCGGAACTCAATACTCGAGTAAAGGTACCGGCAATACATGCCCGATCCCCACCCCAGGTCTACGAATACTGTACTAGTACATCCGGTCTTGTCCCCAGCCCTACCACAACCGCACGCAGCACCGATCCCTGCGGGTATGAAGTCCTTGATCATGTCATACATATAAAACGCTCATTGATGCCGTGCGTTCCGTGTCCATGATAATCCCCATGGACGAGGGGGATGGCGGCACTGTTGCTTTTGGGTTTCGTTTCGTTGCTTGCGTGCTGAATTCTCCGATTGGAGAAAGGGACGGGTTTGTTCCTCCGCGATGCCGAGGTAGATGTACTGTACTGTATAGGATTTAGAGGATGGGTAGGGAGATCTGAGTGGTCGGGAGTGCTCGGTTTTCTGGGGGTGTGATTGTGGGATACCGGTATGGTATCCCGGGGTTCAGTAGTAGTGGAGAACTCTGGTGAGCGTCGGTACCCGAGACGATGTATCGCAGATATACCGAGGCCACTGCTTGTACCGCAGATAGGGAGTGAGGTGTTTTGCGGCCCAGGTCACAATTGTAAGAAACAAACTCCAGCCCCAAAGAAGCACTGAGAGGGTGTGCTCGAGTAATTAGAGACTAGAGTTCGAACTCAAATCAGATCTCCCCCACCACCCACTTCATAAATTCTCACCATCACCAAACCAACGTCGTGAACCGTCTGCGCAATCATCGAAGATATCCAACCCCCCCACCACCACCACCCTTGTCCCCTGCAGCACCACTCGTACTCTAGAGAAGTCGACATCCAACCATAGGAAACGCGCTTACCCCGCCAACCATGGATCCCCATCTCCAATCCACAATCTCAGTCGACAATCGATAACAACCCGCTTAGCGTTTGGGAAATCCAGCCAGCCAGCTAGTGGGCAAGATCTTGGAGTTAATTTCCCCGTTGGGGCTGAGGAAATTGCAGTTATGAAGTGGATGATGAATGCGGCTCAGTGTCGTTGGTACAGCAATAAGCTTTGTTTCGTTCTCGCTCGCTGCTAGTGCTAGTGTGCTTTATGACCGGCAGGTGAAATTATAGTCTATCACACTTGCGGCCCTCGAATCCACAGGTACCCAGCACCGGTAAGTAAACTTTCTGAGCAGAGTAAACGAATCGCGAGTATCCCCGCAAATTAGTACCCAATGTAACACCCTACAGAAAGTACTGTACCGGGTATGACATGAGCAACCTCCCCAGATGACGATACGGTACCGTATTCCACCGCTGCCATCAGCTACTTTACAGTAGCGAGCAAGCGAGAAAGCAGTAAACCCACAGCCTCACTCCATCTACCGGTATACTAGTATATTCACCCATCCATTCATACCAATCTCCCGAGTCCGAAATCTCTACTCCAGTAGCCAACCCATCACACCACAATCCCCAGACATGGAACTTATGATAATAACTCGTATCTGGCATCAGGTATCATACCGGTATCCGAAAATGAGGCTGAGTTTAGTTTTTTTTTCGTTGTTCTCGCTGGCCGGGGCGGCTGTGCAAAAATACCGTACTATACCAGATACGCCCACCCCATCGCCAGAACCCCTATTGTACCGGTATCCCCAGATACAACTTAGCAACCTTATTGTAAAAGTTTCTTGCGAAAGGGGGAGTCTCACTTCCTGATTATTATTATTATCATTATTTCTTTTTTTTTCTTCTTCTTCTTCAGAACTTGATTGCGCAATCCTGTGTGGTCTTCACTGGTGACCTGACCTACTCGAGTACTCGAGTATCGGTATGGATACCGCACCCCAGATAGTGAAAGTCCCGCCCCGAAGAATCAGATATACCGGTACCATACCAGAACAGTTCTGTGAATTCTCAAGTCCAGTCCAGTCCAGTCCAGTGGCTTGCCAAGTGCTAATTAAACAGAGACCCCCGAAGAAAGGGAAAAAAAAAAGGGGGGGGGGGGAAGGGCGGGGGAAGGGATTTTCCCCAGCTAGTCCTTTCTCGTGGCCTTTAGGAAATCAGCGGTACGGTGCTTGCCATCCCAAAAGTGGATGGATGACTTGCTTGGCGCCAATATTCATAACTTTGCGGTGTGTGAAATTGGATATATTGGCGCCAAGGCAATCCGGATACCTTTGGTCTTTTAGGATTGGTGACAACAATTGTGCCCAGCGATCCTGAGTACGAGGACGGTACATTGCCAAGCTGTCTTTCGGCAGCGTGTCGGCCCTTGGGGGAAGGCACCCAGCGTACCTACCATACCATATTATACCCCCAAAGATTCGTCCTGGAGCCCCTATCCTGGAGGTCACCTTTTCTCACTCGAAAACACTTTCTTCGCCTGCAAGTTTTTGCCCTTCTAACGACTTTTTTTCTTCTCTCTTTCTTTCTTTTCTATCAACTGAGTTTTCCCCCTCACCTCACCCTGCATGTGGAAATAGCCAGAGCTCGGCGGACGCCACATTATGTGACAGAGTATGTTGTGGAACGATGCAGTGGGCCTTTGAAACGGGGGAAGATATTTAACCTTTCCTTTTTCTTTTTTTCCCTCTTTCTTTCTTTCTTTCTTTTTCTCCACGATGAAGAAGAAGAGTCCAGTGGGGGGTCCTGTGCCGGTACAAGTACCGTACCATGCCAATATTTTTTTTTCCCTTTTCTACCCTATTGCCGCCCGCGAAGAGCACTTTGCCCGCCCACAGATTTTGCTCAGTGATTTTGCTGGAGTGGTGAGGTGGAAGCCTTGGGTGCTGGGAAAGAGCTTATGCTGCCGTACCGCGCACCGTGCAAAATACGGTACAAGCACGAGTACTCGTACCAGGACAAACGCGAATATTGCGCGCGACGCCTGGACGGGGCATTCGTCGCTTCGCTAATACAAATTAGGTATGAGGCTACAAGTTGGGCTCAAAGTAGGCCTCGCAAGTTGGTCTGCGTTAATACGATGTTACAGGAATTTAATTTGGCAAAAATGGCTTTGTGTGGTTTAAAAAGTACCGACCTCCGTATAAACTATCTCTCCTATCTACCCAGCCAAAGCATCATATTTTTTTTGAGAAATTAAAACCTTGGAATGGTCCTCCTCTACCGTATTGATTCTCTATCGATATAAGATTTTAATATTTTGGAAATGGCTGTGGTGGTCGTCGAATGTCGCACGTTTCTTGTGGGTGGGGGGTTTTTTAATTTTTTTATTTTCGAGCTTAATTTTGATGTCGTATACCGGTACCAGACCGCACAACTTCTGTCGGTCCGCACGCACCATGGCGGTGAAATTGGCGATTGCATAATAAGCAGCAAGCAAGAAACATGGAGACGGCTTGCACAAGAGGACATAGAGATGGCCAATTGAGTTACCTTCTCCGAGGACTATGGTGGGGGACATCTGTAGCCGGAACAGGCGGACATTCCTTCTAGTTTGTTAACAGTAGGTTAATTTGCCAAGACTGGCTTTTTTCAAGGTTAATATCTTAGCAAATATCGATTAAATGTCATTA
>Ga0307509_10001691_pt1 | contig 36868 bp, 31 predicted proteins | sample 10_EM_MG_FD_202245 | JGI IMG/M metagenome (GOLD analysis project Ga0307509, IMG submission 202245) | Populus trichocarpa ectomycorrhiza microbial communities from riparian zone in the Pacific Northwest, United States - 10_EM | ecosystem: Host-associated > Plants > Roots > Unclassified | place...
CCCCGCCGACCCCGCCGACCCCGCCGACCCCGCCGACCCGGCCGACCCCGCCGACCCGGCCGACCCGGCCGCCCCCGCCGACCCCGCCGACCCCGCCGACCCCGCCGACCCCGCCGACCCCGCCGACCCGGCCGACCCGGCCGACCCCGCCGCCCCGGCTGCCCCCCCGCCGACCCCCGACCCCCGCCGAGCCCGCCGAGCCCGCCGACCCCGACCCCCGCCGACCCCGCCGAGCCCGCCGACCACGGCCAGGACGGCGAGACGCGCGACGGCGCGACGGCCACAGCCACGACGGCCACACCACGACGACTACGCCGGCTACACCGGCCCCGCCGACCACGGCCACGACGGCCAGGACGGCGAGACGCGAGACGGCCACGAGGGCCACGACGGCCACGATCGCTCGCCGAGTCGGGCTCTACCTCGAGATTGCCGCGTCGCCGACTCATTACTAATTACGATTCGCTTGACAGCGCTTCATGGCGCGACGGGCGCGGCATCGGAGCTCTGCGACAAATCCTCTCGAGGATTGCATATACTCCCTGCTGAGCGCGCCAATCGACCGGGGGGCCTGCGCCCGAGATTTGAGGTCCGATCGGCGCGCACGGCGCACGACACAGCGTCGAAAACCTCGGGTGTATAAACACCGCATACGCGCGAGGGAGTCGCCGCGCGTACGACCCGACCCAAGGTGAGGTGAGCGATGGTGACGAACCTGCGTATCGACGACTGGCAAGCATTGCATCAGCAGCTGCGTGGTATTGCGAAGCGACGGGCGATCCTCGACGCCGAGGAAGCGCGATGCCTGCGCGAGGCGGTAAAGCTCAAGCTGTGGCGGCGGCTCGGCTACATCCATATGAGCGAGTACCTCGAGCGCGAGCTCGGGTATGGCCCGCAGATAGCCGGCGAGCGCATGCGGGTGGCGCGCGAGCTGGCGGAGCTTCCGCAGATCGAAGCCAGCCTCGGCGACGGCGCATTGCCGTACTCGGCCGTCCGCGAGTTGACGCGCATCGCGACGGCGGCGACCGAAGCCGAATGGCTCGATGCAGCCCGCGGCAAGAACCTGCGGCAGATCGAGGCCCTGGTGTCAGGCAGGAAGCGTGGCGACCGACCGCGCGACCCGACGAACCCGGATCTGGTGAACCGCGTGGTGCGGCTGGAGCTCTCGCCCCCCGTTTTCGCGCTGTTTCGCCAGGTCCAGAGCACCCTGGCCGACGAGCACGGTGGACGGCTCGACGACAGCTCGCTACTCGAGATCCTGTGTCGGCGCGCGCTGGACGGCGGCGGCTCGTCAGAGCGGCCCGCGCATCAGATCGCGATCACGGTGTGCGAGTCGTGCAATCGCGGATGGCAGAACGGCGCCGGGCGCGAGATCGAGGTCGGGCCCGAGGTCCTCGAGCGTGCGAGCTGCGATGCCGAGCTCATCGGGTCGCTCGAGGACAACCAACCAGCGCGGGTCACTGCGACCGTCACGCCACGGATCCGGCGCCAGGTGCTTGCGCGCGATCACCATCGTTGCACCGTGCCAGGCTGTCGCTCGGCACGGAATATCGATTTGCATCATGTAGAGTATCAGCGCGACGGCGGGCGCCACGAACTATCTAATATTGTCTGTGTATGCTCGGGTCACCATCTGCGGCTCCACGAGGGTGCGCTGACCATCCGCGGCAAGGCACCTGACGCCCTCGAGTTTTCGTGGCGCGAGCCACCGGCCGGTCATGTCGAGGTGCGAGGTGCCGGCGCCGGCGCCCGCGAGGCGCATGACGCCCCGACGGCCGCAGGGGACCAGGCGCAGGACGCGCGGACCGCCGTGCCGCGGGCGCGGTCCCACGTGGAAGCCGCGACGACGCTCGACCGTGAGGCGCATGACGCCCCGACGGCCGCAGGGGACCAGGCGCAGGAAGCGCAGAGTGCAGTGGGGCGGGCGCGGCCCCACGTGGAAGCCGCGACGATGGTCGACGGTGAGTCGCATGACGCCCCGACGGCCGCAGCGGACCAGGCGCCGGAAGCGCGCACCGCCGTGCCGCGGGGGCGGTCCCACGTGGAAGCCGCGACGATGGTCGACGGTGAGTCGCATGACGCCCCGACGGCCGCAGGGTACCAGGCGCCGGAAGCGCGCACCGCCGTGAAGCCGGCGCGGCCCGACGTGGAAGCCGCGACGATGGTCGACGTCGAGGCGCATGACGCCTCGACGGCCGCAGGGGACCGGGCGCAGGAAGCGCGCACCGCCGTGAAGCGGTCGCGGCCCCACGTGGGGGCCGCGACGACGCTCGACCGCGAGGCCCGTGAAGCGTTGACGACCGCGGGGTACAGGGCCCAGGAGGCCCGCACCGCCGTGGAGCGAGCGCGCGCCCGCGTGGGGATCGAGACGACGCTGGAGCACCTGATCCGCGAGCGCTTCGGCAATGCGCGGTGGCCGGCGGTGCATGACCGCGACGCGATCGAAGCCGATTGCGGAGGACAAGTCGCCGGTCGCGCGCATGGCTGACGCCGTCAGGCTGTGGAGGCGAGGTGTTGATCCGGAGCCGTCTGTGCCAACGTGACTGAGACGGCTCCCCTGGTCGAAATGACAGTCGAGGGCGAGCAGGAATGTGACCACGTTGTTGAACATGTCGAAGAACGCGAACGCCGTCTCAAACTCGTTGACACGCACCGGAGCGAGACGACGAGAGCGGCGAACTATCGATCGCGACGGGACCTCGGGAGATCTACGGGTGGCCCTGTGGACGGGTAGCGCTCAGCCGTAGCCGGATCAGCGGATTTCGAGGTTCAGCTCATCCGTCGGCGGCCCACCGCCCACAGTCCAGATGCCCGCGCCTACGCTCCTTTGCCGAATATATTCTTGATATTCCGAAATTCGGAGATCTATAGTGCTGAGGGGTACAAGGCGCGGGAAGCGCGGACCGCCGTGGCGCGGGCGCGGGCACGCGTGGGGATCGATACGACGCTGGAGCACCTGCTCCGCGAGGCGCCCGGGCAGTGCGCGATGGCCGGCGGTACCTGACCGCGACGACCGCGACACGACCGATGACACGATCGAAGCTGACGACAGCGGGGTACAGGTCACTCGCCGAGCGCATGGCTGACACGGTCGGGGCGAGGTGTTGATCCGGAGCGAGACGGCGAGCGCGGCGAACTACCGATCGCGACGGGACCTCGGGAGATCTACAGGTGGCCTGTGGACGCGTAGCGCTCAGCCGCAGCCGGATCAGCGGATTCCGAGATTCAGCTCATCCGTCGGCGGCCCACCGCCCACAGTCCAGATGCCGGCGCCTACGTTCCTTCGCTGAATTTTTGATACCTAATTTAGAATGCGGAGATCGATAGTGCTTGGTGCGCCGCCGTGGCGCGGGCGCGGCCCCACGTGGAAGCCGCGACGACGCTGGACCGCGAGGCGTGCGAAGCTTTGACCACTGCAGGGTACAGGGCGCGGGAGGCGCGGAGCGCCGTGGTGCGGGCGCGGGCCCACGCCCACGTTGGGATCGAGACGACGCTGGAGCACCTGATCCGCGAGGGGCTTCGGCAGTGCGCGGTGGCCGGCGGTACCGGACGCGACGCGACCGATGACGCGATCGAAGTTGACGACTCCGGGGTACAGGTCGCCTGCCATGCGCATGGCTGACGCCGTCGGGGCGAGGTGTTGATCCGGAGCGAGACGGCGAGCGCGGCGAACTACCGATCGCGACGGGACCTCGGGAGATCTACGGGTGGCCTTGTGGACGGGCAGCGCTCAGCCGTGGCCGGATCAGCGGATTTCGAGACGAGATTCAGCTCACTCGTCGGCGGACCACCGCCCAGATGCCCGCGCCGGCGCTCCTTTTTTGAATTTCTTTGATATCGAATAATTCGGAGATGACCGCGGGGTACAGGGCAGAGAAGTCCGCTGTGCGATCGGCTCCCAGGTGTTCAATATCCAAAATATTCAGGATAGGAGCCCGATGCGGGCATCTGGGCTGTGGGCGGTGGGACGCTGGTCGGTGCGATGAACCTCGGAATCTGACGATCCAGCCACGGCTGAGCGCTACCGTCCATAGGCCACCCGTGGATCTCCTGAGGTCCGGGGTTCGCCAATAGGCCGCTTGGTAGCTTGCGAGGCATGAATGCCGGTATCTGAGAGTCGTAAACATCCCCCATTGATCGACACCTCTTCACAGGGTCGACCAGAATACGTTCGGGTCGCACCGCGCGATTCGCGAGCTTGCGCGGTCGGCTCGCATGTTCTGATCGACCCTCTCAGCGGTTGACCTGCGCGAGCCGGTCGGCCGGATAGCGCGTGCCGGCGGCGGCGCCCAGCGGGGCGATCGCGTCGATCGCGGCGACGTCGTCGGCGGTGAGCTGGATCTGGGTAGCGGCGAGGTTCTCGTCGAGCCGCTCGAGCTTGCGGGTGCCCGGGATCGGCACGATGGACGGCGCGCGGCCGAGCAGCCACGCGAGGGCGAGCTGGGCCGGGGTGCAGCCACGCAGCTTGGCGCGCTCGGCGAGCTTGGCGACGAGCGCGCGGTTGTGCGCGGCGTTGTCGCCGGTGAACCGCGGCTGGTTCCGGCGGAAGTCGCTTGCGTCGAGGGTGTCCGCCGAGCCGATCGCGCCGGTGAGGAAGCCACGCCCGAGCGGGCTGTAGGCGACGAACGCGATCCCGAGCTCGCGGCAGGTGGCGAGCAGCTCGGTCTCGGGGTCGCGCGACCACAGCGAGTACTCGGTCTGCAGCGCGGCGATCGGATGGACCGCGTGGGCGCGACGGATCGTGTCGGGCGCTGCCTCGCTGAGGCCGAGGAAGCGGACCTTGCCCTCGCGGACCAGGTCGGCCATCGCCCCGACGGTGTCCTCGATCGGCACCTCGGGATCGACGCGGTGCTGGTAGTACAGGTCGATCGTGTCGATCTTGAGGCGGCGCAGGCTCGCGTCGCACGCGGCGCGCACGTACGCGGGCTTGCCGGACACGCCGCCGCGGTTGCCGTTCGCGTCGCGGACGAACCCGAACTTGGTGGCGATCACCGCGCTGTCGCGGCGCCCGGCGAGCGCGCGGCCGACCAGCTCCTCGTTGCGGCCGACCCCGTACATGTCGGCGGTATCGAAGAAGTTGAGCCCGCGCTCGAGCGCGCCATGGATCACGGCGATCGAGGTGGTGTCGTCGGACGGTCCATAGAACTCCGACATGCCCATGCACCCGAGGCCGATCGCGGAGACCTCGGGACCGAGACTACCGAGCTTGCGTTTCTGCATGACGACAACCTAGGTCATGCGCGCGGCGACGCCGATACCCGGGCCTGCGATCGTGTTGCCGGATCCTGCGATCGTGGCCGCGGCGTCGCGAAACTGCCGCGCATACGTCGCCGGGGGCAGCGCGAAGTAGCTCTTGAAGTCGCGGCTGAAGTGCGCCGCGCTCTGATAGCCGACGCGGCCGGCGACCTCGGCGGGCGAGCACGCATCCTGGAGCAGCGAGATCCGCGCCGCGTGGAGCCGCACGTGCTTCAGGTAGTGCATGGGGCTGGTCCGCGCGACCTCGCGGAACCGGTGTGCGAAGTGCGACGGGCTCATCGCGACGTGGCGGGCGATCGCGGCGACCGACAACCGGCGCGACAGGTGCGCGCGCATGAACGTCATCGCCTGGTCGATGCGCGCTTGATCGCCGTGCCGCCCGGCGGCGTGGCGGATCGTCGCCGCGGCGTCCGAGCGGAGCAGCCGGAACACCAGCTCGGACAGCACCAGCGGCGCGATCAGCTGGCGCTCGGCGGGATCGTCGAGCGTGTGGACCAGCCGGCACAGCGCGTCGACCATCGCCGGTTCGAGGCGTGCGGCGAACGCCGGGGCCGCGGTGATCTCCGAGCCACCGGCCGCGTGCTCCCGCTCGGAGGCCGGCGCCGGGCCGCCGAGCGACAGCAGCGTGCGCACGATCTCGTCGGACGGCAGCTCGAGCGAGATCGACAGGTACGGCCGGTCGCGGCTCGCCTCGATGACCGTGCTGGTGAACTGGGCCTCCCCGGTGAGCACCAGGTAGCTATCGGTGTCGTAGTGGAGCTCGCGCTCGCCGATCCGGCAGATCTTCTTGCCCTGGGCCACGACCGCGAGCGACAGCGACGATACGCTGCGCGCGACCGGCGGCGCGGGTTGGTTGGCGCGGTTGAAGCGCAGGCCGGGGAGCGGCGATGGCGTGGTGCCCGGGTCGCGCGCGTATCGCCCGATCAGCTCGCGCAGCTCGTCCCGGCGGTCGGCGCCCATCTGCGAACTGTTAGCACGCGGCGCTGATTGCGACTCGCCGCTTGACACACCGGGTCGATCTACGGACAGCTGGTGCGACTGCCCCATGGAACCTCCTGCTGTCCCACCGTTCGGTGCGCTTCGGCTGCCCGGCTACCGCGCCTACTTTCTCACCTTCGTGTTCGCCATGATGGCGGACAACATCGAGCACGTCATCAGCTACTGGGTCGTGTTCCACAAGTTCAAGTCGCCGGCGCTCGGCGGCTTCGCCGTGGTGTCGCACTGGCTACCGTATCTCGGGTTTTCGGTCGCGGTCGGCGCGCTCAACGATCGGTTCGATTCGCGGCGCATCATCCAGGCCGGCATGGCGCTGTTCATCGGCGTGTCGGCGGGCTGGGGCTACTTCTTCCTGACCGACTCGCTCGAGCAATGGCACGCGATGGTGCTGCTCGTGGTCCACGGCTGCGCGGGGGTGCTGTGGACCACGTCGAGCCAGGTCCTGATCTACGACATCGTCGGTCCGGCGATGCTGCCGAGCGCGGTGCGGCTCAACGCGACGGCGCGCTACCTCGGCGTGCTGGTCGGCCCTGCCGTCGGTGCCGCGATCATGCTGCTGCTAGGCCCCACCCGCGGCATCTTCGTCAACACGGCGTTCTACCTGCCGCTCGCCGTGTGGCTGGTCCGGGCGCCGTACGGCCGGCACTTCCGCGGCGGCCAGGAGGGGCTCAAGCGGGCCGTCCGCGGGCTCGCCGACATCGTCCAGACGATCCGCGACGTCCGGTTCGTCCCGGTGATCGGCGCGATGATCCTGCTCGGCGGCGGCGCGTCGTTCTTCATCGGCAACAGCTATCAGGCGCAGATGCCGAGCTTCGCGTCCGACCTCGGCCACGGCGATCCGGGCGTCGCGTACAGCCTGTTGCTCGCGGCCGACGCCGCGGGCGCCCTGCTGGCGGGGATCGTCCTCGAGAGCCGCGGCGGCCTGCTCCAGACCACGCCGGCGTCGGCGTTCAAGCTCGCGATATTGTGGGCCGCGGCGCTGGCCGGCTTTGCGTGCGTACGCTCGTATCTGTTCGCGCTGCCGCTGCTGTTCGTGGCCGGGTTCTTCGAGCTGTCGTTCAGCAGCATGGTCCAGACGATCGTGCAGATGAACGCGCCGAACGAGATCCGCGGCCGTGTGCTCGGGCTGTTCAACATGTCGGCGCTCGGGCTGCGCGCGTTCAGCGGCGTGACCGTCGGGCTGGTCGGCAGCTTGATCGGCGTGCGGGTGTCGCTCGCCGTCTCGGCCAGCGTGTTCGTCACGGGGGTCGCGGGCCTGCTCTGGCGCACGCGCGGGGCGCGCGGGCCGACGGCGATGTAGGCAGGTGGGATCGCTCGGAAACCAGGGTCAGACCCCCCTGGCAGGATGCGCCTGCGATGCGGCTGATCCACACCTCCGACTGGCACCTCGGGCACACGCTGCGAGGCGAGGTGACGCGCGAGTACGAGCACGCCGCGTTTCTGGCGTGGCTGCTCGACACCTGCGTGCGCGAGGCGGCGGACGCGCTGGTGATCACCGGCGACGTGTTCGACAGCGCCACCCCGCCCGCGAGCGCGGACCGCATGTGGTTCGAGTTTCTGGCGGCGGTGCGGCGGGCGCGGCCGGCGCTCGACATCGTCGCGATCGCCGGCAACCATGACTCGCCGGCGCGGCTCGGCGCGGCGTCGTCGGTGCTGCGCGAGCTCGGCGTGCACGTCATCGGCAGCCTGCCGCGGCGCGATGACGGCGGGCTCGATCTCGACCGGATCCTGATCCCGGTCGCCGGTGGGCGCGGGCTGGTGGCGGCGGTGCCGTTCCTGCGGCCGGTCGATGTGGCGAGTGACGTAGCCGATCCGCTGACCGCGATCTACGGCGAGGTGATGGAGGCGGCGCGGGCGCGGCGGCGCCCGGATCAGGCGCTGATCGTGACCGGACATCTGTACGTGGCGGGCGCCGATACCCAGTACCTGAGCGAGCGGCGGGTCTCGATCGGCGGCCAGGAGTCGGCGCCGCTGCGGCTGTTTCCCGACGACATCGACTACGTGGCGCTCGGCCACATCCATCGCCCGCAGCGGGTGGGGCGGCCGGCGATTCGCTATGCCGGGGCGCCGCTGCCGCTGTCGCTCGACGAGGCCGACTACAAGAACCAGGTCGTCGCGATCGACTTCGCGGCCGGCCGGATCCACGACCTGCGATCGCTGGCGGTGCCGCGCGTGGTGGAGATCGTGCGGGTGCCGCGGCGGGGAGCCGCGCCGCTCGCCGACGTGCTGGCGGAGCTCGCGCAGCTGCCGCTTCTGGTGCCTGGCGACCCGGCGCGGCCGTACCTCGAAGTCGTGGTGGCGCTCGACCGGCCGGAGCCCAAGCTGCGCTCGGCGGTCGAGGCGGCGCTCGACGGCAAGCGTCCGCGGCTGGTCCGGCTCGGGGTCGAGCTGACCGGCGACGGCCGCGCGCTCGGCGATCGCGTCGTGCAGCAGCGGCTGGCGGAGCTCGATCCGCGCGACGTGTTCGTGCGGCTGTGGGGCCGGGACCACAGCGAGCCGCCGAGCGACGCGGTGCTGGCCGGGTTCGATGGCTTGCTCGCCGAGGTTCACGGCGATCGCGAGGACGTGGCGTCATGAAGATCCTTGCGATCCGCGGCTGCAACCTCGCGAGCCTCGCCGGCGAGTTCGAGATCGATCTGGTGCGCGCGCCGCTCGGCGGGGCCGGCGTGTTCGCGATCGTCGGCAACACCGGCGCTGGCAAGAGCACGCTGCTCGACGCGATGTGCGTGGCGCTGTTCGACCGCACGCCCCGGCTGACCAATCACAGCACCGTGAAGGTCGGGCGCGGGATCGACGAGCGAGCGCTGCTCGGAGCGCAGGACGTCCGGACGCTGCTCCGGCGCGGCACGGCGCAGGGCTGGGCCGAGGTCGACTTCGAGAGCGGCGACGCGCGGCAATATCGCGCGCGCTGGTCGGTGCGGCGGGCGCGCGGCCAGAGCGACGGCACGCTGCAGGACGAACAGCTATCGCTGACGGCGATCGAGGGCGGCGAGCGGTTCGGCGGGACCAAGACCGAGACGCTCAAGGCGATCCACGCGCGGCTCGGGTTGTCGTTCGATCAGTTCCGTCGCTCGGCGCTGCTCGCGCAGGGCGAGTTCGCCGCGTTCCTGCGCGCCGACGGCAAGGATCGCAGCGAGCTGCTCGAGCGGATGACCGGCACGCAGATCTACTCGCGGCTGTCGGTCGCGGCGCACGTCAAGGCCGCGCTCGCCGATCAGCGGCTGCGCGACGGGCGCGCCGCGGCGCTCGCGATCGCGGTGCTCGACGACGAGGCCGAGCGTGCCACGCGCGCCGAGCTCGAGGTCGCGACCGCGGCGGCACAGGCGGCCCGCCGCCGCCACGCCCAGGCGATCGAAGCGGCGCGCTGGATCGCCGAGGCGGCCCGGCGTGCGAGCGCACTCGCCGAGGCCGGCGCCGAGCACGCGGCGGCCCGGGCGGCGCTCGTCGGCGCCGAGGCGGATCGCGCCGAGCTCGGGTTGCGGCGGCGGGCCGAGCTGTTGCGGCCCGCGTGGGAGGAGTCGGCGCGGCTCGAGCGCGGGGTCGCGGTCGCCACCGCGGACGCGGCGGCGGCGGGCGCGGCGGCGGCGCGGGCGGCGGGCGAGCTGGCTACGATCGCAGATCGGCGCGCGCAGATCGCGGCGATCCAGGCGCCAGTGCGCGCGGCGCGGATCGCGGCGGGTATCGTCGAGCGCGGCGAGCTGGCTCGCGTCGCGGGCGACGACGTGGCGTGGCTGGCCGGTGGCGCGATCGCGCCCGCCGCGGGGCCCGGGCGCGCGGAACGCACGTCGGGGATCGAGCCGCGGGCCGAGTCGCGGATCGCGTCGGGGGCCGAGTCGCGGATCGAGTCGCGAGCCGAGTCGCGAGCCGAGTCGGGGATCGCGTCGGGGGCCGAGTCGGGGATCGCGTCGGGGGCCGAGTCGGGGATCGAATCGGGGGCCGAGTCGGGGATCGCGTCGGGGGTCGAGTCGCGAGCGGGGTCGCGGATCAAGTCGTTCGTGCGCGCCACCGCGGATGACGCGGCGTGGCTCGTGGCGCGCGGCGCGCTGGCGCCCGAGATCGCCGGCTGGCCGGAGCTCGACCATCGATTCACACAGGACCTCGCGCTCGCCGACGCGATCGCGGCGCTCGACCGCGCGCTGACCGAGCACGTCGACTCCAAGGCCAAGCTCGACCGCTCGCACAAGGTCGTCGCCGGTGAGGTCCGCGCGGCGGTGCACAAGCACGACGAGGCCAAGCGCAAAGCCGCGGGCTACTCGCAGAAGCGCGGGCTCACGCTCGATGCTGCGCGCCGGCTCGAGGACCAGGCCCGCACCCGGCTCGGCGAGGTCGAGCGCCTGGTGGCGATCGCGGCGGCCGCGCGCGCCGCCATCCAGGCCCGCGACGATCTCGATCACGAGCTCACCCAGCTCGCCGCCGCGGTGGCCGGCGACGCCGCGCGACAGACCGCGCTCGCCGAGGCGCAGCGGTTCGCGCACGCGATGCGCGCCGAGCAGGCGCGGGTGGTGGACGACCTGCGGCGCGCGGCGGGGTACGAGCACGCGCGCGCGGAGCTGTCCGACGGCGAGCCGTGTCCGCTGTGCGGCGCCGCCGAGCACCCCTGGCGGGACCGGGGCGCGCTCGACGATGTGATCGCCGCGGCCGGTGCCCGGCTCGCGGCCACGCAGGCCGAGCTCGACGCGATCGCGACCGAGGTTGCCGCGATCGCCGCGCGCCATCACGAGCATACGCGCGGGCGCGCTCGGCTGGTCGCGCAGCGCACGGCCGTGGTGGGCGAGGCCGCGTCGGCGATCACCGCCTGGCGCGATCAGCTCGGGGCGCTCGGCGAGCTGCTGCTGGCCGGCGACCCGGCGACCCCGGCGGCTGAGGCGCTCGCCGCCGATCGCCAGGCGCTCGCCAAGAAGGCGCTCGAAGATGCGCGCGCGACCCGCAGCCAGACCGAAGCAGCGACCAAGGCGGCGCAGGACGCACAGGCCGAGGTCCAGCTGGGCCAGGTGGCGGTCGATCAGCTGGCGGCCAAGCTCGGCGAGCTCGACCGGCGCATCGCAGAGCTCGACGCCACGCTCGGTCGGACCCGCGGCGAGCACGCGAGCAAGCTCGAGCAACGCGCCGCGCTCACCGGCGAGCTCGCCGCGGCGATCGTACGGTGGACCACGGCGTTGCCGGCGTCCGCCGATGCCGGGCCTGCGAGCCCAGCCATGGCCGGGACCGACGCTCCGACGGGCACCTCGGGCCGTGCGGGCTCGCGGACCAGCGATGCGGCAACCGTCACCGCAGTCGATGAACTGGGCGCTCGGCGCGTCGCGCGGGGCGCGGCCAGCGCAGGGGCGCGGCGAGCGAGCACTGCCAGTGGCGAGGCCACCGGGCGGAACGCGAGCGGTGCGCTGGAGGCGAACGTCGCAAGCGCGGCGATCGATCCGGCGCGGGTGGTCGCGCTGGTCGAGCGGCTCCAGGCCAGTGCGCCGATGCGCCCGGCGCGTGCGCCGCTGCCGAGCTCACCGCTGGCGATCGTGCGGCTCGCGATGGCGGCCGTGGTCGCGGTGTGGCGCGAGCGCGCGGAGCGAACGGCCCACGCCGATGCGGCGCTGTCGGCCGCGGCGGTCGCGATCGAGCGCGAGGCCCGCGAGATCGAGCGCGCGGCCGCCGAGCACACCGCGCGGCGCGGCGAGGCCGAGCGGCGGCGCGACGAGGGGGGGCGCGAGCTCGCGGCGGCGGCGGGCCGGCTGGCGGCGGCGCGCGGTGACGCCGGGTTCGAGGCCGAGGAGCTGCGGCGCCTGCTGTCGGCCGATCCATCGCGCGTCGATGCGCTGGCGGAGCGGCTGGCCGCGCTCGAGCGCGGCGCGGATCGCACCCGCGCCGTCGTGACCGAGCGCGAGCGCCAGGTCGCGGAGCACGCCGCCAGGCGCCCGGTCGCCGACCTCGACACCGGGCCGAGCGTCGACGCAGGGGACGGCGCGACGGACGCCACCAGCCTCTCGGTCGCGGGCGGCGCGGGCGCCGATCGGGGAGCCTCGATGGACGATGAGCAGAGCGCCGAACCGCAGCGCTCGCTCGCTGCCGCAACTCGTCGCGCAGCGCTGCTCGCTGCCGCGCAGGCGGCCGACGCGGCGAACGTCGAAGCGCTGGCGGCGGCCGTGGCTGCCGCGGACCAGCGGGCGGCTCAGCTCGCCGCCGCGCTCGCGGCCGATGCCTCGGCGCGCACGCGGCGCGCGACCGCGCTCGCCGATGTCGCCGCCGATGAGGCCAGCGCCGAGGTCGATCGCATCCTCGGTGATGTGATCGGCTCGCACGACGGCAAGCTGTTTCGCAGCTTCGCCCAGAGCCTCACGCTCGACAGCCTGCTGGCGGTCGCCAACGCGCACCTCGAGGAGCTCGCGCCGCGCTATCAGCTCGAGCGCGTGCCGCGCCACGATCTCGAGCTCCAGGTGATCGATCGCGATCTGGGCTCCGAGATCCGCTCGGTCCAGAGCCTGTCGGGCGGCGAGAGCTTCCTGGTCTCGCTGGCGCTCGCGCTGGGCCTATCGTCGATGTCGGCCCACGACGTCCGGGTTCGCACGCTGCTGATCGACGAGGGCTTCGGCACGCTCGATCCCGCCACGCTCGACAGCGCGCTGTCGGTGCTCGACGCGCTGCAGGCCACCGGCCGGCAGGTCGGGGTGATCTCCCACGTCCCGGCGCTGGTCGAGCGGGTAGGCGCGCACGTCCGGATCGTCCAGCGCGGCGGCGGCCGCAGCGAGGTGATCGTCGCCTGACGACGCGCGCAGGCAACCTCGTTCCCCGCAGGCTACGGGCCGTAGTCGAACAGAACAACCACCGAGATCTTGCCGGTCTGTTGGTTCTGCCCGATGCCTATCCCGATGCTGGGAATCGCATTGAATACCAGATCTCGAATCAATAGCTTGCCATCGATCTTGCTCAGATCGAAGGTGGTCTCCACGGCCACGCTGGTGTGCCGGTGGCGGTGCGACATCATGCCAAGCGACGTATTCATGTCCTTCCATAGTTCGTCTCGCTGCCGACCGGCAGCGTGGCCCTCGGCGTAGCGCTGTGCGATCTCCGACAGCTCGACGTCAACAGCCACCCGTTGCACCACGCGTATCTGGTCAACGATCGTCGCCGTCGCACGGCGGAGGTCGATGGGGGGTGGGATCTGAATATAGAGTAGGAGGATGTGCAGCTCATGTTCCCCATCCATCGCCGCGGCAACACCGACGTGAGTGGAGGCGTTCGATGCATACAGGAGGCGTTCATCGAAATCGTTGATGAGATATTCCATCGCATCTCGGACATTCGCGGCTCGAACCTCCGATACTGCACTCTTCGTCCACTCATCCGTCGTTCGCGTTCGCGCCGCGTATTGACGCGCGGCAACGGTCACGTGCGGCGCGGCGCGCAGCGGCGCAAGCTGCGCCAACCCTCGTTCGTGATTGAGGATCGATATCACACGGCGCTCGACGTCGGCTTGGTCGAGTACATCGGTCATCGGCACGATCTTGAACGTTGTGGGCGGCAACATCGCACAGTAGACCGGAAACACCACGAGTGGCGTTCCGCTGGCCTCGATCGAGATCCACTGAACAGCAGCACGATCTCGACAGGACAGCGTGGCGTGGAAGCTGCCTCGCTCGTCGACGGTCACGCCGAGACGTGTGGTGGTCTTGTGCTCGATCACGCGGACGCCTGGATCTCGGAATCGCGGATCGAGCTCGCCAGATACCTCCGTGTCGCCGGTGCTGATGGACCTCGGCACGGGCGCGAGCTTCACCCCTGATGAATAGAAGATGATCCCGATCGTGGTGTGATCGGCGATTCCGAACCCGATCCTGACGTTTGCATGGAACAAAGCGTCGCCAAGCCGCGACACCAGCTCGCCAGCGACATTCACCGCACCGTCCACGACGACGATTTGCTGCGCCGATTCGATAATTCCATGACTTCGCAGCACGAACTCGACCAGCGAGTGGCTCGGCGTACCGGCATGTTCCGCGACTGCGGCGAGATCGTCACCGGCAAGATCAAGACGTACATCGTGAACGAGCACGCCGCGTCCACGCACGAGCGCCTGACACTGATCAAACATCACGCCGGCGGCTTCGCTCGGGACGGCGTGGCTCGCTTCGTTGTAGCTGCTCGCTGGATGTGGAAACGGGCCTACGATAACTGGCCGCGTAACTGGCTCGCTGGCTGATGCGTGCGTGACCGGCGCGGCCGCAGGCGCTGCCACACACCCGCAGAGCATCGCGACGATTACGATCTGGATCATATAGGTCGACCGTGGAAATTGTGAAGCCAGACGTACGGTCGTCTCGGTCGGGCTCACTGCTTCTCATCCTCCGATGCAGCGAATTTCGCCACTACCTGGCGGTATCGTGCACATTGCCGATTCGTTATTGTCACTCGTAATGATGGGCTTGCCCCCGATAGCGTTCCCTAACTCTCTCCCATTGAGGCGTCGAAGGATTTCCTTGGACAACATGAGCTTCTTCGCGAGCTTCTTCTGCATTGTTCCTATTCCCTACCCTGGGCTCCTTGGTGAGCCCTGGATTACCTACGACGCTGACCATAAAAAGACAACAATGTTTTGGATAGAAGCAATGCGTGCCACTGTTTTCCGCTGGCTGGCGACTTCGCGAGTGAGCGACTTCGCAACTAGTCCAGCCACTCAGGGTAGGGAGCCCCAGGGTTGGGATACTCCCGAGTCGGCCCGGCCGCTACGGCCGGACCGTGGTGTCTTCGGTCGCGACGTTGTTCGACAAGTCGGGATCGGTCGAGCTGCTGCTCACCGTCGGGCTGACGACGATCGAGAACCCGCCGGGGCTGGGCGCCTTCCAGGTCAGCGAGATCGTCGGCGCTGCGGCGTTGGCGTTCAGTGTCGCCGCGCGCGTGCACGTGATCGTCGTCCCGGTCGGGGCCGGGCACACCCAGCCGGTTCCCACGACGTTGAAGAACGAGCCATTGGTCGGCAGCAGGATGACGACCCGGAGGCCGGTGGCGACATCGGGACCCGCGTTGCTGACGTCGATCGGGTAGGTGATGCAGTTGGTCGCTGTGCAGCCCGTGCCCGTCGTGCCCTGCACCGGATCGGGGCTGTCGGAGATCGTTACCGAGAGATCTGCGAACACGTTCGCTAGCGTCGCGGTCGACACCGAGTTGTTGGCGCTGTTCGGGTCCGAGGTCACCGAGTTGACGGTCGCGGTGTTGGTGATGGTCGCCGCCGTCGACGGTGCGGTGGCGACGATCGAGATCGCGGGCGCCGAGCTTGGTACATCGAGGCTCGGTCGCGTGCATGTCACGGTCTGGCCGACGTTGTCGCACGCCCACCCGGTGCCGGTCGCGCTGACGAACGTGGTGCCGGTCGGCAACGTGTCGACCACCGAGATCGCGGTCGCGGCGCTCGGACCCGCGTTGGCGACCGACAGCGTGTAGGTCAGGTCCGTCCCGATCCGGACCGGATTGGGGCTCTCGTTGGCGACGATCGACAGGTTTGCGGAGCTGAACACGGTGGTCATCTTCGACGCGCTGTTGTTGCCGGTCGATGGATCCGAGATCTCGGAGGATACGCTCGCCTGGTCGACCAGGACGGCGTCCGCGGACGGCGTGGTGATCGTGATGGCGATCGAAGGGGCCGCGCCGACGATCAGCAGGGGCCGGATGCACGTGACGATCTGGCCGGCGAGCGTGCAGGACCAGCCGATCCCGGTCGCCGCGAGGAACAGCACGTTGCCGTCGGGCAGCCGGTTGGTCACCACGAGGTTCGTGGCGTCGAGCCCGCCGTTGTTCGTGACGTCGATCGTGTACGTCAGCGTCGTGTTTGCCGCCACCGGAGCGGGCGAGTCGGTGAGCGTGATCGCCAGGTCGGCGCCGGTCAGCGACGCGTCGGGCGCCGCGTCGACCCGCGCGTCGTGGACGCCGCCGGTCACCGCATCGGCCCCGGCGTCGTTCTCGGAGGGCTGCGGGACCTGGTAGTCATCGTTGTTGTTGCTGCCGCACGCGGCGCCAACGACGGTGAGCGCCCACAGGGCAGCGCGAGCTACGACCGAGAATCTCCCCATACCGGAATTCCTTTTGCGAGCAACGAGCTCATAAGACATGAAGTAGGCCCACCTGACAGGTGCACTGTCCGCCCTACCCACCCAGGTCGCAAGAATTGCCACAATAACAGCTCCGGTGCACAACCCGCAGCGATCGCCCGCCGTGATAGACGGCGTCCTGGTATCCAAAGAACATACACCTCGAGGGTGCCGCCGCAGCGGATGTCACGCGGGCCGCTTCCGCGAGCGCGCTCGATGTCGGGCCGGTCACGTCCGATCGCGGTAGCGCGCATCGAGCGCCTCGGCGGGCGCCAGCCGCGACAGCTCCAGGATCATCGCGTCGTCGTCGGGGCTCGGGTCGATGGCGCGCGCCTCGAGCACCAGCTCGAACGCCCGGCGATAGCGCAGCTGCGCATGCACCGGATCGGCCTTGCCGGCCAGCGCGTGGCCTTCCTCGCAACACAGATGCGCCGCGGCTCGGATCTTCGCCGGCTCGCGCAGCATCTGGGCGAGCGTCGGGGTATCGACCGCCTCGATCAGCTCGCGCGGCGCATCGAGCAGCTTGCCCCACGTCCGGTCGGCCGCCTCCAGCGCCTTGTCGTGCTCGCCTTTGCGATTGAACCCCGCCACCTTGGCGATGAAGTCCCCGAGCTGGTGGATGAGGCGCATGAGGTAGTCTTCCCGGAACACGGATCCAAGCTAACCACGCGTGGTCGTCCGCCCAGCGATTTGTGTCCCCTTGCCCCGAGGTTCCGTCATGGCGCAGTCCCCCCACATCCAGGTCAGCACCGCCGAGCGCATCACCACGATCCGGTTCGACCGCCCCGACAAGAAGAACGCGCTCACGTTCGAGATGTACGCTGCGCTGGCGGCCGCGATGGAGGCCGCGGCGGGCGACGTCGAGGTCCGCGCCGTGGTGCTCGCCGGGTCGCGCGATTGCTTCACGGCTGGCAACGATCTCGGGGACTTCGTGCGCACGGCACAGGGCGCGAGCGGCGGCGATCCGGCGGCGGCGTTCCGGTTTTTGCGCGCGATTGCCACGTTCGACAAGCCGCTGATCGGCGCGGTCGCAGGGGTCGCGATCGGCATCGGAACCACGATGCTGCTCCACTGCGACCTGGTCTACGCGGGGCCGAACGCCCGGTTCAAGGTGCCGTTCGTCGATCTCGGCCTGGTGCCCGAAGCTGGCTCGTCGGTGCTGCTGCCGGCGTTGGTCGGACCCCGGCGCGCCGCCCAGCTGCTGCTCCTCGGCGAGCAGCTCGACGCGCCGACCGCGCTGGACTGGGGCCTCATCAACGGCATCGCCGACGACCCTGATGCCGCCGCGCAGGCCGCGGCTCGCCGGCTCGCCCAGGCGGCGCCGAGCGCGCTGCGGATCACCAAGTCGCTGACCCGTCGCACCACCCGCGACACCGTGCTCGAGGCGATGCGCATCGAGGGCGAAGCGTTTGCCGAACGGCTGCGGTCGCCCGAGGCGATGGAAGCGTTTCAAGCATTCGCGGCGCGCCGTCCGCCCGACTACTCGCGATTCTGAGCTGCCCTCGAGCGTGGGCCGCCTGCTCGATGCGGTGCCAGCGGCTGCGAATTCTTCGGTCAGATCTCGGTAGTCAGCCTGCGGCTGAGGTAGAGGTCCACGTCGGGACCGGCCGGATTGGCGAGCACATCGGTGAGCCATGCGCGGCGCTCGAAGTCGATGACCTCGAGCTCCCAGACACAGCCGGCGATCTCGCTCGCGAGCTGCGGCGTCGCGCGCGCGTCGCCTTTGGGGCCGACGTAGACGCGCTGGTGTAGCTCGTTGAACGCTTGCCACCAGCTGTACAGCGCAAACGACGCGGTCATCGCATCGTGTGCGATGAGAAAGCCGATGCCGTGGCGGCTGTCGCCGTGCGCAGGCTGCGGGAAGATCGCCGGGGCGCGACGCAGCATCTGGTCGACGAGCTCCGGGTGCGCGACCTCGCCATGGGTCGCGATGGTGTAGAGCTTGATGCGCCAGTCGCCGATCTGCTCGCAGCGCACGAAGCGGATCGGCCGGGCAAGGTGAGGACCGGCGCGACGGAGGCTGTCGTTGATCGATCCAAGCTGGGGGTCGGTCATGATGCGATCGTACCGCGGCGGCTCCGGCGACCTGGCCGGGGCGGGGCGACAGGTGCCACGCCCGAGGGCAGGTACACGCGCGGCCCGGCCATACGCGATCAGCCGCGACGCGGTTCGCGCGACGTGAGGCACACGTGATCATCCGGGCGGTCGCGAGGCACCGCGGCGATCTGGATCGGCGGCGTTGTTTCCGCCGATCAGCCGACGCCGGGTACCCCACCGGTGCCCCCGGCATGCGAAGCCCCATGCTATCGTGGTCGTGAGCCCGATGGCCGGCGGCCCAGAGGAGTCCATGGACGATCCATATCGCGAGACCTCCAACGTGGTTCCGACGCTGGGTCCCAACAAGAAGCACTGCTACGCCTGCGCGAACATCCTCGATTTTCGCGCCGAGCTGTGCCCTCGCTGCGGCGTGCGCCAGCCGCCGATGCCAGGCATGCCGATGGCCGGTACCGAGCTGGTCGTCCAGGGCGGCCGAGCCCTCGCGCGCTCGAGCAAGGACAAGACGACCGCGGGAGTGTTCGCGCTGCTACTCGGCGGCCTGGGGATCCACAAGTTCTACCTCGGTCAGACCGCGGCGGGCATCGTGTATCTGCTGTTCTTCTGGACGTGTATCCCCGCCTTGATCGCGTTCGTCGAGGGCATCCTGCTCCTGACCATGTCGGAGGAGTCGTTCGCGCAGCGGTATCCCTGATCCCGCGATGGCACGCGCCGCCGCGGACCGATACGCTGCGCTGCGCATGACCGAACCGAGCGCCCCCGCGTGGCAGAACCCCGCGTTCGTAGCCGTCCATTGCTTCGCATGCAACGAGCCGCACGATCGCCACGCGCTACAAACGATCTGCCGCGTGTGCGGCTTGCCGCTTCGCGTCGACTACGACCACGCGATGGCGCCGCTCGCGCCGGCCTCGCTGGTCGGCCGGCCGGCCTCGCTGTGGCGCTATCGCGAGGTGCTGCCGATCCTGCCCGAGCACGCGGTCAGCCTGGTCGAAGGCTTCACGCCGCTGTGCGCGGCGGGCGACCGCCTGTTCATCAAGGACGAGTCGCGCAATCCGACCGGGTCGTTCAAGGCGCGCGGGCTCGTGCTCGCGGTCTCGATGGCGCGCGCGCTCGGCGCCAAGGCGCTGTCGGCGCCGTCGGCCGGTAACGCGGCGGGGGCGCTGGCCGCGTACGGCGCGGCGGCGCGGATCCCGGTGGTCGTCGCGATGCCCGACGACACTCCGCGTGCGTTCGTCGACGAGTGCCGGCACTACGGCGCCGAGGTCCAGCTCGTCCCGGGCACGATCGCCGACGCCGGCCGCTGGCTGCGCGAGCACGGCCCCAGCGATACGTTCGACGTCTCGACCCTCAAGGAGCCGTACCGGATCGAGGGCAAGAAGACCATGGCGTACGAGCTGTGGGAGCAGTTTGCCGGCGAGCTCCCCGACGTGATCGTCTATCCGACCGGCGGTGGCACCGGCCTGGTCGGCATGTGGAAGGCGTTCGGCGAGATGCGCGCGCTGGGCTGGGCGATGCCGCGGATCCCGCGGCTGGTCTCGGTGCAGATGGCGGGCTGCGCCCCGGTGGTCCGCGGCTACACCGAGGGCGCCGCGGCGACCGTGGCGTGGCCCGAGCCACGGACCCGCGTGTGGGGGCTGCGCGTCCCGTCGCCGCTCGGCGGCTTCCTCTGCCTGCGCGCGATCCGCGAGACCTCTGGCACCGCGCTCACGGTCACCGAGGACGAGGCCGCATCGGCCACCGCACGGCTCGCCGCGCGCACCGGGCTCGACATCTGCCCCGAGGGCGGCGCGACGTTCGCCGCGTTCGAGGCGCTGCGCGGCAGCGGCGCGATCACCGCCAGCGAGACCGTCGTGCTGTTCAATACCGGCACCGGCCTCAAGTATCGCTGAAACAATTCGGCGCCTTCATGCGACGTTCGCCGCGTTCGAGGCGCTGCGCGGCAGCGGCGCGATCACCGCCAGCGTGCTGTTCAATACCGGCACCGGCCTCAAGTATCGCTGAAACAATTCGGCGCCTTCATGCGACGTTCGCCGCGTTCGAGGCGCTGCGCGCCAGCGGCGCGATCACCGCCAGCGAGACCGTCGCGCTGTTCCATACCGGCACCGGCCTCAAATCGCTACCGGAATTCAGGTCACAGGTCGAGCGCGGCGCGAAGCCCGTCTTCGACCGCGGCGAGCTCGGCCGCATCGAGCGCGCCCCAGCGGGTGACGAGCTTGGCGCGATCGAGCGTCGTGACTTGATGGCAGACCACGACCGAGCCTTTGCGCAGGCCGCCGGCGCCCTTCTTGAGCGCGACCGCGGTCGGGCCCCGGGCGCGCTGTTTGTCCGACGTCGAGCACGGAACGACCACCACGCTGCGCCAGGCCTCGATCTCGTTGAAGCCGTCGTTGGAGATCACCAGGACGGGACGCCGTCCGGTTTGCTCCGAGCCCGAGCGCGGCTTTAGCTCGGCCTCCCAGATCTCGCCCCGCCTCATCGGTCCTCGGCCAGCGCCTTGATGCCGGCGCGCTCGAGCTCGGGATCGAGATCCTCGGTGCTGCCGGCCACCTGTCGCGCGTAGTCCGCGATCTGCTGCCGGCGGCGCGTTCGGTGCCACTCGTCGAGGCCAACGCGCATGAGCTCCTGCGCAAACCTCGTGGCGGGATGACCCGCCTCACGCGCCGCCGACCGGAGCTCGTCGTAGAACCTCTCTGGCAGCGGGAGGTGGAAGTTTTTCGTGGCAGAAGTCATGGCAAGATTGTGCCACGGCCGGGGTAGCTCCGCACAGCCTTCACGCCGGCGCAGGGGCCAGCCTTGTGCGAATCGCAACCGGCCTCCCAGGGGTTGGCGGCCCTCGCGGCGTCCGGATCGAGGTCGCCGCGATCAGCGGTGCGAAAGCCTACCGCACGACGGTCCATCCTGCAGGCAGCTATCGAATCCACAGACCCGCGAGGTCGATCTCGATCGCCTCGAACGGCTGCGCGCGCACACGTGCGTTGCCCTCGTAGACGCGCACGTCGCGCCAGCGGCGATCGCCATCGAGCGAGTGCACCTCGAGCGTCTTCGCGATCGGATCGATCAGCCAGACGTGCGAGACGCCATGCGCGGCGTAGATCGGCAGCTTCTTGTTGCGGTCCACGCTCTCGGTGGACTTGGACAGCACCTCGCAGACCCAATCCGGCGCGATCGAGAAGAAGGCAGTCTCCGGCAACGTCGGCAGGCGCTCGACCCGCCAGCCGGCGAGGTCCGGGGCCATCGGCTCCAGGTCGACCAGCTGGAGCTCGGGCTCATCCAGGATCCACCAGCCTCCGGGGCCGCCTCGACTGCGCTGAAACGCACCGTTCAGCTCGCCACCGAGCACCGAGGTCGCGTTCGCGTGACGCGGTGCCGGCCGGGGCAGGACATACAGCGTTCCATCGATGATCTCGGCCCGCTGATGCGAAGGTACCGCGCAGTACGCATCGTAAAGCGCCTGGCGGCGGTCGTGATCCGCAAGTGTCGCCATCGGCGAGCAAGATACCACGGCGCCCCGCGGTCGCCGAGCGGCGCCGTCGCAGCGCGACTGTACCCCGTCGAGCGAGTCCACCGCCGATCTCGAGCCGGCTGGCTCACGCGGGTCACCGATGGCGCGTGCGAACCCCGCCTACGGGGTCGTTGGCTGGACGCGCTTGATGCCCTCGCGGACCCCGACGCGTGGGTGCCAGTCGAGCATCTTGATCGCGCGGTCGCTCTCGTAGTGCAGGCGGGCCATCGCCGACCTGAGGCGGTAGACCGCGACCGGGCTCGGCCGGCCGAGCGCGCCGAGCGGGAGCTCGCTGAGCTTGCCGAGGGCGAACACGAACGGCCGCGGGACGCGGATGATCGCTTTGGTGCTGCCGACCAGGCCCAGCACGTCTTCCTGGGTCAGGTGCTCGGGGTCGATGATCTGGATGACCTCGCCGTGGATCAGGCGCTTGGCGACCGACGCGGTGATCGCGTCGACCACGTCGTCGATGTAGACCAGCGGTAGCTCGAGCTTGCCGTCGCCGAGGATCAGCCAGCGGCCACCCGCGTTGCGCGCGACCGCGCCGTTGATCAGCGGGATGCCGCCGCCGAAGATCTGGCCGGGCCTCAGGATCACGACCGGCAGACCTTGGGCCGCCGCCGCGGCGACCAGCTGCTCGGCTTCGAGCTTGGCGCGGGTATAGGCGCCGCGCTCGTCGGGGCGAGGCTCGAGGTTGGCGGCCTCGCTGACCGGGCCGTTGCCGGCGGAGCCCGCCCAGTCGATCACCGACATCGACGAGATGTGGACCAGCTGCTTCACCCGGTGCTTCTTGCACGCGTCGAGCACGTTCTGCGTGCCGACCACGGTGCCGCCCTTGTGCTCGGGCCAGCCGCCCTTCATGGCGGCGCCGCAGTGAATGACGACATCGGCCCCCGCGACCGCGCGGTCGACGGCGACCGGATCGCCGAGGTTGCCGAAGCAGTACTCGAGGCCGTCCTGCGGCACGGCGGGGATGCGGCGCTGGAACACGCGGACCCGGTGGCCCTCGGCGCGCAGCCGCTTGACCGTGGCCTTGCCGAGCGAGCCCGACGCGCCGGTGACCAGGTACGGGACCTTGGCGGACAGCTTGAAGGTCGCGAGCTTGGCCTGGTGGTCGGCGTCGGCCGAGCGGGCGACCTTTTCGACCCAGTGCACGACCTGCGCAGCGTCGTCGATCGAGACCGGCGGCGGCTCCCCGGCGGCGAGCCGGCGGTAGAACTCGGTGACCAGGTCGCGCAGGCCCTGATAGGCCTGGACCTCCTTGCGCACGAACTTCCAGACGTTGATCGGGACGTCGATCATCGGGCCGATCGAATCGACGAACGCATTGACCAGACGCTCGGCGGCCTTGGGCAGCGGCGTGTTGGAGCGCTTGCCGTGGAACATCGCGAACAGATCGACGCGCAGCACGCTCTTGGTGCCGTGGATGATCAGCTGCGATTGCATCGGCCGCGTGTTGTAGGTCAGCTGGAACTGGCCCAGGCCGCGCTGGCAGCGCACCATCGCGCGCCACTCGTCGAACGCGAGGTTGGGATCGCCGCCGAGCGAGCTCCAGTCGGCGTCGACCGCTTCGATCGGCCCGAGCAGCGCCTGCAACAAGTACAGGCAGTGGACGCCGATGTCGCGGAACGGATACCCCGCGTCGCGGTACCAGGGCGGCAGCGGGCCGCCCTCGTACGGCGGATACTCCGAGCCGCGCAGGATGTCGACCGAGACGACCTCGCCGAGCGCGCCGGCCGCGACCGCGTCGAGCGCGCGCTTGACCTGCGGATCGTAGAGCAGCGAGTGGTTGACGCTGGCGGTCAGCCCCTTCTTCTTGGCCAGCTCGCCGATCTTGCGCGCCTCGTCGGCGTCTTCAGCGACCGGCTTCTCGATCAGGACATGGCAGCCGCGCTCGAGCGCCGCGGTCGCGACCTTGGCGTGCGAGGACGGCGGGGTCAGGACGTGGATGACGTTCGCGCCCGCCGCGATCAGCGCCTCGAGATCCTTGAACGCCGTGGTGCCCCATTTCTCGGCATTGGCCTGGGCGCGGGCGGCGTCGAGGTCGGTGACGCCGACCAGCTCCACGTCGGGCGCGAGCTTCTTGACCGCGGCGACATGGAACTCGCAAATGTTGCCAGCACCGACCATACCGACGCGAAATCGTGCGTTGCTCATCGAGTCTTCCTTTGGGCGATCTCGGCGACCGTTCGAGTCACATCGGCGACCCGCGCGGACCACGTTTCTTGCGACATCGCGTCCGAGCGGACGCGACGTGCGGCGGGGGTGGCTTCGGCGAGCGCGGCTTCGAGCGCGATCACGAAGCTCTCGGGGGTCGCGGCGATGCGACACATATGGGAGTACCGCACGACCTCGGGGACAGGCGTCGAGACCACGGGTACGCCGGCCGACAGATATTCGCGGAGCTTGAGTGGATTCACGAACGTCATCCGTTCGTCGATTCGGTAGGGAATCATGCCGGCATCGAATCCCCTGCAATATGCGGGCAACTCGTCATGGCGCTTCTGGCCGAGCAAGTGAACGTTCGGCAGGCCGTCCAGCGCGGACAGATCGCCGAGCGCCTGGCCGATCAGGGCGATCGACCAGGCGGGGCGGGCGCGCGCGAGGTGCGCGATGAGCTCGAAGTCGACCCAATCGCGCAGCGTACCGTAGAACCCGATGCGCGGACCGGGCAGCGCGGCGAGATCGGCGGGGACGGCCACCGCGGGGTCGAGCGCGCGCGCAAACAGCGAGTGATCGACCCCGTGCGGCGATACGTAGGTCGCGCGGTTGATCGCGCGCTTGGCGTCGGCGAGCGCGTGGTTGATCGCGAACACCGCGTCGACCCGCTCGAGCACACGGCGCTCGGCGGCGACGGTCTGCGCGCGGTCGAGGTACGAGAACATCGACCACTCGTCGACGCAGTAGTACACGGCGAGCTGCTCGCCGAGCGTGCCGATGTAGTCGGCGGTGTTCGGCAGGAACGTCCACAGCTCGAACTGCTTGATGCCGAGGCGCAGGCGCAGCGCGCGGATCGTGGCGCGCAAGATCTGGCGATTGACCGCGCGGGCGATCGCGCTGCCCGGCAACGGCAGGACCAGCGGCGTGGTGACCCACAGGTCGTTCTCGACGTTGACCGGGCCGCGCGCGAACTCGACCAGCTTGCGGCCGATCTTGCCGAGGTCGCGGCCCGACGACAGCTTCGGCGTACGAGTTGCTAAGGAGTTGAGCCACAGCACGCGGCGGGTCCGCGCAAGCTCGCGCAGGACATGATGGTTCGAGGTCGGATCCTCGTGCCAGTCCTTGGCGAACGCTATGATCGGTGTGAACACTGCGATGCACGATAGTTGTCGAATGGCCGGGCTGGCAACCCGGTGGGACGTGCTGCTACGTCTGACCTGCGTGAGAGCCATGAATGGGTATCTGGCGACGTGGCTGGCGAGCACATGTGCGATGTCGCCCGGCTGCGGGCGCCCCGTGCCCGGCCCCGCGGTTCAGCTCGTCGGTGAATCGACCCGACTCCGGACCTCGGATCCGACGCCGGCGACGTCGCCGTGGTTCGATGGGCACAAGGTCGCGCTGGTCGCCGCGCGGGGCGAAATCCTGGGGCTGCAGGTCCTCCATCGCGGCGGCGAGCCGGTTGCGCTGCGGATCCCGAGCGCTGGTCGGACCGACGGGAGCGCGGCGATCGCCGTCCGCAGCTACGCGGTCGAGGCGTTCGAGATCCGCCGGCCGTCGACCTCGATGTGGGGCAGAAGCCACGGCCCCGGCCGGTATGCCGACGGGCTGACGCTGGATCCGGCGCCGGCGACCGATCCGGCGTACGTCGAGGTCGAGATCGCGCGCGATGCCGCGCCCGGCGTGGTTCGCGGCGAGCTCACCGTCGCGGGGCGCGTGCTGCCCGTCGAGCTCACCATCGCGCCGGTGACCCTGCCGCCGCTGCCGGTGCGGGTATGGGCGTACGAGGATGCGCGCGAATCGCGGTGGGCCGGCAGCGATGAACGCGCGTGCATCGCGATGTTCCGCGGCTACGGCGTGCTGCTGTCACCCGACATCCACCTCGAGAACTGGCCTGAGCGGCGCGAGCTGCTCGCCGGGTTGCCCGACGTGCCGGTGTGGATCTCCGACGATCCGGCGCAGGCAGGCGCGCAGGTGAAGGGCTGGATCGCCGCGCTCGCCGGCACCGGCCAGATCCCGTTCGCGATCCCGATCGACGAGCCGCGCACGCCGGAGGCGCGCAAAAAGGTCCGGGCGCTCGCCGACGTGGTCCGCGCGGCCGGCGGTGGACCGACGAGCTTTCGCTACGCGGTCACCGACGTCCCGCACGACGAGTACGGCGACGCGGTCGATCTGTACATCTCGCCGCGCGCGGCGCACCTGGCCGGCGATCGCGTCGCGCGCTGGACCTACAACGGCGCGCCACCGCAGGCCGGTTCGATGGTGCTCGACGCCGAGCCGCCGGGCACGCGGACGTGGGGATGGATCTCGTGGCGCTGGCAGATCCCGATCTGGTACGTGTGGGAGGCGCTGTACTGGCACGATCGCTACAACCGCAAGGACCGGCCGATGGCGGAGCGTGCGCTCGATCCGCGCCGCGATCCGGTCAGCTTCGACGACGGCGAGGATCACGGCAACTTCGACGGCGTGCTGGCGCTGCCCGGCTGCCAGCCCACCCTGCGGCTCGCCGCGCTGCGTCGAGGCTACCAGGATCGCGCGCTGCTCGAGCTGGCGGCGGCGTGTAACAAGCCCGCGGCGGACCAGCTCGCGGCGCAGCTGGTGCCGCGCGCGCTCGGCGATGCCGCGCCCGATGCCGCCAGCGCCTGGCCGAGCGACGATGCGCCGTGGGAAGCCGCACGCCGGCGGCTGCTCGAGCTCGCGAGCTGCCAGGTACCGCCGGCTCAGTAGCTCTGCAACAGCACGGTGCCGGTGACGCGCTTGCCGCCGAGCTGATCGATCGCCTGTCGCAGGTCGCGCGTGGTCGAGCGCCGCGCGCGCAGCGCGAACACCACGCTGTCGGCCGCGTCGGCCATGAGGTTCACGTCGGCGGACCCGAGCACGGGCGGCGCGTCGACGACGATGTGGTCGTAGCCGGCGAGCCGCAGGCGCTCCATCGCGATCGAGAACGCGGGACCGTCGAGCAGCTGGGTCTGGGCGATCCGCGGATTGATCGCCGCGACGTGCAGCCACAGCTGCGGGATGTCGATCAGGCTCCACGGCATCGCCGGCTGGTGGCGGTGTGCGGCGAGCTGCTCGGCGAAGCACCACGGCGGAACGAACTCGAAGATCTCGGTGAGCTGCGGCCGGCGCACGTGGGTCTCGACGAGCAGGGTCTTGGCGCGGCCGCACTCGGCGAGCGCGAGCGCGAGGTTCACCGCGGTGGTCGTCTTGCCGTCCCCGGCCTGCGGGCTGGTCACGATCACGACCTGCGGCCGGCCGATCTCGAGCAGGTGATGGCGCAGCACCCGGAACGCCGCGCTGCGCTCGGAGTCCGGATCGATCACCAGCGCGAGCCGCGGATCGGGATCGTCGTCGGACAGGTGGTGCTGCGTGAGGTCGATCTGCGGCGTGCCGGTCATCGCCTTGGTCTGCGGCGACATCATCACGGTCGCTTTGCCGAGCGCGATCGTCTGGGTCTCGATCTTGAGCGTCGGCATCGGGTGATCGATCTGGGTCTTGACGGGGTCGAACGGCGGCCGCGCGGCGTCTTGCGGAGGCTGCGGGGCGTGGGTATGCGGCCGCGTCGGCTCGCCAAATGGCCGCGCCGTATCGCCGTGCGTCCTCGCGGAGTCCGGTTGCGACCGCGCGGTCTCGACGATGTCGCCGAGCTCCTCGCGGTCGACCGCCACCATCGGCTGGGTCAACAACGGCAGCGGTGCGGCCTTGCGCTCGATGAACGGCTGGATCTTGTTCGAGCCCGTGGTCGGGCGGTCGCCGTAGCGGCCTGTGCGTTTGACGGTCACTGGGCGTCTCCTGGCCGCACGCTCGGTGGGACGTGCTTGCGCTTGCGGCGGCGCTTGCGCACCACGGCCGGCGGAATGACCCCCAGCACCGCGATCCCGAGCTGATCGATATCGCCGCCGCGATACAGCCGATCGTCGATCACCGCCAGGCCGATCGCGAGCGACATACCGAGCGTGACGAACAGGACCAGCCCGGCGAGCAGGAACACCGTCTTGCCCGGCCCGGTCGGCTTTACCGGCTTGAACGCCGGATCGACCACCGAGAGCCGGCCGCCCTGCTCGGCGAGCTTCTGGTTGGCGTCGATCGTCGCGCGAAACACGCTGTCGGCGAGCGCCTGCACGCGCTCGCGCTGCTCGTTGACGTCGCGGCGCAGGTTCGTGTTGTCGGTCTCGAGCTTGACGACCCGCTGCTCGGTGTTGTCCTGCTCGATGACCTTCCCGGTGCGGGATTGCTCGTCGTTGATCTCCTTCTCGAGCTGCTGGCGCTCCTTGTCGAGCCTGGCGCGATCCTCGGCCGTGGCCGGCCGCACCACGTTTTCGACTTCCGGGGGCACCGCGGCCTGGGCCTGGCGCAACCGCTGCTGCGCGGCGGTGAGACGCTCCTGCGCTTTCATCGCCGACGGATGCTTGTCGGTGAACTTCGACAGCACGTCCTCGAGCTCGCGTTGCGCGCCGGCGACCTCGCGCTGGGCATCGCGAACGCCCGCCTCGGCCTGCAGCCGTTCCGGCGTCGAGGCCACCTGCACCGAGATCGGCGCTGCGTTGGCCGGCGCGTCGAGCCGCGCCTGGATCCGCGCGAGCTGGCGCTGCTTGACCGTCAGCTTCGAGGGCCCGCCGGCCGCCTTGAGGTGCTGCTGCGCCGAGCGGATCCCGGAGCCCTCGCTCTGCGTGCTGTTCGGATCCTGGACGAACTCCGGGTGCTTCGCGAAGAACTCGTTCAGCGCGTGCTCGCGCTTCTGTAGCTCGATCGCCGCCGCTTCCTTCTGCTCGGTGACGAACGCGACGGTCTCGGCCGCCTGGTCGTTGCGCAGCGTCTCGTCTTTTTCCTTGAGCAGCATCGTCAGCTTGTCGGTGACGCGCTTGGCGCGATCGGGGTCCGAGTCGTTGAACTCGATGCGGAACGCCATCGCGCCGCGCGCGACGAAGTGCACGGCCTGCCGGAGCTTGTCGATCTTGACCTCGGGATCGGGCTCCTGGGGGAACGGATCGAGCGCGGGATCGCCGATGATCTGGTCGAGCTGGCTGCGCGCGAGCAGCAGCTCGCGGTAGCGGTCACCGATGTTGCGCTGCGCGACCTCCTCGCGGTTGGGCGACAGCAGCTGCGACTGGATCCGCTCCTGATAGAACAGCGTTGCCCACGATTGGTAGTTGCGGACGCGGTTGACCGCGAACGCCAGCGACAGCCCACCACCGGCAATTGCGAATACCGCGATCAACCACCAATAGCGCAAGGTCTTCCGGCCGAGGTCGACCAGGCGCTGCAAGCGATCGCGAGGGGTTATCGGTGTGAGCGCCATCTTAGAAACGATGGTACACGAGCGCGTGGGGCGCTACGCGTCAGCATGGATCCGACGTTGTCGCCTGGGAATCTAGGGACTTGCCCGAGCACCGGTAGCCCCAGTCGCGCCACGTCGTCAGTGTCGTGGACGCGGGAATCAAACGCCCCGACCACCAGCGCCGCGCCGATCAGGGCGCCGGTGCCCAGCACGACGGCGATCATGACGAGCACGAACCCCGAGCGCGTCGGGCGCTCCGGACGGTGCTCCTCGACGACCGACAGCGTGATGTCGAGGTTGGCGGCCGCGATCTCTCGCGCGAGGCCTTCGCGGCTGGTCGCGATGTGCGTGAGCTGCTCCTCCGTGCGCTTGCGCTCGCGATCGACCGCCCGCAGGTCGACCGCCAGGATCCCCGCGAGATCTGGGCGGTCGCGCTTGCGCGCGTCGTCGATCGCCGCCTTTTTGAGCGCGGCTTCCTCGTCGAGCTCGGCCAGCTTCTCGCTCGTGGCGTCGTGCATCAGCGCGACCTGGCGCGCGATCTGATCAGCGAGCAGCTGGCGCTGGACGACCGAGCTCTGGATCGCGATGGTGGCGAGCTCGCGCGCGATATCGAACGCGCGGTCCGGGTCGGCGTCGGTCACGGTGATCCCGATTCGCGCCGAGCGCCGGGCGCCGGCGTCATCCTCGTCGTAATACACGAACGAGTTCTTCCAGATCTGGATCTCGATGCTGCCGCGCAGCTGCTCGAGGGCAAACTGCATCCCGAGCTTCTTGCGCAGCCGGAACAGGTTGTGCTTTTCGATAAGCTCCGTGAGCTTGTTGTCGGGCAGGAGCACGGACCAGAAGTACTCGCGCAGCTGATCGACCGGGATGCTGCTGGTGCGGGTCGCCAGCTGGCCCTCGGCGAGCGCGAGCACGACCTCGGATTCGACGATCAGCGGCTTGGTCGCGACCTTGTACGTGATGGCCCCGGTGACGAGCAGCGCGAGCGCGATCACCGGCAGCGGCCGGACCAGCGTGCGGCGCTTGATCCGCTGGAGCTCGGCGATCATCGCGAACCGCGTCGGCTCCTCGGACTCGTACCAGGCGTCGCCCAGCTCGATTCGTTCGGGGGCAGGCGCGGGCGTCACAGTCCGACGCTACCACCGGCGGCTGCCGCGAGCACGGCGTGCAGCGCGGCCGCGCTCGGTTCCCATCCGCCGCGCGCGCCGAGCTCGGCCACTTCGTCGGCGGCATACGGGGTGCGTAAGGCCTGCGTGAGGGCCGCGGCGAGCGCCTCGGGCTGGCGCGGCGGAACCAGCGCGCCGAGCGCGGCGCTGGTGATGAGATCCGGAATCCCCCCGACCGCGGATGCCACGACGCGCCGCCCGCACGCGAGCGCCTCGAGCACGACGTTGGGCGTGCCCTCGGCGTGGCTCGGCAGTACGAGAACATCGCAGGCGGCCATCCAGGTCGGGATCGCCGCCAGCGGCTTGGGGCCGACGAGCGTCGCGCGCGGCGGCAGCGCGGCCTGGAGCGCGGGCCGGGCGGGGCCCCCGCCGACGAGCGCGAGCGACGCGTCGGGCAGGTCGCGGGTGACCTGGCGCCAGGCGGCCGCGAGATCGAGGACGCCTTTGTCGGCCTTGAGGTTGCCGACGTACAGCGCGAGCGGCCCGGGGGGCAGCCCGAGCGCGGCCCGGGCGGCGGCGCGATCCTGGGGACGGAACAGCTCGCCGTCGACGCCGTTCATCACCACGGTCACCCGATCGCGCGCCACGCCGAGCGCGACAACCTCCTCGGCGAGCGCGCGGCTCACCGCGACCACGCGCGCGGCGTGCGCTAGCGCCCATGCGGTCAACCACCGCGGCCCCGGCAGCTTGGCGATCACATTGATGTCCGAGCCGTGCAGCTTCACCACGCAGGGTACGCCGAGCAGGCGCGCGGCGACGACCGCCGCGAAGCCATCGGGGTACGCCCACGAGCCGAGCACGATATCGACCTTGCCGCGGTAGTGCCGCATCGCGGGCGCGATCGACGCGGCGTACATCGGCCCCCACGCGACGTGCGCGAGCCGCGGCACGAACAACGTGCGCGGATGGCTGACCGCGATGCCGGCGATCTCCTCGCGGCGCGGCACCGCGGCCAGCTTGCCGGCGCTCGACCACCGCGACACCAACCCGGCGCCGGGAAACCACGGGATCGTCGCCATCACCTCGAGCTCGCAGCGCCTGGCGAGCGCGGCGAATTGCTGGCGATTGAACGGCGCCGAGAGCGGCTCGGCGGCGTTGGGGAAGATCTTGGTGATCGCGAGGACGCGCAAGCGGCTCGCGGGCGCCGCGGTGGGGCGATCGACCGCGGTCAGAGGTTGAACACCTTGTCCATCCGCAGCAGCTTGAAGATCGCGAGCGGCTGATCGCGCGCGCCGGCGATCATGATCGCACCCCCGCTGCTGCGCACGCCCTTGTACAGCTTCACCAGGGCGGCGACGCCGGAGCTATCGATCAGATCGAGCTCGCTGAGATCGACGGTGACCGCCGGAGGGCGGGTCGCGACGACCTTGTCGATCTCCTCGGCGAGCGCCGGGGCGCTGTTGATGTCGAGCGAGCCACGGATGGTGAGCTTGGTCTCGTCAGCGGTACGCTGCACATCAAACGGTACGGGCATATCAGCTCCTCCCGACAGCAACCAGGGTCGCCGGCAATCGCTTGCACAGTCGCCACAGGTTCGGCGGCCCGGGTGCGTAGGTCATTTCGTCGAGCATCGTCTTGGCTATGTGAATCCCCATACCACCCTCTGGCAACGTTTCCTCGTCGAGCTCGGTCGGAAGCGGCGCGACGTCATCGATATCGAACGGTCTACCATCGTCCTTCACTTCGATCACGATTGCATCTTTCGATGGCGTAATCTCGATCTCGATCGTTCCGCCGCCCTTGCGCTGATACGCGTGTATCGCGATGTTGTTGAAGATCTCCATGAAGGCGGACACCACCGCCGTGTCGAACGGGTGGCGGATATCGTGGGCCAGCGGGTCGACCGTCGGGTTCTTGGGATCGCGTGGGCTGGAGGCCGAGACCAGCCGAGCCGCTTCCGCGACCGCTCGCACCGCGATCGGGCGGTAGCGGAGCGTGCCTGGCACGCTGATCCGGATCGTGGCGGCCATGTAGCCTCCAGGATAGCCAGGCTGGTGCAGTTGCGAAAGTGTGCGGGTGCGTCTCATCGAACAAACCGTCCGTGAGGCCATCCGGAGGCCGCGGTTTCGCGGTCGGTTTCCGGGGACCGGCCATGTTACCGTCCGGGCGTGTTGCGCAGCGTGCGGTTTGCCAAGCGGGCGATCGATGTCGCTGGGGCGGCGCTTGGGCTCGCGCTGACCGCTCCCCTCATACCGGTCATCGCCGCGGCGATCTACATCGATTCGCCAGGCCCGGTGTTCTTCCGGCAGCGCCGGGCCGGCAGCCTCAAGTCGATCAAGACCGAGAACGGCAAGAAGCAGTTTCAGTTCGACGAGTTCGAGATGCACAAGTTCCGCACGATGGTGCAGAACGCCGAGGCCAAGACCGGCATCGTGGTCGCGGGCGCCAACGACTCCCGGGTCACCCGGGTCGGCAAGTTTCTCCGCAAGTCGCGGCTCGACGAGCTGCCCCAGTTCTGGGACGTGCTGCGCGGCAAGATGAGCCTGGTCGGTCCGCGCCCCGAGCGCCCCGAGCTCCTGCAGGACCTGTCGTACGCCATCCCGCTGTTCGAGGAGCGCATGCGCGACGTCAAGCCCGGCATCACCGGGCTCGCCCAGATCTCGCTCGGCTACACCGGCTCAATCCCGGAGGGCAGCGAGATCGCCAAGCTCGCGTCGACCCTGCAGAACCCGTGGCAGCTCGACGAGACCAAGGGCTCGCTCGCCGACGACATGCGGATCAAGCTGCTGTACGATCTGGCGTACACCGCGTCGCTCGAGCGGTTCGACACGTTCCTGCGCACCGAGCTCGGGATCATCTTCAAGACACCACTGGTGATGCTGCGGATGACCCAGGGCCGCTGAGACGGTCGATCAGAACACGCGAAGCGATCGCGCAAGCGCTCGAACCTCGCTCGCCCGTCGCGCGGCCGAACGTAGTCTGGTCGCCCTCGAGCGGCATGGTTCGGACAGCTCGGAAGTAGCGAGTCTTCGAGCGACGATTCGAGAACGTGGCAGCGCGGTCAGGGGGCGACGAGCTGGCGGACGTACTTCATGGGCGGCGAGCCCCAGGACAGCAATCGATCGTGATAGGCGCGCTCGGTGAAGCCGGGCTTGACCTCGACGATGCGGCGCAGCTTGAGCAGCTCCGAGAACCCGTAGAAGTACGTGGTGAGCTGGGCGCTGGTCAGCCGCGCGCGCTGCCACTTGCCCACCGCTTCGCCGTCTTCCTGGAACGCCTCGTTCTTCATGAGCGCGAGCGCGGCGGCCTCGTCCATGGTGCCGGCATGGATGTCGTGGTCGAGGATCGCGTTGGCGGTCAGCCGCAGCACCAGCTTCTGTTGCTGCAGCTTGACCCGCGGCCCGCCAAACCCGTGCGCGGCCATCACCCACTCGCCGTAGACCGCCCAGCCCTCGACGAACGGGCCGCTCGCGAACACCGCGCGCAGCTTCGACGAGAACTGATTGTTGTGCATCGCCTGCAGGTAGTGGCCGGGCATCGCCTCGTGCAGCGTGAGCTCGGCGAGCATCGACTGGTTGTATTCGCGATACAGCGACTCGGCGCGCTGCTTGGGCCAGTCGGCGGGGGTCGGCGCGATCGCGTAGAACGACTCCGGCGTGGCCTCGAGGGGCCCCGATGAATCGGAGTACGCCACCGAGATGCCGCGCCGGTACTCCGGCATCTCGATCACGCGGACCGGCTCGTCGGGCACGCGCACCAGGTTGTTGTCGCGTACGAAGGCGGTCGCCGTCTCGAGCCAGCGCTTGGCGTCGGCGAGCACCGTCTCGTTGGTCGGGCGATCCGTCGCCAGGTGATCGAGCACGCGCTTGACGAACGCCTTGCGCTGCTCGCTCGTCTCGAGCTTGGGTAGCTTGCCGAGCTTGTCTGCCGCCCAGACCTGCTTGGCGGTCTCGACCATCTCGGCCTGGGTCTGGATCAGCAGCGTGCGCGCGTTGGCGGCGACCGTCTCGGGGTCGACGACGTCGCCGAGCGCGAACGCCAGCTTCTTGGCGAACTTGTCCCGCCCGAGCCGGAACGAGCCATCGGACCTGGGCAGAAGCTCGGTCTCGAGGAAGTGCTGGAAGTCATGCAGCGCCGCCCCGGCGCGCTTGGCCGCGGCCGCCAGATCTTGCTGCAGCGCGGGCATCTGGGCGAACTGCGCCGGCAGCTCGGTCTCGACGAGCCTTATCAGCCCCTTGTTCTGCTGGATCGCCGTCTCGGTGAACACCTTCGCCGGGTGGCCCAGCCGGGCCTTGGCGACCGCGACCAGCGCGGGGATCCCGTCGAGCCGGCTGCGCAGGCTCGCCATCCGCTGGTCCTTCGTGCCGAACTCTCGGGTCACCAGCGTATCGAGGCCCTGGCCGATAAGCCCCGTGTACGACAGCGGATCGCGCTCGGTGTCCTTGAGCTCGTCGATCGCGAACAGCCCGAACGCGAGCGTGTCGTCGAGGATCCCCGCGTCGATCTGGTTCTGCTGCGACAGCTGCGCAACCGGCAGCTGGCCCAGCTGCGCCCGGGTCTCCTCGAGCCACGCCCGGGTGCTCGCCTCGCCCTGCGCCGAGATGTCGGGCCAGGCGCCATCGTAGCGATGCTCGCCGGCCTGGGTCGCGTCGGCCGGCGCGCGCCGCAGATAGCCATCGAGAAACCGTTGCGCGAACGCCGCGAACACCGCGTCGGGCGACGCCGCGCTGGCAGGCCCGGCCGCCGGCGCTGCCGCGGGCACATCAGCCGCAGGCGGCGCGGCAGCGACCGGTGCGGCCGGCGGATGCGCCGGCGCTGACGAGCAAGCGACCGTCGCTGCGACGAACGCAGGACCCAGGATTCGGACGGTATGCGAAGCGAGCCATGTCATGGTGGCCGCACAGTAGCCTGCCCGCGGCCAGGCGCTGGCCTTCGCGGGTGGCGATGCGACGCAGCGATGATCTGGCCTTGGCGGCGATGCGGGGCCGCGATGCGCAAGCCTCTGTGGTGGCGATGCGGGCCGCGGGGCCCTCGCCTTCGCGGTGGTGATGCGGGCCGCGATGATCTGGCCTTGGCGGCGGCGATGCGGGGCGGCAATGAGCCGGCCTTCGGGGCGGCGCTGCTGGGCAGCGATGAGCTGGCCTTCGCGGCGGCAATGCGGGACAGCGATGATCTGGCCTTGGCGGCGGCGCTGCGGGGAGCATGCGCTGGCTTCGGGGCGGCGCTGCAGGCAGCATGCGCTGGCTTCGGGGTGGCGCTGGGGGGCCGCGATGATCTGGCCTTGCCGGCGGCGCTGCGGGGCAGCGATGATCTGGCCTTCACGATGGTGATGCGGGGCAGTGATGATCTCGCCTTCGCGATGATGGTGCGGGGCAAGGGCGCCGATCCGGGTTCACGGTATCCACGCAAAGCGGGTGCGGCTTCTGGGCCGCTGACCGCGCGCCTCGTGGCTTGCCATGACACGCTACCGCGATGTCCACCTGCGTCTGCGGATCGGGCGCGCCGGCGGCCGCCTGCTGCGATCCGATCCTCGAGGGCGCGCCGGCAGCGACCGCGCTCGCGCTGATGCGTTCGCGCTACGCCGCGTACGTGCGCGGTGCCATCGACCACGTCGTCGAGACCCACGATCCGGAGACCCGCGCGGCGGTCGATCGGGACGCGGTCACCAAGTGGTCGCGCGACACCGCGTGGCTCGGCCTCGAGATCGTCGCCACCGAGCGTGGCGGAGAGCTCGACGACGACGGCATCGTCGAGTTCATCGCGCGCGGCGCCACTCGCGGCGTGCCGTTCGCCCAGCACGAGCGATCCCGGTTTCGCCGGATCGCCGGCCGTTGGCACTACCTCGATGGCAAGGTCATCCGCGATCCCGTGCGGGTCGCCGCAACCCCGGGCCGCAATGACCCTTGCTCATGCGGCAGCGGCATGAAGTACAAGCGCTGCCACGGCGCCTGAGAGCGTCCACGAGAACAAGCGGACCAACCGCGCAAGCTGGCGAACCGCGATCGCCTGTTGCGCGGCAGTCAACAGAGTCGTCGAGGTCGACGCGGGCGCCGCTGCGTCCCCCGGCCTCACGCCAACGCAGACTCGTCGAGGTCGACGCGCGGGCGCCGCTGCGTCCCCCGGCCTCACGCCAACGGGTTGGCAGATACCGGCACCCACGTGGGTGCGGTCAGCGGTTACGTGTCCCGCACGGGACGCGGACCGGGTGTTCGCGCTCAACCGCCGCTGCGTCCCTCGGCCTCACGCCAACGGGTTGGCAGATACCGGCACCCACGTGGGTGCGGTCAGCGGCTACGTGTCCCGCACGGGACGCGGACCGGGTGTTCGCGCTCAACCGCCGCTGCGTCCCCCGGCCTCACGCCAACGGGTTGGCAGATACCGGCACCCACGTGGGTGCGGTCAGCGGGCTACCGTGTCCCGCACGGGACGCGGATCGAGCGTTCGCGCT
>Ga0307509_10001692_pt1 | contig 36850 bp, 41 predicted proteins | sample 10_EM_MG_FD_202245 | JGI IMG/M metagenome (GOLD analysis project Ga0307509, IMG submission 202245) | Populus trichocarpa ectomycorrhiza microbial communities from riparian zone in the Pacific Northwest, United States - 10_EM | ecosystem: Host-associated > Plants > Roots > Unclassified | place...
CCCGACCGACCACAGGAATGAACCCATGAATCTCGAGCTCGAAGGCCAGACCGTGCTGATCACCGGCGCCTCCAAGGGCATCGGCCTCGCCGCCGCCTGGGCGTTCGCCGCCGAAGGCTGCCACCTGCACCTCGCTGCCCGCGACGGCGCCGCACTGGCCGCAGCGCGCGCCGAGATCACGAAGGCGCACGGCGTGCGTGTCGGCGTGCACGCGATCGACCTGGTCGCGCCCGAGGCGATGAGCGCGCTGGCCGAGGCCGTCGGCGACGTCGACATCCTCGTCAACAACGCCGGCGACATCCCGTCGGGCCCGATCGAGTCGCTGGACTTCGCGGTCGTGCGCCGCGGCTTTCAGTTGAAGGTGCTGGGCTACATGGAGCTGTCGCAGCTCTACTACGCACGCATGAAGCGCACCGGCGCCGGTGTGATCATCAACGACATCGGCAACTCCGGCGAGAACTGGGACGCCAACTACATCGCCGGCTCGACCGGCAACGCCGCGGTGATGGCGTTCACGCGCGCCCTCGGCGGCGTGTCGATGGACGACGGCATCCGCGTCGTCGGCGTGAACCCGGGGCCGGTCGCGACCGACCGCATGGTCAAGTTGATGAAGCGCCGCGCGCTCGACACCCACGGCGACGAAGGCCGCTGGGAAGAGCTGTTCGACAACTACCCCGGCGGCCGCCCGGCCGAGGCGAAAGAGGTCGCCGAGCTGATGGTGTTTCTCGCGTCCAAGCGCGCGGCCTACATCAGTGGCACGGTCGTGACCATCGACGGCGGCATCGCCGCCCGCGGCTCCATCATCAAGACCAGCCGCAAGTCGGTGGCGGCGGAACAAGCCCGGAAGCTCGCGGCATGAGCGACGCAGAGATCCGCAACCGCTACTTCGACCGGCTGTTCACCAACCCCCAGCTGAAGTGGCTGGGGCAGAACACCAACCACTTCCCCATGCACCCGGCGGTGCGCCAGGCGCTGCACGACGCGATCGACGACGAGAGCTTTCATGCCTACGCGCCGCCGCTGGGCCTGGAGGCCTTGCGCGAGGCCATCGTCACCGACCTCGAAGCGCCGGGCCAGGCGGCCGTCGTGACCGACGGCGCCGTGTCGGCGCTCGCGCTCGCGTGCCGCGCGTTCTGCACGCCGGGCAGCGGCTTCGTCACCACCGACCCGGGCTGGAAGTGGCCGCTGCAGTTCGCGGCCAAGGCCGGCGCGGTCGTCACCGAGATCCCGATCTACGGGCCCGAGCACGGCTACAAGCTGTCGATCGAAGCCTTGACCGCGGCCACCGACGCGACCACCCGCGTGATCTACCTGGTCGACCCGAACAACCCGCTGGGCACGACCTACACGGCCGACGAGATCCGTGCGTTCGCCGACCGCGCGCGGGCGCTGGGTGCGATCCTGATCCACGACTGCACCTACCGCGACTTCGCCGACGCGCACACGCTCGCGGCGAGCTTCTACCCCGAAGGCACGGTCACCATCGTCAGCTTCTCGAAGTGGCTGGGCCTGGCCGGCCTGCGCCTGGGCGCGCTGGTTGCGACGCCGGCCTTGCTCGAGACCATCCTGCCTCATTCGCAATCGCCGCTGGGCGCGAGTGTGATCGCGCAGCGCGCGGCGCTCGCGGGGCTCAAAGTCAAGACCGAGTGGATGGCGCAGATCGGTGCGCAGCAGCGGGCGAATCAGAAGCTGATCGCCGAGGCCTTCCTGCGCTTGCCCGGCTTCACGGTGCCGGTGCCGAATTCGCAGGCCAACTTCCTCGTCGTCGAGTGCGTGGACGCGGGCGTCACGCCCGAAGCGCTGGTCTCGGCGCTGGGCGAGCACGGCATCATGGTGCGCCAAGGCGCGTACCACACGCCGCGTTTCGGGCACCGCTTCGTGAAGATCTCGACCACGGTGCCGGCGGCCTGGGCGCAGGCCTTGTGCGATGTGCTGCCACAGGCGGTGGAGCGTGCACGCAGCCTGCCCGCCACCGCGGCGCTGTACTGAAGGGGTCGCGATGACGGCATCCACCCATTCAGCCACCACCCCCGACGGCGTGCGCCTGCACGTCGAGAGCGTGGGCCACGGCACACCCATCGTCTTCGTGCACGAGTTCGGCGGCGACCACCGCAGCTGGGAGCCGCAGCTGCGCTTCTTCGCGCGGCGCCACCGCTGCATCACCTTCGCCGCGCGCGGCTACCCGCCGTCCGACGTGCCGGCCGAGGTCGAGCGCTACTCGCAAGCGCTCGCGGCCGACGACATCGCCGCCGTGATGGACGCGCTGGCCCTGCCCCAGGCCCACATCGTCGGCCTGTCGATGGGCGGCTTCGCAACGCTGCATTTCGGTTTGCGCCACGCGCCGCGCGCGTTGTCGCTGACGATCACCGGCGCGGGCTATGGCGCCGAGAAGGAGCACGAGGACTACTTCCGCAACGTGTCGCTCGAAGTGGCGCACCAGTTCGAAGTGCAGGGCGCGAAAGAATTCGCGAAGACCTATTCGCTGGGCGCGAGCCGCGTGCAGTTCCAGAACAAGGACCCGCGCGGCTGGCAGGAGTTTGCGACCTGGCTGGGCGAGCACGACGCGCTCGGCTCGGCCAACACGATGCGCGGCGTGCAGGCGCGGCGCCCGTCGATCTACGACCTCGAAGCCGACATCCACGCGATGGCCGTGCCCTCGCTGGTCGTCGTCGGCGACGAGGACGACCACTGCCTGCAGCCGGGCATCTTCCTGAAAAAGACGATCCCCGCCTGCGGCCTCGCGGTGATGCCCAAGACCGGCCACACGCTGAACCTCGAAGAACCCGCCGCGTTCAACGCGCTGCTGGCCGAGTTCATCGCCCAGGTCGAGGCCGGCCAGTGGCGGCCGCGCGACCCGCGCGCGATCCCCAGCCAGATCATGAAGACGAGCTGATGGCCACGACGACCGCCTCGCTGCGCATCAATGGCGACCGGTTGTGGGACCGGCTGATGACGCTCGCGCAGATCGGTGCGACGCAGGCTGGCGGCGTGAACCGGCAGGCCTTGAGTGACGAAGAGATCGCCGCGTGGCGTCAGGTGATCGCATGGGCCGAGGCCTCGGGTCTGGTCGCCAGCACCGACGACGCCGGCAACCTGTTCATCACGCTGCGCGGCAGCGACCCGGGCGCGTTGCCGCTGCTCAGCGGCAGCCACCTCGACAGCCAGCCGACCGGCGGAAAATTCGACGGCGTCTACGGCGTGGCCGCGGCGCTCGAGGTCTTGACGGTGCTCGCCGAACAAGGCCTGCGCCCGCGCTGCGACGTGGTCGCGGTGGCGTGGATGAACGAGGAGGGCTCGCGCTTCGCGCCCGGCATGATGGGCTCGGAGATTTTTGCCGGCGTGCGCGAGCTGGCCGTTCTGCGAGAAGTGCGCGACGCGGCCGGTGTGACCGTCGGCACCGCGCTCGACGCGTTGCACGCGGCCTTTCCCGCGCTGCCACGACACCGGCCCGGCTTCGCGTTCGGGGCCTATGTCGAGGCGCACATCGAGCAGGGCCCGGTGCTCGAAGCGGCCGGGGCGACCATCGGCGTCGTCACCGGCATCCAGGGCAAGAAGACCTACGAGGTCGAGTTGCGCGGCGACAAGGGCCACGCCGGCACGCTCGCGATGGCCGAGCGGCGCGATGCGCTCGCGGCGTTCGCGCGCATCGCGTCGGCGCTGTACGCCGACATCGGCGGGCACGACGCGCTCGTCAAGTTCACGATCGGCCAGTTGCGCATCGAGCCGAATGCGCCGTCGGTCGTGCCCGAGCGCGCGGTGCTGCGCATCGACCTGCGCCATCCGGACGCGGCCGTGTTGAACACGCTGGGGGCACGACTCGTCGCGCTGTGCGAGGCGCATGCGGCGCCCTGCGAGGTCCACGTCCGGCCGCTCGTCGATGCGCCCGGCAACGGCTTCGATGCCGCGTTGCAGGACAGCATCGAGGCCGCGGCGCACCGGCTCGCCCTGCCCAGCCTGCGGCTGCTGTCGGCCGCCGGCCACGATGCGCGCCACATGGCGCCGCTGGCGCCGAGTGCGATGGTCTTCATCCCCTGCCGCGGCGGCGTCAGCCATGCCGAACACGAGTGGGCCGAGCCGGCGCACGTCGCGGCGGGCGCCAATGTGCTGCTGCAGGTGCTGGCAGCGCGTGCCGGCCTCGACTGAGACCACACCGTTGAACGCCCGGCTCGAACCCCCCGTCGACATGGCCGAGCTGCCGGTGCAGCTGCCGTCGGCGCCCACGACCGCGGCCCAGGCCCGCGCGCGCTTCTTCAACTCGGGCAACGCGTTCAACATCGTGCTGCCGGCGGTGCCGGCGTGCGTGTTCGCCGATGTGGCCGCGCAGGCGCTGGCGGCCACGCGCAGCGCGTGGTTCGACTGTGACCAGTCGGCCGCGCTCGGTTGCGATTTCGCGGCGACGACGCCGCTGATGCTGGCGCGCTACGCACGCGTCGCACCCGGCGATTCGCTCGCGGTCGACGCGATCGCGACCGGCCTGATCGCTTATGTGATCGCGGGTGACGCGTACTGCAGCGGCGGCGACGCCGAGCTGATGCTGGCGGCCGGCGACGTCGTGCTGCTGCCCGGCGGCCCGCGCTACCGGCTGCACGGTGGGGCGGCCGGTGCGCTGCTCTGGGTGGTCGGCAATCAGCCGCAGCTGGCCTTCGACGGCTCGCGGCCGGGGCTGGCGCCACTCGGCGCCATCGACGTGGTGCACTACCCGGCGGCAGAGATCGCGCGCCAGCTCAAGGGGCTGTTCGGGGCCGGCAGCAACGACACGACCTCGGGTCACGCACTGATCTTTTCCAGCGAACGCCACGAGGCCGGCCGCAACCTGATGCCGACGCTGACGCTGAGCTTGAACACGCTGCCGCCGCAGGCCGCGCAACGCGCCCATCGCCACAACTCGGCCGCGATCACGCTGATCATCCAGGGGCAGGGCTGTCACTCGATGGTCGACGGCCGGCGCTGCGACTGGTCGCCGTGGACCACGATGGTCACGCCGCCGGGCGCGCCGCACTCGCACCACAACGACGGCGGCGAACGCGCGCTGTTCCTCATCGTGCAGGATGGTGGCCTGCACTACCACGCGCGGACGATGGGCTTCGAGTTCCTCCCTTGAACATCCCGGGTCGCGGTTCGAAATCGGGTTCAATGCAGGCATGGAACACCCGAACGACATCGAGCAGCGCCTGACCGCGCTGGAAATCAAGGCCAGCTTCGCCGAGGACCTGGTGGACGAACTGAACCAGGTCATCGTGCGCCAGCAGGCTCGGCTCGACGCGTTGACGCACGCGGTCATGCGGCTGCAGGCCCAGGCGCCGGCCGCGGATGGCGCGCCGTTCCGCAGTCTGCGCGACGAACTGCCACCGCACTACTGACCAGCTCGGCCAAGCGCTTCACATCGTGTTGCAGTCTCTGGGCTGCGACGCTGTAGGCTCGCAGGTTTACCCGGAAGCGCGCTCTCACATGTTCGGACAATCCAGACCCGTCGTTCTCGACCGCTACGGCAAACGCGGCTCGCGCTGGTCGCCGCCGCGGTGGCTGGTGCTGCTGCTGTTGGGAACGGGCATCGGTGCCTGCGGTGTCATCTTCGTGCAGGAACGCTACCTGCCGCCGCGTTTGTCTGCGGCCGAGTCGAGCACGCTGCGCGCGTCGTTCGAACAGGCCGACAGCGAACGTGCGCGGCTGCGCCGCGAACTCGCCGACACGACCAAGCGGCTCGACACCGCGCTCGCCGACACCAAGCGCCTGGGCGCCGACCTGAGCGCGAGCCGCAGCGGCGCCGACCGCTTGCGCGAGACGGCGGCGGCGCTGGTCGCTTCGTTGCCGCCCGATCCGCGCGGCGGTGCGGTCGAGGTGCGGGCCGCGCGATTCTGGATCGACAGCGGCGCGCTGGCCTACGACGTGGTGCTGACGCGCGACCGCAATGCCGCCAAGCCGCTGAATGCCACGCTGCAGCTGGTCGTCACCGGCGCCTCGAACCGCGGCAGCGACACCAGCCTCACGCTGAAGCCGGTCGCGATCACGGTGGGCGCGTTCGAGAGCCTGCGCGGCAGCGTGCCCCTGCCCGACGGCTTCAAGCCGCGCGAAACGACGATCAGCGTGCTCGACGCCGGCAGCAAGCTGCTGGGCCGACGCGTGATCTACGTGAAATAGACGCGCAGGCGACCGGCGATTTCAAGGCAGCGGCGCGTCGGTGACGACGAGGCGCACGACGGCCGCGCTGGCGGTCGATGACAGCGTGAGCCGTGCTTCTGCAAGGTCGTGGGTCACCAGGTAGGCGCGCACGTTGGAGGCGCGCTCGGCGCTCAGTGGCGTGGCCTTGCCGCCCGCATCGGGCGGCGCGCTGATCAGCACGCGGGTGAGCTCGTCGCGCTGCCCGCTGGCGATGCGGTCCAGCACCGCTGCGAGCGGTGGCTTCACGACCGCCTTGCCGGTGTCGAACGAGAAGTGCAGCGGCACGTCGACGCGCAGGCTGCCGTCGGGCTGCAACGCGAACACCACCGGCGTGCCGCGGAAGAGTTCGGTCAGGCGCACTTTCTCGATGGCGAGGTTGGCCTTGGTCGACGCTGCCTTGGTCGCGGGGCTGACCGGCGTCGATGACGACGCGTACGGGGCGGGCGCCGTGCCGCTCGGGCTCGACGATGGCGCGGTCTTGCAGCCGGCGACGAAGACCAGCACCAGGGCGGCCGAAAGAGTGGGGAGCAGGCGCATAGGCCTGCATTCTCGACGCACCCTCCCCACACCCCGGTAAGCAGGCGCAACCGCGCGCGGCATTGTCCGACAGCGCCTGCGAGCGATGCCCCACAGGCATTGCGACGGGTCGCCGACAGGCGGATCGGCGTGGCACTTCTACAGTGAGCCCGTCTTCACTGAACGAGGTTGGCCCCATGAGAAACGTCCACAAACTGCTCTGCGCCTGCATCCCCGTGCTGGCACTCGCCGCCTGCGGCGGCAGCGACACGGAAGACCGTCTCGATGTCGCCGACCCGGCGGTGCGCTTCGTCCATGCGTCGCCGATCGCGCCCAACCTGACGCTGTACCGCGGCACCGTCGCGCAGCCCGACGCCACCGACGTGGCCTACAAGTTCGCGTCGAACTATTTCGACGTCGACATGGGGATCTCCGACTGGCCGGTGAAGACCGCCACCGGCGCACTCACCATCGGCACGGTCTCGATCGACCCGGTGCGCGGCACCAAGTACACCATCGTCGCGCTGCCGGCGTCCAGCACCGACAGCAGCACCTACCTGATCGTCGACCCCTACAACAAGCCGCTGGGCAGCTCGAGCACGCACCTGCGCGTGATGAACGCGTCGTTCAACGCGAGCAACATCGACCTCTACATGACCGCGGTCGGTGCCGACATCAGCGGCGCTGGAACGAACCCGCTGATCGCGGCCACGGCCTACAAGACCTCGGGTCCGGCGTCCGGCAGCGACTCGGTCGACATCCCCGGCGGCACGTGGCAGGTGACGGTCACGACGGCCGGCACCAAGACCATCCTGTTCAAGGGCCAGGTCAGCTTCGATGCGAACCAGGACGTGCTGCTGCTGACCGTGCCGGACACGGTGACGCCCGGCGCGATCAAGACGCTGGTGAAGGTCGAAGGCACGGCCGGTGCGAACGAGGTGCCTGCGATCTGATCAAGCGGGCCATCACCAGTGGCGCCAGCCTGCGCTCGGCAAGCCCGCGCGCAACTCGTCGCGGTAGCGCTGCTGGGTTTCGCGGTGCGCATGCGCGCGCGCCAGCAGCTGCTTCGGTGCGCCGATGTCGCACAGCGTGCGGGCATCGAGCTCCACCAGGGCCGCGAGCCCGTCATCGGGCGCGGGCGCGCGTCGCAGCGCCTGCCAGCACGCTCGCAGCCAGTCGAACGGTTGCCAAGAGACCGTGTGGGCCAGGGGCTGTAGCAGCGGGTGGGTGTTCATGTGGTCAGCATAGGTGCCCAGCCACGCGGAGTGAAGCGACGAATCCTGGCCATCGTGGTCGGCTATGCTTACCACCACGATGCGCCTGCCGCTCCAGACCCTGCCCACTTTCCGCGTCGTCGCGCGCCTGGCGAACCTGCGCGCGGCCGCCGAAGAACTGCACCTGACGCACAGCGCGGTCAGCCAGCAGATCAAGCTGCTGGAAGACCAGCTCGGCTTCCAGGTGTTCGACCGGCCGGGCCGCCGCATCGTGTTGAATGCGGCCGGTGCGGCGCTGTTGAGTGCCGTGGAGCCGGCGCTGGCGCAGCTCGACGACGGCATGCGTGCGGCCGAGGCCGCCGCGAGCGGCGCCGAGCATCGCATCCGCGTCACGCTGCTGCCATCGTTCGCGCAGCGCTGGTGGATGCCGCGCATGGCCTCGTGGCGCGAGCGCCACCCCGACATCGCGATCGAGGTCCACACCTCGCAGCAGGTCATCGACCTGCAGCGCGAGGGCTTTCATGCGGCGATGCGCCAAGGCAGCGGAGAGTGGCGCGGCCTCGATGCCGAACGCCTGCTCGATTCACCGCTGATCGCGGTCGGCTCGCCAAACGCGGCGCGCCGCCTGCTCGGGCGCGGCCCGGAGGCGCTGGCCGACGAACCGCTGCTGGGCGACGCGCCCGTGTGGGAGACCTGGTTCGCGCTCAGCGGGTTGCGTTGCCGCGTCAACCCGGTGGCCAGCTTCAACGACGCCGGCATGATGCTGCAGGCGGCCGAACAGGATTTGGGCCTCGCACTCGCGCGTGAGTTGCTGGTGGCCGATGCGCTGCGCGACGGCCGCCTGATGCGGCTCTCGCCCATCGAGTTGGTCAAGGACCAGGCCTATGCGCTGTGGTTCGTCCACCCGACCAGCCTGCGCGACTGGCCACCGTTGAAAGCCTTGCGCGCCTGGGTGCTGGACGAGATGAAACGCTCGCAGCGCGAACTGCGCGCCGCGCCCGTCAAGAGGCCGCGTCAGGCGCGCGTCGTGAAGCGGTAGACGCCGTCGGCGTCGAGGTGGCGCGTGAGCTGACCGTTCAGCCACAGCGCATGCAGGTGCGCGACCGACTCGCCCATCGCGAACGTGGTCTGGTGCAGGTCGAGCTGGCGGCGGAACAGGATCATCAGCAGGTCGGCCGCGCACTGTGGCGCCTCGGTGCAGGCGGTGATCACGTCGGCGAGCCGCTCGTCGTGGTGCGCGATCAACTGGTCGACGCGCGTGTGCAGGCCGACGAACGGCCGGCCGTGCGAGGGCAGCACCAGCACTTCGGCGGGCAGCGCCTTCATGCGCGTGATCGAGTCGAGGTACAGGCGCAGCGGGTTGGACTCGGGCTCGACCTCGTGCACGCTGACGTTGGTCGAGATGCGCGGCAGCACCATGTCGCCGCTGATCAGCACGTTCAGCGCCTCGCAGTGCAGCGACATGTGCTCGGGCGCGTGGCCGTAGCCGACGTGGCAGACCCAGGCGTGGCCGTTGACCAGCAGGCGGTCGCCGTCGAAGATTCGGCGGAACGCGTTCGGCACCTGCGGCACCATGCTGGCGTAGTAGTTCTTGCGCGCCTTGATCTTCTCTTGCGCCTCGGGGTCGACCAGCCCGTGGCTGGCCATGAAGCGTGCCGTTCCGTCGCCGCCGAAGCCGGTGGTGGAGGCGCTCGCCAGGCGCGCGGTGTTGTAGTCGGTCGCGCTGATCCACAGGCGCACGCCCCAGCGTTCGGTGAGCCAGTGCGCCAGGCCCATGTGGTCCGGGTGCATGTGCGTGACGATGACGCGCAGCACCGGCAGGCCGCCGAGTTCGTTCGCGAAGACCTGTTCCCACGCGTCGCGCGTGGCGTCGTTGGTGATGCCGCAGTCGACGATGCTCCAGCCTTCGACACCGTCGATGCGGTCGCGCAGCAACCACAGGTTGATGTGGTTGAGCTGGAACGGCAGCAGCATGCGCAGCCAGCGCACGCCGGGCGCGACCTCGAGCGTCGTGCCGACCTCGGGCAGCGTGTCGCCGAACGGGTAGTGGAGTTGCTGTTCGAGGGAATTCATGCGCGCTGCCCTTACACTTTACGTATACGTCAATCGGACCAGTGTAGTTCGAGCCGTCATCCGCCGCTGTCACCCACATGTCTGCCACGCTCACCATCGGCGAACTCGCGCGCGAGTTCGACCTGACCACCCGCGCCATCCGCTTCTACGAAGACTGCGGCCTGCTCGCGCCGCAGCGCGTCGGCCGCAACCGCGTCTACACGGCGCGCGACCGCACGCGGCTCAAGCTCACGTTGCGCGGCAAGCGTCTGGGGCTGACGCTGGCCGAGGTCAAGGAGCTGGTCGACATGTACGAGTCGCCGCGCGACACGCTGCCGCAGCTGAAGAAGTTCCTCACCGTGCTGGCCACGCACCGCGCGCAGCTCGAGCAACAGATGGCCGACCTGCACGTCACGCTGGACGAGGTGCGCACGCACGAGAAGGAAGGCAAGCGCCTGCTGGCCGAAGGCGAGCGGCGCAAGCCGCTCAAGTGACACCGCCGCGAAAGAAGCCCATGCAAGCACTCGACCCCGATCACGCGCAACGCACCCGCGAGTCTTTTGCCCGCCAGCCGGCGATGGCGACGCTGGGGGTGAGCTTGGAGGAGATCGCGCCCGGCCGCGTCGTGCTCGCGATGGCGCACCGCGCCGACCTGACGCAGCAGCACGGCTTCGTGCATGCCGGCATGGTCGCGACCGCGCTCGACTCGGCCTGCGGCTACGCGGCCTTCACGCTGATGCCGGCAGGCGCCGGCGTGCTGACGATCGAGTTCAAGATCAACCTGCTGGCGCCGGCGCGCGGGCCGCTGCTGCGCCTCGAAGGCCAGGTGACCAAGGCCGGGCGCACCATCAGCGTCGTCGACGGTCGGGCCTTTCAACATGAGGCCGGCAGCGACGAGCGCAAACTCGTCGCGACGATGACGGCGACCATCATGACCGTGACCGGGCGCGACGACGTCCGGCATTGATCCAGAGAATCACAGGAGACACCCGATGAACGACCTGCCCGGCCTGAACTTCCAACTCGGCGACGACGTCGACGCGCTGCGCGACGCGGTGCGCGATTTCGCGCAGGCCGAGATCGCGCCGCGCGCGGCCGAGATCGACCGCAGCGACCAGTTCCCGATGGATTTGTGGCGCAAGATGGGCGCGCTCGGCGTGCTCGGCATCACCGTCAGCGAGGAGTACGGCGGCGCCAACATGGGCTACCTCGCGCACATGATCGCGATGGAAGAGATCAGCCGCGCGAGCGCCTCGGTCGGCCTGAGCTACGGTGCGCACAGCAACCTGTGCGTCAACCAGATCAAGCGCAACGGCAACGACCGGCAGCGCGCGAAGTACCTGCCCAAGCTGATCAGCGGCGAGCACGTCGGCGCGCTCGCGATGAGCGAGCCCGGCGCCGGCTCCGACGTGATCAGCATGAAGCTGAAGGCGCTCGACAAAGGCGACCACTACCTGCTCAACGGCAGCAAGATGTGGATCACCAACGGGCCCGATGCCGACACGCTGGTCGTCTACGCCAAGACCGAGCCCGAGCTCGGTGCGCGCGGCGTCACGGCCTTTCTGATCGAGAAGGGCATGAAGGGCTTCAGCATCGCGCAAAAGCTCGACAAGCTGGGCATGCGCGGCAGCCACACCGGCGAGCTGGTGTTCAACAACGTCGAGGTGCCGGCTGAGAACGTGCTCGGCGCGCTGAACGGCGGCGCCAAGGTGCTGATGAGTGGCCTCGACTACGAGCGCGCGGTGCTGACCGGCGGCCCACTGGGCATCATGCAGTCGGTGATGGACAACGTCGTGCCCTACATCCACGACCGCAAGCAGTTCGGCCAGTCGATCGGCGAGTTCCAACTCATCCAGGGCAAGGTCGCCGACATGTACACGGTGCTGCAGGCCGGCCGCTCGTTCGCGTACACGGTCGCGAAGAACCTCGACCTGCTCGGCAGCGAACACGTGCGCCAGGTGCGCAAGGACTGCGCGAGCGTGATCCTGTGGTGCGCCGAGAAGGCGACGTGGATGGCCGGCGAGGGCGTGCAGGTCTTCGGTGGCAACGGCTACATCAACGAGTACCCGCTGGGCCGGCTGTGGCGCGACGCCAAGCTCTACGAGATCGGTGCGGGCACCAGCGAGATCCGCCGCATGCTGATCGGGCGCGAGCTGTTCGCCGAAACCATGTGAAACCGGTCCCTGCACTGTGCGTTAGTTGGCATCTCGGCGCCCACGAGTTCGCCCGAGACTAAGTAGAAACCCGTGGCTCGCATCTAACATCGTTCCTTTGGCGCCCACGGCGTCGGCTTTTCACGGAACGTCAGATGTCCTCAGCATTGAACACGGGTGTCGCCGGCTGGCGCGCAGGTCGCCGGCAGCTTCTGGCGGTGCTCGCACTGCTCTGCGGCCCGGTGGTGGCGCTGGCCGCCGAGCCCATCGTCATCGGCCAGGTCGCCCCGTTCAGCGGGCCGCAGGCGGTGACGGGGCAGGCCATCCATGCCGGTGCCAAGCTCTACTTCGATTCGGTCAACGCGCATGGCGGCGTGCGCGGCCGTCAGATCAAGCTGGTGACGCGCGACGACGTCCAGAAGGCCGACGACACGGTGCGTCTGACGCGCGAGCTGATCGCTGCCGAGTCGCCGCTGGCGATGATAGGCACGGTCGGCACCAACAACCTCGAAGCGCTCGCGAAGGACGGCGTGCTGGCCAAGCAGCGCGTGTCGATGGTGGGCGCGGTCTCGGGCGCGGCCACGGTGGCGCGGGCCGACGCCATGCACGTCGTGAAGGCGAGCTACCACGACGAGGTGAGCCGCCTGTTCAGCCAGATCTCGCTGTTGGGCGTGACCCGCGTTGCGCTGCTGTACCAGGACGACAGCCTGGGCCGCGACGTGCTCGCCGGTGCCGAAGTGGCGGCGCAGCGCTACGGCATCGCGCTGCAGGTGCGCTCGGGCTACCCGCGCAACACCACCGACGTGGCGAAGTCGGTCGCCGAGATCGTCAAGGTGCAGCCGCAGGTCGTGTTCCTCGGTGCGACGACGGCCGCGGCGATCGAGTTCGTCAAGCAGTACGCGGCCGCCGGCGGCACGGGCACGCTGTACGGCATGTCCATCATCGACACCGAAGCGCTGTTGAAAGAGCTGGGCCCGCAGCGTTCGCGCGGCTATGCGTTCTCGGTCGTGCTGCCGCTGGCGAAGCAGACGCAGCGCGCCGTGGTGCGCGAGTACCTGCAGCTGCGCCAGGCCTCCAACGACCCGAAGCTGTCGGCGCGCTCGATCGAGGGCTTCATTGCCGCGAAGGCGCTGGTGAAAGTGCTCGAAACCACGCCCAACCTGACACCGGCGGCCGTGACCGCCGCGCTGGAGCAGGCCAAGTCGATCGACGTGGGCGGCTATGTGCTGGACTTCACCGGCAAGGACCACACCGGCTCGAGCTACGTCGACTTCGCGATGTTCGGCGCCGACGGCAAGGTCGTTCAGTAAGCCGGCGCGAGCGCGTTCGCACGGGGATCACCCCGTTTCACACGCTGGCGCGTATCACGCATGTCGAAACCCTCCACCGGAGACTCCTCATGCAGAACCGCCGCCACGTCCTCACCCTGGCCGCCAGCGCCGCTGTCGCGATCTCGATGCCTGCCTTCGCGGTGGGTGGGCTGGTCGCCCTGGAACTGGTCGACCGCAGCCGCGGCGAGACACTGCCGACCTACACGCACCGCGGCAGCGCCTGGGTCGCGGGCCTGCCGGGCAGCCGCTACGCGGTGCGCCTGACCAACCGGTCCGGCGCACGCGTGCTGGTCGTGCTGTCGGTCGATGGCGTCAACGCGATCAGCGGCGAAACCGCCGCGACCGGCCAGACCGGCTACGTGCTCGAGCCCTGGCAGACCACCGAGATCACCGGCTGGCGCAAGAACCTGAGCGAGGCCGCGGCCTTCTACTTCACCGCGCTGCCGGACTCGTACGCGGCGCGCACCGACCGGCCCGACAACGTGGGCGTCATCGGTGTCGCGGTGTTCCGTGAGCGGGAGCGCGAGCTGTTGATGCGCCGCCCGTCGGAGGCCGAACCTCGCGTCGCGCAGGGCTCGGCCGATCGCGAGCGCGCTGCCGAGTCGGCCGCCGCCCCCGCGCCGTCGGCCAAGGCGGCCGCGCGCGACGAACGCCTGGGCACCGGCCACGGCGAGCGCGAGTTCGCGCCGGCGACGCAGACCCGCTTCGAGCGCGCCAGCGACCGGCCCGCCGAGGTCGTCCGCGTGCGCTACGACAGCTTCGAGAACCTGCTCGCCGCCGGCGTCGTCACCCGCCCGCGGCGCGGGCCGGCCGTGCCTGAGCCCTTCCCCGGCTTCGTGCCCGATCCCAAGGGTTGAGGGATCGCCGGGGCGCGACGGCGGTGCGTACACTCGCAGAAATTGCTGCGGTGCCGCACCCATGACGACTCAACTGCACGAACTGCTCGAAAGCAACCGCCTCTGGGCGGCCAAGACCGAGGCGCGCAATCCCGGCTTCTTCACCGGCCTGCTGAAGCAGCAGGCGCCGCAGTACATGTGGATAGGCTGCGCCGACAGCCGCGTGCCGGCCAACGAGCTGGTCGACCTGCTGCCCGGCGAGCTGTTCGTGCACCGCAACGTCGCGAACGTGGTCGTGCACTCCGACCTCAACTGCCTCTCGGTGATCCAGTTCGCGACCGATTTGCTGAAGGTCGGGCACATCATCATCGTCGGCCATTCCGGTTGCGGCGGCGTCAACGCGGCGTTGAACGACGTGCGCGTCGGCCTCGCCGACAACTGGATCCGCCACGTGCAGGACGTGCGCAACCGCCACCGCCTCTGGCTCGAGACCGTGCCCACGGCGCGCCGCGTCGATGCGCTGTGCGAGCTCAACGTGGTCGAGCAGGCGCTCAACGCCTGCCAGACCACCGTGGTGCGCGACGCCTGGGCCCGCGGCCAGGAGCTGGTCGTGCACGGCTGGTTCTACGGCCTGGCCAACGGCCTGCTGCAGGATCTGCAGATGACGGTCTCGGGCCCGGAGGAGATGAACGCGACCTACGACCGCGCCATCGCCGCGGTGCACGGTCGCTACCCACCGGATGACGATCCCGAGGCCACCGCTTCGCGGCGTCCACCCCCCGAGGGGGACGAGGACTCTCGGGGCGGCCCTTCGAGTCCTCGCGAGCCGCGCTGATGCCTGCGGCGTTCCCGACCGCGCTGACCGATCCGCGTGCCTTCGACATCGCGCAGGCCATGCTCGACGGCTTCGACCGCCACTACAGCTTGTTCCGCGAGGCCAGCGCCGACGCCAAGCGCCGCTTCGAACAGGCCGACTGGCACGGCCAGCAGCGCGCGCAGCGCGAGCGCATCGAGTTCTACGACCTGCGCGTCGACGAGGGCGCCGAGCGGCTGCAGCGCGAGTTCCAGGCCGCGGACCTGCCCAAGGACGTGTGGCAGCAGGTCAAGCTGCACTACATCGGCCTGCTGACCGGCCACCTGCAACCCGAGCTGGCCGAGACCTTCTTCAACTCGGTGACGACGAAGATCCTGCACCGCAGCTACTTCAACAACGACTTCATCTTCGTGCGGCCGGCGGTCTCGACCGAGTACATCGAGAACGACGAGCCCGCTGCGCTGCCGACCTACCGCGCCTACTACCCGACCAAGGCGACGATGCGCGAGACCTGGCTGCGCATCGTCAACAACTTTCAGCTGCAGCGCGAGTTCGAAGACCTGGACCGCGACATCGCCTGCGTGCTCGAGGCGGTGGCGAAGGAGCTCGGCGACTACCGGCTGCGCGCGAACTTCCAGATCCAGGTGCTCAGCTCGCTGTTCTACCGGAACAAGGGCGCCTACCTGGTCGGCAAGGTCATCAACGGCTTCACCGAGACGCCGTTTGCGCTGCCCATCCTGCATGGGGACAAGCCGCTGCCGGGCCGCCCCAAAGCGGCGAACAGCCCCTCGGGGGCCGACGCCGCAGGCGTCTCGGGGCACCATGACTGCGGTCTGATCATCGACACGGTGCTGTTCGGCGAGGACGAACTGCTGCTGCTGTTCAGCTTCGCGCGCGCCTACTTCATGGTCGCGATGGAGGTGCCGTCGGCCTATGTGCAGTTCCTGCGGTCGATGATGCCGCGCAAGCCGCGCAGCGAGCTCTACAACGCGCTCGGTCTGGCCAAGCAGGGCAAGAACGCGTTCTACCGCGACTTTCTCTACCACCTGAAGCATTCGAGCGACCGCTTCCGCATCGCGCCCGGCATCAAGGGCATGGTGATGCTGGTGTTCGACCTGCCGAGCTTTCCCTACGTGTTCAAGGTCATCAAGGACTTCTTCCCCGAGCAGAAGGACACGACGCGCGAGCTGATCAAGAGCAAGTACCTGCTGGTGAAGCAGCACGACCGCGTCGGCCGCATGGCCGACACGCTCGAATACAGCAACGTCGCGTTCCCGCGCGTGCGCTTCGAGGACGAACTCGTCGCCGAGCTGCAGCACTTCTGCCCCAGCCTGCTCGAGGAGGACGGCGACCAGCTGGTGATCCGCCACCTCTACATCGAGCGCCGCATGATCCCGCTCAACATCTACCTGCAGGAAGCCTCGCTGACGCAGATCGAGGGCGCCGTGATCGAGTACGGCAACGCGATCAAGGACCTGGTGCGCGCCAACATCTTCCCCGGCGACATGCTCTGGAAGAACTTCGGCGTGACGCGCCACGGCAAGGTCGTGTTCTACGACTACGACGAGATCGAGTACCTGACCGACTGCCACTTCCGCAAGGTGCCGGCGCCGCGCAACGAGGAAGAAGAGATGTCGGGCGAGGTCTGGTACAAGGTCGGTCCGAAGGACGTGTTCCCCGAAACCTTTGCACCGTTTCTGCTCGGTAACCCGGGCGTGAAGAACGTTTTCATGAAGCACCATGCCGACCTGCTGGACGCTGCGTTCTGGCAGGGCCACAAGGAGCGCATCCAGGCCGGATACGTGCATGATGTCTTCCCCTACGATGCTGCCAAGCGTTTCGCGCATCGAACCTGATGTCTTGACAGGAGCTCCACCATGTCCGATCCCATCGTCATCGTTTCCGCGGCCCGCACGCCCATCGGCGGATTGCTGGGTGATTTCAGTTCGCTGAGCGCCCACCAACTCGGCGCCGTTGCGATCAAGGCAGCCGTCACCCGCGCCGGCATCACGGGCGATGCCGTCAACGAGGCCTTGATGGGCAACTGCCTGATGGCTGGCCAGGGCCAGGCGCCGGCGCGCCAGGCGGTGCTGGGCGCTGGGCTGCCGCAGTCGGTCGGCGCGGTCACGCTGTCGAAGATGTGCGGCTCCGGCATGCGCGCGATGATGTTCGCGCACGACATGCTGGCCAGCGAGACCGCCGACGTGATGATCGCCGGCGGCATGGAAAGCATGACCAACGCGCCGCACCTGACGCCCATGCGCAAGGGCGTGAAGTACGGCATGGCCGCGCTGTACGACCATATGGCCATCGACGGCCTGGAAGACGCCTACGAGAAGCTGCCCAACGGCGGCGGCAAGGCGATGGGCGTGTTCGCCGAGGAATGCGTCGCCAAGTACAGCTTCAGCCGCGAGCAGATGGACCAGTTCGCCATCGACTCGACCAAGCGCAGCAAGCAGGCCAACGAAGACGGCAGCTTCGACTGGGAAATGGCGCCCGTCACGCTCGCCGGCAAGGCCGGTGACACGGTCGTCAAGTTCGACGAGCAGCCCTTCAAGGCCAAGCTCGACAAGATCGCCGGCCTCAAGCCCGCGTTCAAGAAGGACGGCACGATCACCGCGGCGACCTCGTCCAGCATCTCCGACGGCGCCGCCGCGCTGGTGCTGATGCGAGAGAGCACAGCGAAGAAGCTGGGCGTCGTGCCGCTCGCCCGCATCCGCGCGCACGCCGTGCACGCGCAGGCGCCGAACTGGTTCACGACCGCGCCGGTCGGGGCGATCGACAAGGTGCTTCAGCGCAGCGGCTGGGCCGCGAAGGACGTCGACCTGTGGGAAGTGAACGAGGCCTTCGCCGCCGTCACGCTCGCGGCCATGACCGAGTTCAAGCTGCCGCACGAGATCGTCAACGTGCATGGTGGCGCGGTCGCACTCGGCCACCCGATCGGCGCCAGCGGCGCGCGCATCGTCGTCACGCTGCTGGGGGCGCTGCGCAAGCGCGGGCTCAAGAAGGGCGTGGCCGCGCTGTGCATCGGCGGCGGCGAGGCGACGGCGCTGGCGCTGGAACTGATCTGAATGGACAAACCGCTGGACACGCGTCTCATCGCCGTCGGCGAGAAGGTCACGCGGCGCATGCGCTACTCGCGTTCCGACATCGCCCAGTTCGCGCGCATGAGCCTGGACGAGAACCCGCTGCACCTGGACTCGATGGTGGCGCAGCGGGCGCGCTTCGGCGAGATCGTCGCGAGCGGCCAGCAGACCTCGGCCATCCTGATGGGCATGCTGGCCACCCACTACTCGCGCAGCGACGACGGCGTGGCGCGACAGATGATCTGCCTGAACATGAACTTTGCGTTCAAGGCGCCGGTGTTCGCCGAGCAAGAGATCGTGCTGCAGTGGCAGGTGTCGTCGGTCACGCCCAACGTCAAGCTCAGGGGCCTGGTGGGCCTGCTCGACGGCCACGCCTCGGTGGCGCGCGGCAAGCCGGCGGTGATCGCACGCGGCACCATTCTCGTGAGCGCTGCGATATGAAAGTGCTGATCGTCGGTGCATCGCGCGGCATCGGGTTGGAGTTCGTGCGGCAGTACCGGGCCGCGGGCGCGCAGGTCACCGCGACCGCGCGCAACGCCGACGCGCTGACGGCCTTGAGCGCGCTCGGCGCGACCGGCCTGCAACTCGACGTGGCCAGTGCCGAAAGCGTTTCGCGCCTGGCCTGGCAGCTCGACGGCAGCTTCTTCGACGTGCTCGTGTTCTGCGCCGGCGTCTACGGCCCGCGCGCCACCGGCCTGGAGCCGCCCACCGAAGCCGAGTTCGCCGAGGTGATGAACACCAACGTGCTGGGGGCGATGCGCGTGCTGCCCTCGCTGGTCGATGCGCTGGCGCCGGGGGCCAAGCTCGCGGTGCTGTCCTCGCGCATGGGCGCGATCGCCGCGCGCAACGGTTACAGCGGCTGGCTGTACCGCGCCTCGAAGGCAGCGCTGAACTCGGTGTTGATGGATGTCTCGCAAGTGCTGGACGGCCGCTGCACCTGCGTGAGCGTGCACCCGGGCTGGGTGCGCACCGAGATGGGCGGCCCCGACGCCCAACTCACGCCCGAGCAGAGCGTGACCGACCTGCGCCGCGTGATCGCGGGGCTGACCGCTGCCGACAACGGCCGCTTCTTCGACCACGACGGTTCGCCCATCGCCTGGTAAGACCCGCATGCAACTCAGCGAAGACCACCGCGCCGTGCAGGACGCCGTGCGCGCCTATGTGCAGGACCACATCGCGCCGCAGGCGGCGGCGTGGGACAAGTCGCACCACTTCCCGGCCGACGAACTGCGCGGCCTCGCTGCGCTCGGCTGCTACGGCGTCGCGGTGCCGACCGAATGGGACGGTGCCGGGCTGGACTACCTCGCGCTCGCCGTCATTCTCGAAGAGATCGCGGCCGGCGACGGCGCCACCTCCACCGTCGTCAGCGTCAACAACTGCCCGGTGTGCTCCATCCTGATGGCCTGGGCCAACGACGCGCAGAAGACGCAGTGGCTGAAGCCGCTGGCGCGTGGCGACATGCTCGGTGCCTTCTGCCTGACCGAGCCGCACGTCGGTTCGCAGGCCGATGGCCTGAAGACGACGGCGGTGCGTGATGGCGATCACTACGTGCTGAACGGCGTCAAGCAGTTCATCACCAGCGGCCAAAACGGCGACGTGGCCATCGTGATGGCCGTCACCGACAAGGCGGCGGGCAAGAAGGGCATCAGCGCCTTCATCGTGCCGACGGCCACACCCGGCTACACGGTCGCGCGCGTCGAAGACAAGTTGGGCCAGCATGCCAGCGACACCGCGCAAATCCTGTTCGAGAACTGCCGCGTGCCGGCCGCGAACCGGCTCGGTGACGAAGGCCAGGGGCTGAAGATCGCACTGTCCGGGCTCGAGGGCGGGCGCATCGGCATCGCGTCGCAAAGCGTCGGCATGGCGCGTGCGGCCTTCGACGCGGCGCTCGCGTATTCGAAGCAGCGCGAGGCCTTCGGCAAGCCCATCTTCGAGCACCAGGCCGTGCAGTTCCGCCTCGCCGACATGGCGACGCAGATCGAGGCCGCGCGCCAGCTGATCCACCACGCCGCGAGCCTGAAGGACGCGGGCGTGCCGTGCCTGAAAGAAGCCGCGATGGCCAAGCTGTTCGCCAGCGAGATGGCCGAGCGCGTCTGCAGCGCGGCGATCCAGGTGTTCGGTGGCTACGGTTATGTGAGCGACTTCCCGGTCGAGCGCATCTACCGCGACGTGCGCGTCTGCCAGATCTACGAGGGCACGAGCGACGTGCAGAAGATCCTGATCGGAAGGGCCTTGGCATGAGACGCCGGGCCGTTCCCAAGGCGAATACCGCAGTGCGAAGCACGGAGGTTGCCTGATGAGCCGCCGCGCCGGGCCGCCCCAAGCAAGGCTCATCCCCTCGGGGGATCGGACGACGTACCCGTCGGGCGAGGGGTTGGCATGAAGACCATCAAGGCGCTCGTGTTCGACGTGTTCGGCACCGTCGTCGATTGGCGCGGTTCGATCATTCGCGAAGTGCAGGCTGCCTGGCCTCAGGTCGACGCGCCCGCGTTCGCCGACGCCTGGCGCGCCGGCTACGTGCCGGCGATGGACCGCGCACGCCGCGGCGAGATCGCGTGGACCCACATCGACGGCCTGCACCGCGTGATCCTCGACGAGATCCGCCCGCGCTTCGGTCTGGCCGATCTGCGCGAGGCTGAGATCGATCACCTGAACCGCGTCTGGCACCGCCTGGACCCATGGCCCGATGCGGTGAGCGGCCTGCAGCGCCTGAAGGCGAAGCACGTGATCGCGACGCTGTCGAACGGCAACGTCGCGCTGCTGGTCGACATGGCCAAGCACGCCGGCCTGCCCTGGGACTGCGTGCTGTCGGCCGAACTGTTCCAGCACTACAAGCCCGACCCCGAGGTTTACCAAGGCGCGGCGAGGCTGCTGGGTGTAGCGCGCGACGAGTTGCTGATGGTCGCGGCCCACCCTGGCGACCTGGTCGCTGCGCAGCGTGCCGGCCTGCGCACCGCCTACGTGCCGCGGCCGCTCGAACGGGGCGAGGGCGGCACCCTTGAGCCGGTGGGCGACGCGGTGTTCGACCTCACCGCGGCCGACTTCAACGCGCTCGCCGCCCAGCTCGGCGCGTAGAGCCAGATGAACGAGGCCGCCGCGCGCGAGGTCGTCCTCGTCCAGGCGTTCGAGACCGCTCACCCCCCGCCGACGAACTGGAGCGACGAGGACCGGTCGTGGGCGACGCGCGCGGCGCTGGCGGACGCCGGCGCCAGCGGCGCCGAGGGCTTCGTCGTGCGCCGTGCGCACCATGCGCTGCAGCGCCTGGTGCCGCGCGAGCCGGCGCTCGTCGCGTGGCTGGCGCGGCGGCTGTGGCGCTGGCACTGGCCGGCCGCGGCCGCGCTGATCGGCCTGGTTGCCGGCGTGCTCGCCGACAGCATCGGCAGCAGCCAGCGCATCAACCTGCTCGCGCCGCCGCTGTGGGGTGTGCTGGCGTGGAACCTCGTCGTCTACGTGATCCTGCTCGGGCATGGCCTGGCGCGCGTGTTCATGCGCCGACCGCGGGGTGGCGCGCTGGTGCGGTTGACCGAGCGCGTGCTGCGCGTGGGGCGCGGCCTGTCGGCGCGGGGAGCCGCGAACAGCGCGCTCAACGTCGACCTGATCAAGGGCTTCACGCAGGCGTGGTGGCGCGTCAGCGCGCCGCTCTCGACCGCCCGCGCGACGCTGCTGCTGCACGTCGCCGCCGCCGCGCTTGCGCTCGGCCTCATCGCCGGGATGTACGCGCGCGGCCTGGTGCTGGACTACCGGGCGGCGTGGGAAAGCACCTTCCTGAGCGCCGAGCAGGCACAGGCGATCCTGTCCGCGGTGCTGGCGCCGGCGCGGGCGCTCACCGACATCGCGATGCCCGACACGGCCGGCTTCGTCGCGATGCGCAGCGTGCACGGCGCGCCGCCCGTGGGCGCACCGGCCGCCCCGTGGATACACCTGCTCGCGCTGACCCTGCTGCTGCTCGTCGTGCTGCCGCGCGCGCTGCTCGCCGCGTTCGCGGCGGCGCGGGCGCACTGGCTCGCGCGGCATGTGAAGCTGCCGCTGAACGGCGCCTACTTCGAGACACTGGCCCGCGCAGCCCGCGGCGACGTCGCCCGCGTGCTCGTCGCGCCCTATGCCGGCAGCCCCGAGGCCGCGGCGCTGAAGACGGTGCGCGCCATGCTCGCGCGGGCGCTGGGCGACACCACGCAGGTCGAGACCGCCGCCACCACCGCCTTCGGTGCCGAAGACGCGGCCGCCGCGCCGGTGCAACTGCCTGCCGGCACGACGCTGGCGGTGGCGCTGTTCGACCTGTCGGCCACGCCCGAGCTCGAGAACCAGGGCCGCTTCGCACGCCGGCTCGCGCTGCATGTGCCGACCCTCCTGCTGATCGACGAAGCCGCATTCGCGCAGCGCTTCCAGGCCAACCCGACACGCCTGGGGCAGCGCCGCGAGGCCTGGCACGTGCTCGCGACGGCGCTGCACACCACGCCGGTGTTCTTCGCCGGCGGTGCCGACGGCGAGGCCGAGGCGCACAGCCTGGCGCTCGCGTTGCGCCGACCGGTGAGCGCGGCATGACGAACGCGGTCTCGCTGAGCCTGGTCTCGCACACGAATGCGGGCAAGACCACGCTCGCGCGCACGCTGCTGGGCCGCGACGTCGGCACGGTGCGCGACGCCCCGCACGTGACGGAGTTCGCCGACGTGTACACGCTGCTGGCCACGCCGCAGGGCGACACGCTGCAGCTGTGGGACACGCCCGGCTTCGGCGACAGCGTGCGGCTGGCCAAGCGGCTGCGCGACAGCACCCACCCGCTGGGCTGGTTTCTCGGCACGGTCTGGGACCGCTGGCGCGACCGCCCGTTCTGGGCCAGCCAGCAGGCGCTGCGCAACGTGCGCGACGAGGCCGACGTGATGCTCTACCTCGTCAACGCGTCCGAGACGCCCGAGGCCGCGGGCTTTGTTGCGCCCGAGATGGAGCTCCTCGGCTGGGTCGGCAAGCCGGTGATCGTGCTGCTGAACCAGCTCGGCGCGCCGCGCGAGGCTGCGCTCGAAGAGGCCGAGCTGATGCGCTGGCGCGCGCACCTGCAGAGCTTCGCGCCGGTGCGCGCGGTGCTGCCGCTGGACGCCTTCGCGCGCTGCTGGGTGCAGGAGCTGACGCTGTGGCGCGCCGTCGAATCGGTGCTGGCCGGCGAGCAGCGCGCGCGCATGGGGCGCCTGCGCGTCGCGTGGCAGACGCAGCGCGAACAGACCTTCGACGCGGCGGTGCGCGCGCTCGCCGAGAGCCTGGCGCACATCGCCGGCGCGAAAGAAGTGCTGGCCGACGCGCGCGGGCTGAAAGCGCGCCTGCGCAGCGTCGGCGCGGCGGTCGCGCAAGGCATGGGCATGGGCGCGTCCGACGAGACACCCGCCGCGCTGGCGCAGAAGGCGCTCGCGCAACGGCTGGACGACGAAGTGCGTGCGAACACGTTGACGCTGATCCATCTGCACGGGCTGGACGGCGCGGTGCAGGGCGAGATCCTGACGCGGTTGGCGACGCACTACGAGCTGCGGCTGCGCCTGGACGAGACCAAGGCCGCGCTGTGGGGCGGCATGGTCACCGGCGCGCTGGTCGGCCTGAAGGCCGACGTGCTCAGCGGCGGCTTGACGCTGGGCGGCGGCCTGCTCGCCGGCGGCCTGATCGGCGCGCTCGGCGCCGCCGGCCTGGCGCGTTGCGTGAACCTGGTGCGCGGCACCGACCGTTCGTGGATCACCTGGAACGCCGAGGCGCTGGACCAGATGGTCGAGGCCGCGCTGCTGCGCTACCTGGCCGTCGCCCACTTCGGCCGCGGCCGCGGCGACTGGGCGCTGGGCGAATCGCCACCGCACTGGAAGGACGTGATCGCCCGCGCGCTGGCGCCGCAGCGCGAGGCGCTTGCCGTGATCTGGGCCGGCCGCGGTGACGACGACGACGCGGCCGCGTCGCTTGCGCTTGCATTGCAGCCTCTGCTCGAACGGGCCGCGCGTGCCGCGCTCCACGAGCTCTACCCGGGCACGCTCACGCCGGCGCAGGCGTCGCCCCGCTCGCCCGGCAGCGCTTGAATTCGGGTTGACCCTGCGGCCGATTCGCGGGCTTGCAGTAATCATGCGTGCATGAATTCTTCTCCCATTGCTTTCTATTTCGACTTCTCGTCGCCGTACTCCTACATCGCGTCCGAATGGATAGAGGCGCTGGCCGCGCGCCACGGCCGCACCGTGGCCTGGCACGCGATGCTGCTGGGGGCGAGCTTCCAGGTCACCGACATCCGCACCCCGGTGTCGTACCCGTTGAAGCGCGAGTACACGCTGCGCGACTTCGAGCGCTCGGCGCGCTTTGCCGGCGTGCCGTTGAAGGTGCCTGAAATATTCCCGATCGCGACGCAGAACGCGGCACGCGTCTTCTGGTGGCTGCACGACACCGACGGCGCAGACCGCGCGGTGGCCTGGGCGCGCCACGCGCTGCGGGCCCTGTTCGCGCGCGGGGTCGACCTGTCGGACGCCGCCGCGCTGCGCGCGCTGTGCGCCGAATTCGGCCTGGCCGCCGCCCAGGCCGAGGCGGCCTGGAACGACCCGCAGCGCAAGGCGCGGCTGAAGGCCGTCAACGATGCCGCGATCGCCGTCGGCGTGTTCGGCGCACCGTTCTTCGTGATCGACGGCGAGCCGTTCTGGGGCAACGACCGGCGGCCGCAGATCGAGCGCTGGCTCGAGCAGGGGCCGTTCTGACGAGGGCTCGACGCGATGGACCTGGTGAACCACCTGCGCATCCACGCACGCGCCAACCGGCTCGCGAACCACCGGCTGCACGCCGCGATGGCCCTGTTGACGCGCGCCGAGCTGCACGCGCCGCGCACGAGCTTCTTCCCGAGCCTGATCGCCACGCTGAACCACATCCTCGCGGTCGACCTGTATTACGTCGGCGCGTTGCACGGCGAGCCCGATCTCGCAGTGCACTGGGAGCGTTTCGTGCCCGCCGACGACCTGCCCGCGCTCGCCGAACGCCAGCGCCTCAGCGACGAGCGGCTGATCGCGTTCTGCGACGCGCTCGATGCGGGCGGGTGCGATCGCGTCGTGGCAATGGACCGCGGCGAGGGGCGTGTCCAGCGCGACCGCGCGGCCCATGTGCTCGCCCACCTCGCGATGCACCAGACCCATCACCGCGGCCAGGTGCACACGATGCTCGCCGGCACCGCCGTCGCGCCGCCGCAGCTCGACGAGTTCCTGATGCCCAGCGATGCGCACTTCCGCGTCGCCGACATGGTGGCGCTCGGCTGGGACGAGCGCGAGGTCTTCGGGCCGGCACTGCCCTCCGCAGACTAGAATCCACCCGCAATTGACGTATACGTCAATCGACGGCCGGTTGCGCCGCCCCGATCAGGAGACTCCATGCCCGCCCTCGGCTCCAAGCTCAGCCCGCGTTCCGATGACTTCAAGGCGAACGCCGCCGCGATGCGCGCGCTCGTCGACGACTTGAACGGGAAGCTCGCGCAAGTCGTGCAAGGTGGCGGCGACGGACCGCGCGCCAAGCACCTCGCCCGCGGCAAGCTGCTGCCGCGCGACCGCGTCGAGATGCTGCTCGACCCCGACACGCCGTTTCTCGAGGTCGCGCCGCTGGCCGCGCTCGACATGTACAAGAACGATGCGCCGGGCGCCGGGCTGATCGCCGGCATCGGCCGCGTCAGCGGCGTCGACTGCATGGTGGTCTGCAACGACGCCACCGTGAAGGGCGGCACCTACTACCCGATGACGGTGAAGAAGCACCTGCGCGCCCAAGAGATCGCGCTGCAGAACCGCCTGCCCTGCATCTACCTCGTCGACAGCGGCGGCGCGAACCTGCCGAACCAGGACGACGTGTTCCCCGACCGCGAGCACTTCGGCCGCATCTTCTTCAACCAGGCGCAGATGAGCGCGCAAGGCATTCCGCAGATCGCGGTCGTGATGGGCTCGTGCACAGCGGGGGGCGCCTACATGCCGGCGATGAGCGACGAGTCCATCATCGTGAAGAACCAGGGCACGATCTTTCTCGCCGGCCCGCCGCTCGTGAAGGCGGCGATCGGCGAGATCGTCTCGGCCGAAGAGCTGGGCGGCGGCGACGTGCACACGCGCCTGTCGGGCGTGGCCGATCACCTGGCGCAAAACGACACGCATGCGCTGGCGATCGCGCGGGCCTCGGTGGCCAACCTGAACTGGACCAAGGCGCATGGCCAGCGCCTGGCCGAGCCGCGCCCGCCGCTGTTCGCGCCCGAAGAGCTGCACGGGGTGATCCCGACCGACACCAAGAAGCCCTACGACGTGCACGAGATCATCGCGCGCATCGTCGATGGCAGCGAGTTCGACGAGTTCAAGGCGCGCTACGGCGCGACGCTGGTCACCGGCTTCGCGCACATCGAGGGCATGCCGGTGGGCATCGTCGCGAACAACGGCGTGCTGTTCAGCGAGTCGGCGATGAAGGGCGCGCACTTCATCGAGCTGTGCGGCCAGCGCAAGATTCCGCTGGTCTTCCTGCAGAACATCACCGGCTTCATGGTCGGCAAGAAGTACGAGGCCGAGGGCATCGCCAAGCACGGCGCGAAGATGGTGACCGCGGTGTCGACGGTCAACGTGCCCAAGTTCACCGTGATCATCGGTGGCAGCTTCGGCGCCGGCAACTACGGCATGTGCGGCCGCGCCTACTCGCCGCGCATGCTGTGGATGTGGCCCAACGCGCGCATCAGCGTGATGGGCGGCGAGCAGGCGGCGAGCGTGCTCGCGACCGTGCGGCGCGACGGCATCGAGGCCAAGGGCGGCGCGTGGAGCCAAGACGAAGAGGCCGCGTTCAAGCAGCCCATCCTCGACCAGTTCGAGCACCAGGCGCATCCGTACTACGCGAGCGCACGGCTGTGGGACGACGGCGTGATCGACCCGGCGCAGACGCGCCGCGTGCTCGCACTCGCGATCTCGGCGAGCCTGAACGCGCCAATCCCGGACGCGAAGTTCGGCGTGTTCCGGATGTGATGTGAACCCCATGGACAACATCTACATCACGCCCGAACACGAGCTGCTGCGCGAGCAGATCGCACGCTTCATCGCGCGCGAGGTCGAGCCGCACGCGCTTGCGTGGGAAGAGGCCGGCTGCACGCCGCGCGAGGTGCTGCACAAGATGGGCGACGCGGGCCTGTTCGGCCTGATGTACGCGAGCGAGTACGGAGGCGCCGAGGCCGATGCGCTGACCAACCTGGTGTTCGCCGAGGCGCTGTCGCAGTCGACCTTCGGCGGCTTCATCATCACGGTGCTGGTGCACACCGACATGGCGAGCCCGCACCTGCACCATGCGGGCAGCGCGGCACAGCTCGACAAGTACATGCCCGGCGTGATCGCCGGGCGCACGATCACGGCGGTCGGCATCACCGAACCGGGTGCGGGCTCCGACGTGGCGGGCATCCGCACGACCGCCAGACGCGACGGGGATCACTGGGTGCTCAACGGCACCAAGATGTTCATCACCAACGGCGTGCACGCCGACCTGTATTTCATTGCCGCGAAGACCAGCGAGGCGCGCCACGGCATGTCGATGTTCATCGTCGAGAAGGGCACGCCCGGCTTCACGGTCGGGCGCGCGCTGAAGAAGTCGGGCTGGTTGTCGTCCGACACCGCCGAGCTGGTGCTCGACCACGTGCGCATCCCCGCGGCGAACCTGCTCGGCGACGAGAACAAGGGCTTCTACGCGGTGATGAAGAACTTCCAGACCGAGCGCATCGCGCTGGCCGCGATGGCGGTCGGCCACTGCACGCAGGCGCTGAAGATGACGCTGGACTTCGTGCGCGAACGCCAGGCCTTCGGCGCGCCGCTGTTCGACAAGCAGACGATCCGCCAGCGCCTCGCGATGCTGGACGCCAAGGTGCACGCGGCGCGCGCATTCATGTACGACTGCGCGTGGCGCGTCACGCAGAAACACGATGTCGTGCAGCAGGTCTCGATGCTGAAGGCGCTGACCGGCGAACTTGTCAACGAGGTCGTGCAGACCTGCCAGCAGTTCCATGGCGGCATGGGCTACATGCGCGAAACCGCGATCGAGCGCTTGTGGCGCGATGCGCGCATCCTCGCGATCGGCGGTGGCGCGACCGAGGTGATGCTGGACGAAGTCGCGAAGAGGTATTGACCCATGACCACGCCCACACTCGAGATCGTTCACCGCTCGCCCCACGTCGCCGAGGTTTGGCTGAACCGCCCCGACGTGCGCAATGCCTTCAACAGCGCGGTGATCGCCGAGCTCGCCGCGGCGTTCACCACGCTGGGCGCCGACACCACGCTGCGCGCCATCGTGCTCGGCGGTCGCGGCAAGGCCTTCTGCGCCGGCGCCGACCTGAGCTGGATGCGCGAGATGGCCGGCTTCGACTGGGAGCGCAACCGCGCCGATGCGCAGGCGCTGGCGGACATGTTGTGGGCCATCTACCGTTGCCCGGTGCCGGTGGTCGGGCGCGTGCACGGCGACTGTTATGCCGGTGGCGTCGGCCTCGCGGCGGTGTGCGACGTACTGGTCGCGGCCGACGGCGTGAACTTCTGCCTGAGCGAGGCCAGGCTCGGGCTGCTGCCCGGCACGATCAGCCCGTATGTGATCCGCGCGATGGGCGAGCAGGCGTCGCGGCGCTACTTCGTCACGGCCGAGCGCTTCAGCGCGGCACAGGCCGCGGCGATGGGCTTCGTGCACGAGGTCTGCGCGCCGGATGCGCTCGATGCCAAGGTCGACGAGATCGTCGCGACGCTGGTTGCCAACGGCCCGATGGCGCTGCGCGCCTGCAAGGCGCTGGTGCAGGACATGGCGGCCCGACCCGTCGACGCCGCGCTGCGCGAAGAGACCGCACGCCGCATCGCCGACATCCGCGCCAGCGACGAAGGCCGCGAGGGCGTGCAGAGCTTTCTGAACAAGCGCCCGCCCGCGTGGCTGGACGTGCCGAAGCCGTGATCAGCCTGCCCAACCTCCCGCTGGACACCGCGCAGCTGCTCGCGATCGCCGCGGCGCTGGGCTGGGCCAGCGGGTTGCGCCTGTACGCCGTGCTGTTCCTGACCGGGCTCGCCGGCTTCTTCGGCTGGGTCGTGTTGCCTGCCGGGCTGCATGTGCTGCAGAGCCCGTTGATGCTGGGCGCCAGCGGGCTGATGCTGTTCATCGAGTTCTTCGCCGACAAGATCCCCGGTGTCGACACGCTGTGGGACATGGTCCACACGCTGGTGCGCATCCCTGCGGGCGCCGCGCTTGCGGCGGCGGTGTTCGGTGCCGATCAGTCGAGCTGGGCCATGGCCGCGGCGCTGATGGGCGGCACGCTGGCGGCGACCAGCCACGTGGCCAAGGCGACCACGCGCGCGGCGCTGAACGCGTCGCCCGAGCCGTTCTCGAACATCGCGATGTCGTTGCTCGGCGACAGCGTCGTGCCGGTGAGCCTGTGGCTGTCGTGGACGCACCCGGCCGTGTTCTTCGGTGTGCTGGCGGTCGCGCTGGTGGTGATGGTCGCGGCGATCTGGTTCTTCGCGCGGTTTCTGCGCCGGCTTGCCCGGCGTATCTCGGGGTGGTTCGGGGCGGCGCAGCCGTCGACATGAGGTTCACATGTTCAAGAAGATTCTGATTGCCAACCGGGGCGAGATCGCCTGCCGCGTGGCCGCGACCGCACGCAAGCTCGGTGTGCAGACCGTCGCGGTCTACTCCGACGCCGACGCGAACGCCAAGCACGTGCTCGCATGCGACGAGGCGGTGCACATCGGCGCGTCGTCGCCGAAAGAAAGCTATCTGCGCGGGCCGCGCATCATCGAGGCCGCGCTCGCGACCGGCGCGCAGGCGGTGCACCCCGGCTACGGCTTCCTGAGCGAGAACGAGGAGTTTGCGCAGGCCTGTGCCGACGCGGGCCTGGTCTTCATCGGCCCGCCGCCGTCGGCGATCAAGGCGATGGGGCTGAAGGCCGAATCGAAGCAGCTGATGGAAAAAGCCGGCGTGCCGCTGGTGCCGGGCTACCACGGCGCAGGGCAGGACCCGGTGATGTTGAAGCGCGAGGCCGACCGCATCGGCTACCCGGTGCTGATCAAGGCCAGCGCCGGCGGCGGCGGCAAGGGCATGCGCATCGTCACGAAGACCGACGAGTTCGACGCGGCACTGGCCTCGTGCAAGCGCGAGGCGATCAACAGCTTCGGCGATGACGCGGTGCTGATCGAGCGCTACGTCACGCGGCCGCGCCACATCGAGATCCAGGTGTTCGGCGATGCACAGGGCAACTGCGTCTACCTGTTCGAGCGCGACTGCTCGGTGCAGCGGCGTCATCAGAAGGTGCTGGAGGAAGCGCCGGCGCCCGGCATGAGCGACGCGCGGCGCGCCGAGATGGGCGCGGCCGCGGTGGCCGCGACGAAGGCGGTCGGCTACGTCGGCGCGGGCACGGTCGAGTTCATCGCCGAGCCCACGCCGGACGGCGATCTCAGCTTCTTCTTCATGGAGATGAACACGCGGCTGCAGGTCGAGCACCCGGTGACCGAGGCGATCACCGGGCTGGACCTGGTCGAGTGGCAGCTGCGCGTCGCGGCGGGCGAGCCGCTGCCGTTGAAGCAGCACGAGCTGCGCATCCACGGCCATGCGATCGAGGCGCGCATCTGTGCTGAGAACCCGGACTCGAACTTCCTGCCCGCGACCGGCCGGCTCGAGGTCTACCGCACACCCGACGCGGTGAGCTTCGAGCGCGGCCTGGTGCGCGTCGATGCCGGCGTGCGCGAGGGCGATGCTGTTTTGCCGTACTACGACTCGATGATCGCGAAGTTGATCGTCTGGGGTGCGGACCGCGCGCAGGCGCTCGCGCGCCTCGATGCGGCGCTGGCACAGACGCACATCGTCGGGCTGCACACCAACGTCGCCTTCCTGCGCCGCGTGGCCGCGAGCCAGTCCTTCGCAAACGCCGACCTGGACACCGCGCTGATCGAGCGCGAGCGCGCCGTGCTGTTCAATGCCGCGCCGCTGCCCCTCGAAGTGGCGGCGGCCGGTGTCGTCGCGCATGCGCTGGCGGCCGAGCGCGTGCTCGAAGGCGCCGACCCGTGGTCACGCCGCGACGGCTGGCGCCTGCATGGCAGTGCCGCGCGCCGCTTCGACATCGAGGCCCAGGGCACGCACCATGTGTTCTCGCTCGAACGCAGCGCCGGCGTGCAGACGCTGGTGCAGGGCGCGCAGCGCTGGGCGTACGCGGTCAGCGAACGCCGCCCGGGGCTGCACGATGTCACGCTGGACGGCCGACGCTGGTCGCTGCACGTCTATGCCACCGGCGAACGCTTCAGCGTGTTCGCGCCCGAGGGCTCGGCGGTGGTCGACGAGTTCGACCCGATCGCGCATTCGGCCGATGGTGCGAAAGAGGCCGGCGGCCTCGCCGCACCGATGCCGGGCAAGGTGATCGCGTTCCTCGCCAAAGCCGGCGACCGCGTCACCGAAGGCCAGCCGCTGGCCGTGATGGAGGCGATGAAGATGGAGCACACCATCGCCGCGCCGCGCGACGGCACGATCGCCGAACTGCTCTACGCGGTCGGCGACCAGGTCAGCGAAGGCGGCGAACTGTTGCGGATGGCGCCGGCGGCGTGATGGACAACAGCTCAGCGCGTCGGGCGTGCCGCGTCGCGTCGCAACCAGCTCGAGGGCTTGAGCCAGCGGCTCGCCTCGGCGGCGGCGGGCTGCGCGGGTTCGGGCAGGCGCGACAGGCCGAAGCCCGAGGTGTCCCGCGACCAGGCCATGTCTTGCGGGGTGGCGCCGCGGCTCGCCGTGGCGGCGGCCTCGCGGGCGCGCAACTGGGCGGCACGGGCTTCCTGGCGCGCGGCGGTCTCGAACTGCTTGCCGAGCGTCATCAATTCGTCGACACCCGAGGCCTCGCAGACCCACAGCGCCTCGCGGGCGACGCGCTCGTCCTTCAGCAGGCTGCTGACGGCCACGTCTTCGTTGTAGTGACGAAGCAGCGCAAAATGGATGCGGTTCGCAATGCGCAGGCGGATGGTCGGGTCCATGGGGCGTTCCCTTCATTGCTTCGTGTGGATGCATGTTCGGCTTGTCGCCTCGGTGCGGACATCCCCGGCTTTGGGGGGCTGCCCTCCGTCGCCATCGAAAGTGAGACTTAAATCATGTTCCCATCGCACGTCACCCTTGTCGAAGTCGGCCCGCGCGACGGTTTGCAGAACGAAAAGCAGCCGGTCGATGCCGCGGTCAAGATCGAACTGGTGCACCGGCTCCAGGCCGCGGGCCTGCGCGAGATCGAGGTCACCAGCTTCGTCAGCCCGAAATGGGTGCCGCAAATGGGCGACAACATCGAGGTGATGGCGGGCGTGCAACGCCAGGCCGGCGTGCGCTACTCGGTGCTCACGCCGAATATGAAGGGTCTCGACGCGGCCCTGGCGAGCCGGCCCGACGAGATCGTCGTGTTCGGCGCTGCCAGCGAGGCCTTCAGCCAGCGCAACATCAACTGCAGCATCGAGGAAAGCATCGAACGCTTCCGTCCCGTGGTCGCGGCGGCGCATGAACATGGGGTCAAGGTGCGCTGCGCGGTGTCGGTCGCGCTCGGCTGCCCGTACCAGGGCGAGGTCACGCCCGACGAGGTCGAGCGCGTCGTGCGGCTGATGAAAGGCATAGGCGTCGACCACTGCGGCATCGCCGACACCATCGGCGTCGGCACGCCGAAACGCGCGCAGGCGGCGCTGGAGCGGGCGCTGAAGCACTTCCCGGTCGCCGAGGTCAGCGGGCACTTCCACGACACCTACGGCCAGGCGCTTGCCAACATCTATGCCTGCCTGGAGATGGGCATCCACACCTTCGACGCCAGCGTGGCCGGCCTCGGTGGCTGCCCTTACGCGAAGGGCGCAACCGGTAACGTCGGCACCGAGGACGTGCTGTTCATGCTGAACGGCCTGGGCATCGAAACAGGTGTCGACATCGACCGGCTGGTCGACGCGGCCGGCTGGATCTCGGGCGTGCTGGGCCGCAAGCCGGTGTCGCGCACCGGCAATGCGCTGCTGGCCAAGCGCGCCGCCAAAGAGGCGGCTGCCGCATGAGCGACGTGAAGCTGGAAGATCGGCCCGAGGGCTTTCGCCGCGTCGCCGCGCTGCTTGCCGCGCAAGGCCACGCGCACGCACCGGTGTTTCTCGACGTCGCCGCGCGCACCGCACAAGAAGCCGCCGACGCGCTGGGCATCACGCTGGGCCAGATCGCCAAGAGCGTGGTCTTCCGCCGCAAGCTCGACGAGGTGGCGGTGCTGGTGGTGACCTCGGGCGACCAGCGCGTCGACGAGCGCAAGGTGGCCGCGCTGGTGGGCGCGGTGGGCCGCGCCGACGCCGATTTCGTGAAGGCGCGCACCGGCTTCACGATAGGCGGCGTCGCGCCGGTCGGGCATCTGGAGCCGCCGGTGCTGCTGATCGACCGCGAGCTGTTTCGTTTCGACGAGATCTGGGCCGCAGCCGGCCACCCGAACGGCGTGTTCCGGCTCAGCCCTGAGGAGTTGACCCGGCTCACCGGCGCGCCGGTGCACGACGTGGTGCAGTGATGGAGCCGGTGCCCAGCCCCTGCAACAGCGTGTGCCGCATGGACGCGCGCACCGGCTGGTGCGAAGGCTGCGCGCGCACGCTGGACGAGATCGCCGGTTGGTCGACGATGGGTGACGACGAGAAGATCGTCGTGTGGGACGAACTCGCGGCGCGCCGGGCGTCGGATGAGTGGATGATGCGGGCTCGGGCCAGCGCCGGGCCGCTCCCAAGCGGACCGAGTACCCTCTCGGGGGGTGGCTGCGGTACTCCGCGGCCGGGGGTTTCATGACTCACCTGGACTTCTGGTTCGACCCGATCTCGCCGTTCGCGTACCTGGCGTTCGAACGACTGCCGCAAGAACTCGAAGGCCTCTCGGTGGAGGTCGCCTACCGGCCCATCCTGTTCGCCGGTCTGCTCAAGCACTGGGGCCAGAAAGGGCCGGCCGAGATCGAGCCCAAGCGCGCGTGGACCTTTCGTCAGGTGCACTGGCTCGCGCATCAGCACGGCATTGCGATCGACACGCCGGCGCAGCATCCGTTCAACCCGCTCGCGCTGTTGCGCCTGCTGTGGGCCTGCGCGCCCGAGGGCGGCACGCCGAACCGGCGAGCCTGCGAAGCGGTGCTGCACCACATCTGGCAAGGCGGTGGCGACGCCAACGACCCGGCGCGACTCGCGGCGCTTTCGCAGGCGCTCGCACCTCGGCTGGACCCGGCCGGCGAGGACGTCAAACAGGCGCTGAAGGACGCCACCGCCGACGCGCTCGCGCGCGGCGTCTTCGGCGTGCCGACCGTCGGGGTCGACGGCCGCCTGTTCTGGGGCCTGGACGCGCTGCCCATGCTCGCCGGCTGGCTGCGCGGCGAACCGTGGTTCGATGGGCCGGCGTGGGAACGCGAGGGCGCGCCGCGCGCCGGTCTGAAGCGCTGACCATCACTCGGGGTTTTCCCGATCGGCCACCGCCGCCGGTCGATTTGCCGCATCGAGAAACGAACTCCGCGGGTTTCACCCGAGTTTGTCAGGGTCGAGTCAGAAACATGTAAGCAAGCGGTCAGAGCTTGTATCGAACATCACGGCTTGCATCGCCAGGGGGTGATGCGCCCTCATAAAAGGAGACGTCAGTATGGCAACCACAGTGGCAGCCGCCTCAAAAATCGGCCAGCCCATGACGGCGGCGGAGAAGAAGGTCATCTTCGCTTCGAGCCTGGGCACGGTGTTCGAGTGGTACGACTTCTACCTCTATGGCACGCTCGCGGCCATCATCGGCAAGCAGTTCTTCTCGAACCTCGATCCGGCCTCGCAGACCATCTTCGCGCTGCTGGCGTTCGCGGCCGGCTTCATCGTGCGTCCGTTCGGTGCGATCTTCTTCGGCCGCCTCGGCGACATGATCGGCCGCAAGTACACCTTCCTGGTCACGATCCTGATCATGGGCCTGTCGACCTTCATCGTCGGCATCCTGCCCAACTTCGCCGCCATCGGCGTCGCGGCGCCGGTCATCCTGATCGGCCTGCGCCTGTTGCAAGGCCTGGCGCTGGGCGGTGAGTATGGCGGTGCCGCGACCTACGTCGCCGAGCATGCGCCGCAGGGCAAGCGCGGTGCGTTCACCGCGTGGATCCAGACCACGGCGACGCTGGGCCTCGCGCTCTCGCTGATCGTGATTCTGGGCACCCGCACGACGATCGGCGAAGAAGCCTTTGCCGACTGGGGCTGGCGCGTGCCGTTCCTGGTGTCCATCATCCTGCTGGGCGTCAGCGTCTGGATTCGCCTGAGCATGAACGAGTCGCCCGCCTTCAAGAAGATGAAGGAAGAAGGCAAGACCTCGAAGGCGCCGCTGACCGAGTCCTTCGGTCAATGGAAGAACCTGAAGATCGTGATCCTGGCGCTGGTCGGCCTGACGATGGGCCAGGCGGTCGTCTGGTACACGGGCCAGTTCTACACCCAGTTCTTCCTGACCGGCTCGCTGAAGGTCGACGGACCGACCGCCAACATCCTGGTGTTCGCGTCGCTGATCATCGGCACGCCGTTCTTCATCATCTTCGGCTCGCTGTCGGACAAGATCGGCCGCAAGCCCATCATCATGGCCGGCTGCCTGATCGCAGCACTCACCTACTTCCCGTTGTTCAAGGCGCTCACGCAAGCCGCGAACCCCGAACTGGCGCTGGCGCAGGCCAACTCCAAGGTGACGCTGGCATCGGACCCGAACGAATGCTCGTTCCAGTTCAACCCGACCGGCACCGCCAAGTTCACGAGTTCGTGCGACATCGCCAAGCAGGTGCTGACGGCCAACTCGGTGAGCTATGAGGACATCGCGGCGACCGGCACCGCCAAGGTCACCATCGGCGACAAGGTGATCGAGTCGTATGCCTCCAAGGGCCTGCCCGCCGACGAGGCCAAGAAGAAGGACGCGGACTTCAAGAAGGCCGTCACCGGCGCGCTGAAGGAACACGGCTACCCGGCCAAGGCCAAGGCCATCGACTTCATGAGCGGCCAATGGTGGACCATCGTCGGCCTGCTGAGCATCATGGTGATCTACGTCACCATGGTCTACGGCCCGATCGCCGCGATGCTGGTCGAGTTGTTCCCGACCCGCATCCGCTATACGTCGATGAGCCTGCCGTACCACATCGGCAACGGCTGGTTCGGCGGGTTGCTGCCGGCGACCGCGATCGCGATCGTGGCGCAGACCGGCAACATGTACAACGGCCTGTGGTACCCCATCGTGTTCGCGAGCATCACCTTCGTGGTGGGCATGCTGTTCATCAAGGAAACCAAGGACGTGGACATCTACAAGAACGACTGATCGTTCTCGCGCTCTCCGTCAAAGCCGGCCGGTCGACAGACCGGTCGGCTTTTTCGTTGTGGCGGCGAGTTCGGCGAGGCAGGCCAGGCACAGGCAGGTCGTGTAGCGCGCACGCAATGCGGCCAGCAGCTCGGCACTGAGTTTGATCGTCGTGCAGGCGCACGGCGACGGGTCGTTCACGCCGCAGTGGAAGCCGCCGCCGCAGCGCGGGCAGGCATCGGTCTCGTTCACGCCGCGAACAGCGTCTTGTGCTGCTCGCGCAGCAGGTTCTTCTGCACCTTGCCCATCGCGTTGCGCGGCAGCTCCGCGACGACGAACACGCGCTTGGGCACCTTGAAGTTCGCGATCCTGGACTTGAGCTCGCCGATCAGCGCCGTGCCGTCGGGCAGGGCCCCCGCGCGTGCGACGACGACCGCGAC
>Ga0307509_10001693_pt1 | contig 36846 bp, 27 predicted proteins | sample 10_EM_MG_FD_202245 | JGI IMG/M metagenome (GOLD analysis project Ga0307509, IMG submission 202245) | Populus trichocarpa ectomycorrhiza microbial communities from riparian zone in the Pacific Northwest, United States - 10_EM | ecosystem: Host-associated > Plants > Roots > Unclassified | place...
TCTCTCTCCTCGTTTTTATGATACTGGAATAGTTGTTCGGATTAGTTGCATGCTCCGAACTTATCATGGCTTGTTTTGTTTGCCCGTTAACCCGAGGTGAAAAGGTCAAAGGAAAAAAAAAGGGAAAGAACTTATTATCCCAGTCGAAGGGATTTCTGTTTGTTTTTTTTGCTTTTTCATTGGTTGTGACACGATGCGGGCATGGAAGAGAAAGAAAAAAAAGATCTCCCAGCTCAACCTAGGCGCTGGGTTGGGTTGGGAGCGGACATGGTCTATCACTCGGAGGGGATGTTTGGAGCTTGAATTGGCGTTTCGAGCCGTGGGAATGCCGGTAGCGATAAAGTGTATGTAGGGGGGGAGGGGGGGAGGGTATGGTGAGCGTTGGGATTGAACCCGAGTGAGGGTTAACTTCTGCTCGTATTGTAAGTGCAAACTGAATAGTGCTAGGTGTGCCGGCAGGTGAACTTCTACTGTTTCGTATATGCTCCCCCTGCCTTATCTCCTCATCTTCAACCTTGCGTTCTACCGGTTTTTTTCGTTCCTGTGTTTGAAGCCGTTGTCCCGCACGTGACCCTACCCGAGGAGCATAAATGTTGCAAAGACGACCACGCCGCTGACAAAGCCGCAGAGCCTCCCTTTTCCACTTGCGGCATGTCAGGGTCGAGGGGTGGTGGTGTCTTTGCCAGGGCCGTTTATTCATTCAAACAAACATCCTGCATTTTTTTACTATCCATCCATCAACCAACTCGAGGCTCTATCTCGGTTTCAAAGGGGTTTCTTTCTTACACTCATCGGGATTTTTTTTTAGCCACAACCTCACGGTGTAACTGAAATTACTTGGACCTCTATCTCTCACTGCAATATGTCTGGCGGTTGGAACACTATCGAATCCGATGCGGTATGGTCTACTTCAGTGGGAGTTCTGTTTTGTTTTTTGGCTAATAGCTCTTTTCTTCCTTCCCTCCCTTCCTTTTGCTCATAGGGAGTTTTCACCTACCTTGTTGACAACCTTGGTGTCAAGAATGTCCAGTTCGAAGAGATGATTGCGCTGGATGCGGATTATCTAAAGCAACAGTGGTTCGTTTACTTTTCCATTTTATTCTGTTTTATTTTGCTTTGTTGTTGGAGGAGGAGGAGAAGGAGGGGAAAGGGAAGGTGATTGATCGTTTCTCAGTCCCGTCTATGGCGTCATCTTCCTATTCAAGTACCTTGTCGGCCAGAAGGGTACCGACGAAGCGGTGGATGGTCAGTACGATTTCGCCGCTTCGGAGAATATATTTTTCGCGAACCAGACTATTCAGAACGCTTGCGCTACTCAAGCTATCTTGTCGGTGCTACTCAATCGTGAAGATCTTGATCTGGGCGATCAATTGAGGGAGTTTAAGGAGTTTACTCAGGCGTTTCCTGCAGAGGTCGGTTCATGTTCAAATCCGTTGGTTGATGAGGCCGTTGTGCTGACAGGTGTATAGCTTCGTGGTGAAGCTTTGTCAAATTCTGGTTGGTCGGGATCCTTGGTATGTTGGGTTTGTGCGATAGCATTAACTGGTTTCTAGAGTTGATCCGTGGCGTTCATAACTCTTTCGCTCGTTCTAGTCCCTTTATCGACGAGGGCACCCGTGCCGCTACTGAGGATGATGATTTGTACCATTTCATCGCTTACACTCCCATCAACGGTATTCTATACGAGATTGACGGTCTACAGCCCTCCCCTATATCTCATGGGAGGTGCACGGAGGAGGAATTCCCGGAAAAGGTCATTCCCGTCTTGCAACGTAGGATAGAGAGGTACCCTACCACCGAGATCCGGTTCAATCTGCTAGCGATGGTACAGGACCTGAGGATCAGAGCTACCGAGATCGGTGATGTTGAAATGGTTGCTAGAGAGGACGAGAAAAGGAAGATGTGGATATGGGAGAATGAGCTTCGCAGGCATAACTTTGTGGGGTTTGCTCATGAGATCTTGAAGAGGGCCGTTGCGAGTAAACTTAGGGACGGCAAATACGATGAGTGGATAGGTGAGGCGAAACAGAAGGCTCAAGACCGAATGGACGAAAGGAGGAAGGCTAGAGGCGAGAAGGAGGATATTGCTTCTCCTTAGCAGATCATTCCTGTTGTTTACCTGCCAATTTCATGTCCGGGGATCCCGTGGCTGTCACTCTATAAAATTGATCCTAAAAATTAGGGCTGTGAGGAAAAATCCATGATAGTAAGTGGTTGTCATCATTGAAACCTTGTCTGGCGATTGCTAGATATGGGGAGGTTGGGGCTTGCCATTGTGTAACCTGCCACTCACGCCCCACCCCTTATGACCTTGTACCAGCAGTTTTCAGAGTTCAGATGAGATCGTGGGGTAGGATTATATACGTTAGGGCCCCAGTGCTATCACATAAGGCGGGTACCGGCACTAATAGCTAGCCCACAGGTCACACGCAATACCAGCTTGGTCCCTATACCAGAATCGTGGGCTTCGGAGTTTGTGTAACTATTTTATGATGGCTTCCAGGGCTACCTTACCCCCCTCATGACGATACCTTCCTCCGGAACATATGATGCCTTCCTACATGGGTGGACTGCATGGTCGTGGGTCAACCTGTGTAAGTTCTCCTTTCCTGCCCAACCTGCAGCTCGGCCTTATCGAGTGATTATTTATGAAGAATACGGTACCCAATCTATGACCTGCGGTACTGTATCTTGTCTCGCATAATGCGAAGAGCTGGACCCATGTACCGTTACTCGGAAACGGGAAGCTGAAGGCACATTCCGTGTGTGCAGTCTCATAAACTCGAGATTTATGCAGCATACTGCCCATATCCGGGTAGTGAATCCTGCCGCCCTTGGGCTAGTACGTGTAGCAGTGGATTCGCTGAGATGGTGGGTGATTCCGCTCGGGCCCATCCGTCTCCGTCAGAGAAGAGGAGAGCAAACGGGGTAGCAGCGTAAGGGGTGTCATGTAGGTAGGTAGGAATGTGTTAGGGGGCATAGAATATGCTATGTCATTAGCTGTGATTCAATGGTTCACTACATGTCCTCGGATGACTGGTCGGTAGGGCGGATTAAAAAAGAGGGATTTAAGCAATGTGAGGTCATGGTCACACGAGCCCGAACGGTAATACCGTAATCTATGATAAGGGCGGGAGAATGGAAAGAAGCAGGGGAGGAGAAAAAAAAAAGTGATCTTATGACCGATTTATTGATCGAGATTGAGTTGCAGGAGAAGTACTCGTAAATAGGGATTTGACGAGCATTGTGGAGGAAAAGAAAAAATAATTACTCGAGTGCTGGTACTAAGGAGGTTTCCGAGTTGGCTGGTGGCTTGCATCCCGCCAGGGGCAAGCGGACGCCAAGAGAAGGTCTTGATTTCGCACTTTTTCACAAGTTTTTAGCTTGGCTTTTTTTCTGTTCATTGCAACCTTCTGATTTTTTAAGCCTCAGCGAACCCTGAACTGCCACGAGCCTCAGGAAGTCCTAAACTACCATTGTATCATATGATACAATTGCACAAACCTAGCCTACCCACCGCGCAAGAGGTAGAGTAGCTTATGCCACATCGCCCGCAGGGCTCTACATATCTTTACACAATCTCCCTCCTCTTCCCGCTTTGCGTTCTCTACTTTTATTCTCCTGTGGATTTTCCTGCAAACAAAGAAACTAGATCTGTTACAATGCTTGAGACAATTTATATTACTAGACATGGCGTGAGTCTTTGGTTATGATTCTTTTTTCTTCTGCTTCCTGGAATTTTCCGGTTATGTTTGGCTCTCATTTTTCTGATCGACGGGAGTAGTTTCGTAGCAATTGGGTTACCGACAAACAGGGGAATCACTCCGCTGTGGTTACTTCTCCTACCGGCGTTCCCTCTGATCCCCCACTCGCGGCCCACGGAACTGAACAGGCAAGAGAGCTCATGGCACACCTTGTCAAGCTTGATCCTAAGATCGACAGAATCTATAGCAGTCCTTTTTACCGCTGTCTGGAGACCATCAATCCTGCTGCAGAAGCTCTGGATCTAAAGATTCTTGTTGATAACGGTATAGGGTGAGCTCTTGGCCCCTCCATATTTACTACTATCTACTGCACCTGCTCTGCGTTTCGTGTTAGCTAAGCGTTGCCTGCTTGAAAAAGGGAATGGTTTGGTGTTGGTCGCCCTGGTAAGCTACCCTCTCTCTCTCTTGCTTGTTTGTTTGCCTTGCGTGTGGGGCTTTCCTCCCTCCACCTTCTTTGTGAGCTGATGGGTTTTGTTATGATTTTCTTCTTCTTTTGCAGATCACCCGTCCCCCGCTAGCCCCGAGCTGTTGAAGACTTTCTTCCCACGTGTTAGCCTCAGCCACGTCCCCACCATCATCCCGTCAACTAAGGGCGAGACCATCGCTCAAGTTCACGATAGGACTGCGTATGCTCTTGCCAGAATTATCGCGGACATCGATCGTGGTTGGGCTGAGGAGGAGAAGGGACCTAAGGCTATTATCATCTGCAGTCATGCTGCGACCAATATTGCTGCTGGGAGGGCTCTTACTGGTCGGTTCTCTGTGATTCCGCAGATTTTGTGGATGGGGTTTACTAGATTGAGTGAATAGGTGATGAGAATTTTGACGTGAAGACTGGGACTTGTTCTCTCAGCACTTATCGCCGCCGCAAGGTTCCTACTAATCCGGTCATCGTCCCACTTCCGTCGGACGAGTTTCCCGTGCCTGATACAGCCTGGCGTGGTGGCAACGGTGTTGGAGGTGGATGGGATAACGTCGTCAACGGGGATTGCACTTTCCTCAAGAACGGAGAGGAGAGGAATTGGTGGTTTTCTCATGACGAGGCTTGGGACTCGGCCGTTGTCAAGCCGAGGCCCGGCAAGGCTTCTGAAGGTGGGCCTGGATCCGTTCCTCGGGCGAGGCAAATGGAGGCGAAGATATAATTCTAGAGGGACCGGTAGGCGGGCAGGGCAGTATGTACCTGACTGGGGGGTGGACTTTGTTAGGTATTAGGTTAGCAGTGTGTACGGGTGGCTATCCTCATGTGTGTTCGGGTTGTGTAGTAGGGTCGAGTGATCTAGTAGCAGGGCTTGGCAGTCATGTATTTCTCTATATAAGCCTCGGTCGTAGTTAGGAATACATTAAGTCATTCTTCCGCCTCAACCGGTTCCAATAGATTTGAATGGCCATAGTGCTGTAGGTGTATTTTCTGGGGGTTACTGGGTGCTAGACCAGTACCATGATATGCTCATACGAAAAGAACGTCTCTCAGGTTTTGTCCTGCGTAGAGAAAAGTGATATGGGGGAGTAGGTGTAGACATACAGAACCGAGAGCCATTGATTTCATGCCCAGCCTGGTATATGATTGGGATGCACGCATAGGCTAGATTCGGGGCTAAGGTTAAACGCCCCGGAGACCCCCCGCCAGCTTAACCCCGCACAGGATGATCGGCGACTGATTACTTAACATTGCAAGTATGCGATGTCGTTATCAACCGGATGCCCGGCCCACCTTCCTCGCCATTACCTAACCCGCTTAACCATCTATGATACCTTCATCAATGTTTGCCTGTAGCGTGACGAGTCGTCTACCCCAAATAAACGCCCTGGGAGTGCTGATAAGCCGTGTTTTATTTGTTTATTATAGGCTACCGTACCGTCCAGTACGACAGCGCAGGTCCCAAGATAGAGACAAATGTCCCCCCCCTGGGAAAAGGTGCCAGTCAGAAGCAAGCAAGCCTGTACCTCGTGCTTAATATAGTATACTTGTACTTGTCTGTCTGTCCATCTCTCCGTCTGTGCCATGATGTAACATATGTCACATACCGCCGCCGGCGAATTTCCATCCGGCGGGAGTCTCGGCTCGTGGCCGTTTGGCGATAAGATGGACGCTAAATAAACAAAAAATATATACTAAAAATAGAGGGTCGGGGGGTTCGAGCGAGTGTGTACCGTTATTGCACGGATTCTTACTATGATATAATAAGTAGTAATAAAGCTTCTTGGGGGGAAAAAAAAACAAAGGGGACAAACGCCTTGTCTTTCTTGGCAGGTACCAAAGCGTAGCAGGGGGGGGAGAAGAAAGGAGGGGTCCATCACCATTCGGTCCATCCGTCCATCCCCGTTGAGTGGGAAGGAAAGTTGTGTATCTTGGGAGGGAGGAGCCTTAGAGGGGGTTTCTATTTTTGTGATTTTTTTTCTTTTTCTTTTCTTTTCTTCTCTTCTCCTCCCATGGGCCTTGTTGAGTTTTTGGTGGGTGGGGTGGGGTCTTGGTTTTTGCTAAAATTGATTTGTCTCTGCTGGGGGTTTGAGGCGAGTGATGGGGCGTGAAGAGAAGAAGAAGAAGGACGTGGGGAGGGAAGGATTGGGGGGCGGGTTGGGGGGGTGGTAGTAACTTAGTGGTTTGTGGTCTGTCTTTTTCTTTTCTTTCAGTTAGTTAGGTTCGGTGAGTGCGAAGAGGAAGTGCGCTCGGATCATATATAGCGAGGGTTAATATTATATTAGTAGGTAATGAGCCTGGGATAACTTGTAGACTATTGAACCGGGGATTATCGGGTGTGTGGAGGTGCTAGGGATATCCCCTATGATAAAAGAAAGAGAAAAAAAGAAAAGAAAAGAAAAGAAAGGATTTTGCTTTCTTTTGAACTACACTATTATAATAATATGGTCTTGCTTTTGGTGAACTGGAATGGACTGGTATGTTATGTGAGGCTTTCCGAAATCTCCGGTGCGAAGAAGGTTAAGGTTTTGAGAATTTTGGAGGGGATGGGATACCGGTATTTGGCCTGTCATCGGTTCTAGAAACCTGGCTCCTTGTAGGGATGTCCTTGCCTACTGTAGGCTGGTATACTGGGGGTGGGTTTTTAAGGTGTTGGGGGTTTGGTGGAACGTGGTACTCTGGGCTTTTTCCCTCTGTGTTGTGCTGGGGGGGGTTCTCGTGCGGACTTTGTCGGGGTTATGGATTTAGTTGATTCGTTACTGTACTGTGCTATAACCACAACTTATTATCCTTCTTTCAAGCCTTTTCTCAATGCTTTCTTCGTTCTGCAAGTTGCGAGTATGCACGATGTGCATATAGTCACTAGTAGTGAATTAAGGTATGAGAAGGGGATTGTACCGGTATAGTACTGCAATGGCTAGTAATATTGCTTAATGCCGGGGTTAGACGCTCTTTCCGAGATATAATAGCTAGCTAATCTCCCTGCTTTTTTGTGTGCGGGTCTTATGAGTGGGAATAAGCTGTGCTAAAGTGCGTAGGGGGAGTTCTTTTTATTTTCATTTTCCGGTGATGCTTCGTTACTTATGAGCGGGATGAGTTACAGTATGATGGGTAACGGTATTATAGAAGGATGGAGGGAAGGAGGAAGAGAGGAATCTGATTAGGTGGGCTGATTACCTAGCACATCCACCTGATAATCCCATCATATTTTTTATCATTCGTTGTACTCTTAGAGTGGCTGTATAATATGAATCGCGATCATCAAGCTTGTAGCATTCTCCATACATTAGGGGCTGTGCCGGTATTGGATTTACTTGAAGAACTCTACACATCGGCCGCCGCTGGAGGCGGTTGACTGTAGTGGCTGGGGGGGAATTATGAACCCGACCATCCCGAGGCCGTTGGCTAGTTGGGTTAACCTCCTGGTGGAGTGAGCAATCTGCTCTCGTCACAAGTCCTCCTCCTAGAGCACTCTCGAGTCCACTATAACAATTCATGTTCTGTGATAACCCACTCTTAATTGACCTTCTGACCTGTCAGCCCTTCATCAATTTATTCATCCATATAAATCTGGTAGATAACCAAACACTTAGTACACCCCCCTCACTGACCCGTAAAAAAACAAAACAATACCACACTCACTGCTGTACTAGTACAGCCGATTTTGGGCACTGTACCGTTTGTGGGTTTTCTTTTTATTGCAAAACTTGGCAAATATCGTTATTTCCCAGTAATCCTTGTATCTTGTAAGTTAGAGTGAGATCTGGTCTAGTGTCGTTGGCTGCATTTCTAAGAAATGCTCTCTAGGCTGCTGGGTAGATGGCTATATCCCGGTGGGCAATTTTAAAGTAAGGAGGGCTAAGGGGAATCCCTAGCCTTTACACTGAGACTTTGATTGTCGTAGTCTCGGCGGTTACTAGAGGGCTATGGGGGCCTTGTGATTGGTAGTATTGTGGATGGCTCCCTTACTTTTATAGCCCAGAAGTATCCGATAAGTCCATGGCTCTTCTTGTGCTGTTGGAGTTGGTGAGGTCTGAGGATGTGGTCTTACGCAAGCACTCCCTAGTGTTTGTGAGTATTTAGGTTGACTTTGTACTGACTATTTTCCCTGTCTTGGGTTGGTTTCTGGGAGCCGTTGCAGAATAGAAACTGTGCTTGTGAATCTAAGGCCTAGGTTGGATATCAGAAAACTCCTTGAGTGCGGGATTCTTGCGAAAGAATAGTTTATTCATATTTGCGGTATCAGGGTGGTGGTGGTGACAGAGCAGTAATGAGGGTGAGGGCGGGTAAAAAAGTTGAAGGAGACAGAGGGGGCTGGTGTGAGAATGAAGGGTGGGGGGTAGAAGCAGACAGGTGTCCCGGAGGATTCACGCGTCTGTGGGTACCTAGGGTTTACTAGGCAGGTGCAAGGGAATAGCCACAAGGAGGAACCATACCTGATGGGGAGATGGACCTGACTATCTCGCCAGCGCTTTTTAAGGGCCAAAGCTATGGGACCTGCCACGACCAGTGACTTAGAGGGGGGGGGAAGTGGTAGGTGAGCAATATGGATTGTTAACTAGTATACTCGCGCCGAGAATAAGTCCTGAGACAACGGGCGCAACCAGAATTCCCCACAGCATTAAACCATCACAATACCACAAGAACTCAAGTTAACGCCACAGCCAAAATCAAAAGTCCTATTACCGGATCCCAGGTTCCTAAAGAGGAGGGACACAGGTGCGCAGGCCATAGTAATAATAGTCAGTACAGCTGTGATTGTAATTGGGGTTACTGCCGGTATTGTGGCTATCATGAGGGTTGAATTTCGTTGGCGATCGTGGTTGCGCCCGTTGTCTCAGGACTTATTCTCGGCGCGAGTAGGAGAGAGAGGTTAAACGAGTTAAATTCGAAAGATATTGGAATAAGCTACTGGTATTAACTCTCCATCCCGCACTCATCACCTCTCACTCGATACTGCCCAGTGCCAGTTGTCTGAAGATTACTCCAATGTGATGGCAGGAGCGGATATGTTGGGCCGCTCGCTAGTCCACTTGGGACATGAGGATATAGGAAATGGCGGGTGCCATATTGATGTATGTTCATGCTGCAGATTGTTATAAGTAGGGCAGTGGCAGGCGCGGCCCTAGGCGATCAAGCAAGAGAGCAACTCAATATCTATTCCCCCCATCAATAGGCCTCATTACTCTACCCTCCGCCCTCTTCTGTGTGACCTCCGACACCTGTATGGATTGTGCGAGAGGGAAGCATGATAGGTAAGCGGTAGAACAGTTGGTCTCCACCACCCAAGGATCGGGGGGTTATGGTTTGTAATAGAGTTAGTTCTGTGACGTAGCCATAGAATGCCCTCTCAGTCGAACTGCAGTTCTGCCCATGATAAGTGGTGACCGCTGGGCACTCAGTGGGGTCGAAACGCCCTCTCAGTTGGAGAGGTAACCAAAACTGCGAAATCAGCACAGAAGAATGGATGGGTTTTCCTTTTGGCTGTATTATACTGTACGGGTATTACTGAATGACTGAGGAAATTCTCTGTTTTCGTAGCTTAGGATTCTATGGATGATGGATGATAGAGAGTTCAGAGTCCCAAGCGTCCAGTCCGTCCGTCTTTTGCTCCGGCGGAGACGGACACCTGTCCTATAGTCCGTCCTAATCTCTGCCCGGGATGGACGGCATGGCCCCATAAGTGTCCCACTCCGAAATACCTACAGGCGACGGCCGTCATTATGAAAGACGGACGCCGTGCCATGCCACCCTTGCCCACCCTGGCCTTGAGGCCCGAGACGGTTGAGAACACTGGATAGAGCTAGTGGGTCACTTGAATTCCTCGGGGGCCGAGGAGGGGTGGGGTTTTTTAGACCCATATCCCAAAGCACTTGCGGCGGAATCGTTCTCACTGTTAAATCCTTCAGCTTTTTAAGGCACAGTTTCCATCTAAAACGGCTATGCCACCAAACCAAAACCCAAAACCCAAATCACACAATTAACATAATGCAAATCATAAACAGCTAGAACATGCAAATCAAGTATCATATCGTAACATTTTTCAGTCCCCTCAAAGTGGAGTGGCGTACGAAAAAGCCCACAAAACTTTCCCGTCCCTAAGGAAGCAATTGCAACACTCCTGCTAAGGGGAAGAAGATCCCCTATAACTGGAAAATTTACACTATTAACGGAAATGATTCCAGGAAAAAAAACATTCATCACTTTGACTCCATCAGTAAACCTGGAGATTTCCGGCTTAGGGCCAAAATCCCGCACCCTTGGACGAGCCTTCCTCCATGCCACCAGCTCTAATGCGGGCACTGATGAAATACATGATCAGCGATCTCTTTCTCCAAGCCGGGCATGGAGCATACATGTCCCTCATCCCTGATTTTCCAACCTTCTTGCTTAGCAAGATGCCTGCTGGTAGTGGAATGGACTTGCCTGGTATATATACTGCACATCAAGCTTTATGAATGAGCAGCCGAAAAGCCCACACACTGCCTAACTCAAATCGTCACAGTACGGTCGGCCCTTCATGATGCCGATACAGGCCGGAAATCTCTTCCCGCAACTCACACCAGGTTCCTCGAAGACAGGGCGCCTGATATTTGATATTCATCTAGACGGCTGGGCACAGTGCCCGTTTAGCGCAGCGCAGTGCGGTTTTGCGGCAGGTTGCTGAATTTACCGTAATATACCCCATCTCTCTAACGATCTTGTATTTGTCAAAACCAGACGCCCCTCGACGGCTTGCTAACCGTACAGCAAATAACCGGTTCTTGAACATCCTAGCCACTTCCGGCGCAAGGTCTTGCGTAATATCACTCGGGGAACAAATATTTCCCAGGTTGGTTCGCGGATTCCAACTTGTTCTTTTGACTTGGGCTTAAGGACAGAGGCTGATGTGAAAATGTTTACTGATAATGTTATAGGAGCAGATGCGTCCACTGGGGAATAGAGATTGCAAGCATTTATCGGCGGTAGCTAACGACAGAATCCCTTCTTGTGTAGAGGAGCAGACACGGTCGGAAGATCGGTGGTGGTGGAAGGAAGGTGGATTTGGCTATGAACGGCACAGGATTTGGAGGGGGGTTCTTGATTGCAGACGGATGGTCGAGTGCCTTCGACCGGCACATCAATAAACACACAACAGAATAGTGATATAATACGGTATTCATAACTTAATGGTAACATCGTTCGGGGTGTTAAGTCCGACTTTCAAGTCAGGGGTCAGGAGTCGTCGTTTGGCGCCAAGAACAAGATGGAGTTTGGTACGATCCGAGTGAGTGCCTATGAAAGCTGGTTGGATATATCATATTTTATCATGAACTAATCGCTCCGGGTCACCACGGCCGGCTAACATGATACCACATATACAGGAAGAAAGCCGCAAGACGCACTGTCCACAGCGGTATTTTTTTACAAGCCACCCAAAACGAGTACTTGTCACAACAATGCCATGATGTTGGCATCACACCGGCTCCGTAATACAGGTATATAATATTACATCCAAAAAAACCAAAATTAAAGGACTATCAACCCTCCTTACCGAAAAGCCCACGCTCAAGACTTAATCTCCGCCATACCATACCAAGCAATAACCACCAGTCCTAAAATCCCGGAAATACAACTAAATACCAGTGCTATTATCCCTCTCGCCGTAAATCTGCTAACCATTAGTGCCCCACTCAAAATACAAGGAACCAACACAAGAGGAGCAAACGCACCCAGACGGCAACCTCCCCGGTGATAGATTCTCCCCCCGTAGATCTAAGAAGTCCGTGTTCCCCGCCGCATTCCCTTCGGTTGGCAAGCCAGCGCCTTTACACTGGCTTATATGATCCTCTGGTATTTTCATGCTCTTTTGCATTTCCAGTGGAGCTTCGACCATGGTTGCAGAGAGGCCGCTGACCATATGCCATTCTAGGTGGCAGTGGAAGAGCCAGATCCGTGTGGGATGTTAGCTAGAGCGAGGGAAAGTGGGGAGGAGGGGGGCATATCTGGATTGTCAGCGCGGAAGCGAAGGGCTAGGTTTCCGTTTGGTCGCACGAGGACAACATCCCTACGCATTGGAATTTTGGGGGGGTTAGGGGGGGATGTGAAGTTGTAAGGTCCTGAGTCGTCTGGGCTACGGTGGACGAGTTGGAAGTTATGGCCGTCTAGAACTGTTAGTGACAATCGGGTTCTAGGCGGAGAGAATGAATGGGGCGGCTACGAAGATGGAAGGGATGTTTCCCCGGGTCCAAATTGTTTAGGATGATCTCAATGACTTGATTATGTTTCAAGATGAATGAGTGAGTGTCACGGCCATATATCACGGGATTTGTGGCGTGCTCGCCCGCAGAAAGTGCGGTGTAGAGTGTCGGTACTTTTGGCGCTACGTAGGTTATTTCGTTGAAGAAGGCGCTAGGTGTATTAGTACATGATTTATTGATAGGACGGCAAGAAGAGATGTACTAGTTCGCTCCGTCGTTGAGATTGTCCATTACTATATCCAGGTTGAAAGAATAGTCTGGGTTTTCCAGGAGGACCTCTCCGTCTTCGGGTTCTAGTAGGAAGTCGTCGAAAGGGTCGAATTCTGGGATTTCTTTTGCCGGTGGGTTCTTGTTCGAGTCGGAGTATACTAGGTGACCGGTCACATTCGGATCCAAGCCCTTTGGGACTTGATCGAAGAGATCCTATCATTGCCCCCATTAACTCCATACTCTTAAATACCTTGGAAGCACCATACCTGATCCATACTCCCCACGAACGGGAAATTCTCCCCCGTGCTATTTCTCATAGTTATCAACACTGAAACTCTCTGGGCGGCCGTCAAATATAGCATCCCGGCCTCCATCGGCTTTGTATAAACCCCATCAACCTCCACAACTCTCATAGTGTGGCCCTCAAACCAAACATATTGCGCAGCAAATGCCCCAATATTGATCATCCGAAAAAGGTACGTCTTTCCAGGCTCTACCTTAACCTTGGTATCCTGAGCTTCGTTTATGAGTGCGCACTGCGGGACTGGCTCTGCTCCCGTGGGGTTTGCTACGGAGAGGAAGCGGGATATGAGTTTCGGCATTTGCTCGTGATACCAGTCAGAAAATGTCAGCACTACTTCGGAGTCGTAGAGTGATTTTTGGGGTGAATCGTTGTCATGCACTATGAGTGCTCCACGAAGGCCGTCGGGATATTGGCCTTTCACATGAGAGTGGTACCAGTAAGTTCCCGGTTGGCTCACCTATTTCCAATGGAACTTTTAGCCCAAGTTTGAGAATGGGGAAAGGGGGAGGTGAACACTGACCACAAAATCATACTTAAAACTTTGTCCCGGCGCAACAGGACATTGGGTCACCTCGACCGGCCCATCCATATAACTCGTGCCATTCTGGAAAATGCCATGGAAATGGAGACTGGTATTTTGGTCTCCTAGCCCATTGTACATATTAACTACCAATCTGTCACCTTTATTCACTTCAATGGTAGGTATTGGCCATTTCCCGTTGATCCCTATGGTCCGCCTTGGGAAGAGGCCATCAGGATTCACTGTAGTCCATGTTATATTGAAGTCATATGTCACGGTGGCCGCGAGAACTGCGGTGACCGGTAACAATAATAATGTCAGGGGGAGTGATGAGAGCATTGAGAACGCTTGTCTTGTGTTAGGGTGGTTGGGGAGACGTGCTTCTTAATACCAAGGCTAAACACTGGCCATGCAAGCCCTTGTGAGACGGCAGGAGCAGGTGATAATAGCCGGGACACAGCACTTGTACGCTGGAGTCAGCAGCGCGCTACGGGGCTCGCTACTGCGAGAAAAAAAGATGGCGTGACAGGAATTGTTCTTGCAGACGAGCGAGGAAAAGGGCTCAAGTCGGCACGGTGGCGGTGGGCAAAACAGGCCCTGCGGGGATTCAAGCACGAGCAACGCAAATATTGGTAATTGAGTGGTGTGCCCCCAATATTCCCATCACGTTCCCCCCTCCGTATGAGCCCGCTCCGCCATATAAGCTCGTCCAATTCACACTAAGAATGCAACACTGTATGCCTGTTAGGGGAGGCCGCTCAATAATTCCACCAACTCCTCAGCTACTTGGAACCCTCCTGGTGTGATAAAAGTGATTTTTTTCTGCATTCGGTTGCGTTAGAAAATAATGGCCAAAGAGTTGGAAAAGAAGCAAATCCAGTGACATTTGTATTGGGCTGGGGTGGGAGGGGGTGGGCGCATTATCTGATGATACAGTGGTCGTTAGTGTATGGTTATCGCGGATCAAGCCCTTGATCAGAAGAGGGGGGAGGTGCATGAGGCAGGGGAGAGAGGGCGTGTGGGGGGAGAGGGGAAGAGGGAGAACCATTAGCGAGGCCCGCCAGAAAAATCGGTGAAAAGAGGGAACCACAAGCCACTCGGACAGACGCCGTGGTTAATTTCCTACGGGGATATCACCCACTGACCTCCTCACTCGGCATTTTATCAAGTTCGCCATGTTTGTTCCAGGAAAGTTTCCTATTCAGGTTTAGCCGTCCAGATGAGTAGTCCGAGTTGCTTGTGGCCTCGTCTACTTCTTTAGGAGTTCTGCTGAAGGATTTTACAGTTGGAAATCTTGGTAGATTAAGAACAGACGCTGTGGACCAGACCATAATATATTATCGTTCATCCTAGCCCAATCCTTGCCCCCTGTGACAGCATAATATACACGATGGAGCAGAGTCTCATTGTTTCGAGGGATGTCCTGAGCCGATTGATTTTAATCTATTGATTGTGAGTTATCTAAAACAAATCAGTAGGAAGATAAGAGGGGGTTATCAGATGACCCTGTATCCGATCCTGAATGAATAGACAACTTGGACCGCAGTGCCACTACCATACCTTGCTCTTTTGCTGGGAAAGCCATATTACAGCAATATGAGCGATTTTCTCGCTATGGGGGGGCCTCTTGGATCCGCCCACCCCGGTGCCCCAAGGCCCCCCCTTTGAATAGCGAGACCCCTGACCAACACCTGTTCCAAATATAAAGCTATTAAATGATAGACTAAAGTAGAGAATAAGACAATAGGTGCCAATTAATAAAAAATAGGTTTTGGCTGAGCTGTGGGGGTTCGAAAAAAGGCAGTTAACGGGACAGTGCTGCACCCAATTGCTTATGATTGGTGGGCTAGTTAATATGCCGAAGGAGCTTAGGTGCGAGGGGCCTTTTGGGGGAGGTTGGTCCCTTCTCACTCGAGCACGAGATACAGGGTATTTTTGGGCATTGCAATAGAAAAAAAGAGTACTTCTGTCTGCCGGTACCATATGTACCCTGCCGTACCAGCTAGAGCTCTGTGTCGGCCGTCCTCGCTCTTTCCTCCCCATCACATCAATTTTCCCTCCTTCCCGCTCACGCAACCTCCTCTGTATCACGCTTCCCATTCTTCGCGCAGTGCGAGGTCGCGGGTACTCGGATGCCAGGACCAGTCCTTGAGCATTCCCAATGAATGGTAGGTAATTTCTAATATGCAGTTAAGCCTATTGATTCTAAAATGTTTTTTTTTGTTTGGTAGAAGGGGTATCCACCGAGGTTTGACCAATACGACGGTGTTTACAGATTAAATCCCCCACCGAGTCTCTACTAAAAACGCCTCGGTTTCAGACGCACATTATCATCCTATCATATGAGAGCCCTCCCATCTTCTTTTTTTTTTCGGCTTTCGATTCAATTGATAAGATAAATGTCCAACAATCAAATCAATCTTGTGTGATCATATCAGATCAGTTCATCAGACAACAAGACTTACTCATTAAAGTAGCCGGATCAATCCTGCCCCCCCACAACATTTTTCTTTCTTTTTCCCGCGCAAGGGAGGAATGAAGCTTGACCGCGCTCTCGATCCTCGCGAGGATTCGGGCGTCTCGGCACTTCCTGACTACTAATAACATACAAGTGAGGGGTGATTAATTTTGGGGCTGGGGTCAATGGTATCACTTTTCTCCCTCTTGCATTTGGCTCTTGATTTTACGGGGAGTAGGGGGGGGGGGGCACAGTCCCGTAGTGCGTGATTGAAAAAGTCCCAGCTTTTCGGCATACAGCAGAGTACAGGACGCTGCAGCTTGGTACTTTTTGGATCAATTGAACCTTCTTCTCCTCCCTCGCGAAGTCCCCTGTCTGCCTTTATTTCTCCCTCTCTGCTGATATATCCCTCCTACAATCTTGGGCAAAAGTCCCAGATTTTGCAAAGAAGCAAAGATGTCAAACGTATTCGCAGTTCCAGGTAACTACCTCCTTACCTTCTCACTTATCCCTCTCTATTGAATCACCCCATTACAATACCCCATATTTCACGCACTCCCCATCTGCAAGTCTCCGAGACCCGATTAAAAACACTCTCTCTCAACGTGCAGTAGCTTACAAACCACAGTATTCTTCGTAGTCTTCCGCGAAACAATCGAAGCCGGAATTATAGTCTCCGTCCTCCTCGCATTCCTCAAGCAAACCTTAAGTACAGAAGATGAAGCAACCTACAAACGCCTGACCCGCCAAGTCTGGATCGGTCTATTCGCTGGTCTCTTCATATGCCTTGTGTTAGGAGCAGCATTTATTGGTGCATTCTACAGCATTGGCAAGAACCTCTGGGAAAAGAGTGAAGACCTTTGGGAAGGGATATTTTGTCTGCTGGCTTGTATCATTATCACTGTTTGTCCTCCCCCTTTCCGCCCCAAGCCGTCTACAGCCCGGTAGAGCAGTGCAGAAGGCTAATGATAAGCAGATAATGGGCGCCGCAATCCTCCGCATCTCCAAACTCCGTGCGAAATGGCAAATCAAAATCACTGAAGCCCTTGAATTGAAAAAGAACCGAACCCTTGGCTCGTGGACGAAAAAATACGTTATGATAATTCTTCCCTTGATAACCGTAATCCGCGAGGGGCTAGAAGCTATTGTCTTCGTCGGTGGAGTCTCGTTATCCGCGCCGGCTAGTGCATATCCTTTGCCGGTCGTCGTTGGTATGGTGGCTGGCATTGCAGTTAGCTGGGGGATTTACCGCGGGGGTAATTCGCTAAGGATTCAGTGGTTCTTAATTGCGAGCACCATGTTGTTGTACTTGGTTGCGGCGGGGCTGGGATCCAGGGCGGTTTGGAAGTTCGAGATGTATGAGGTTGGTACCCTGGTTTGCGTTACGGACAGGATGCTAAAGTGAGTAGTTCAAAAAACTTGTTGGAGGGGATGTAGGCGAGACCGGCTCAGGTCCCGGATCGTATGATATTAGAAGGACAGTGTGGCACGTCAATTGCTGTTCTCCAGGCTCCGGTGGTGGCGCTGGGTGGGGCATTTTCAATGCTAGTAAGTCCTTATGCACCTCAATTCGGTCCTTGTGCTAATTGAAAAGTCCTCGGATGGCAAAATAGCGCCACATATGGCTCCGTCATTTCCTATAACATCTACTGGATTATAGTCTCTCTGGGATTTATGTTGATGTTGTTCCGCGAGAGGAAGGGGCACTGCCCGTTTATGAAAGCCCCAGTATCTAACCCTGCTCCGGAGGAGGACTCAGAAAACAGTGCCAGGGGTGTTATGGCCGGGGGCACTCTAAAGGAGAAAGTGGCGCCAACTGCTGAAGTCAGGGATACAGATAAAGTGTAACCATGTGCCATTCCGGACATAGGAGGGAGAAAGCGAAATGACAAATTTATTTATGACTGACGAAAATTGCCGATGTCCGTCCGTGATTTGGGAGTGCGATCACATACAGTCACTCGCTCAGACAGCCCAACTAAAAGCTCGATCTCATGACTAACAAACCCCAAATGCTTACTCCCCAGCTTACATTAACTGTATATACCGCATTTCCCAAGGATTCCAGTCCATGGCGCGAACTCTGATAAGGGAAACATCCGATATATACAGCGAGATATCACACCTCTCAAGCCAAAACCCCCAGGAAACATTCCCTACCAGAGTCCCAGCCGCCAGACCCCCCACCAGATAAAACGACAGATAAATAAGCCACCCCACATAGATAACCTAATTCATGCCGGCAGCCTAATAACAGTAAATCGTAAGTCAGGATTCTGCTATATAACCTGAACATTGTTAACGAGAATCATTCCTACCCAAACGCGGGGGCAGCAGGATATTCAACTCGAGGCGTGAGCGACAGCTTATCGTACAAGTACAGCCCTCGACCAGGACACCTGTATCTCGAAAACCTAGACGGAGCCTCTGAGCGCCACATTCGAGCTGACCCGGTAGAGCATATCATTCCCTAGGAGCGACCTTCCCAGTGCGACAAACTGTTTTGATCCGCGAAAAATCAGCGCTAGAACGTGTGAAAACAAGAAGAGGCGAGAGGAAGGAAGAGGAAGAGAGACCAACGTTATACCCCCACATCAATCATATCTAAGCCCCCCCCCCCGTGCCCTTACCAATCCTCCACAACTACCCTACTGCTATAGTATCGTCCCGACGATCAAGTCCCCCCCCCTCACCCCGTACTCCGTCTCGACCATCCCATTCACAGCACAACTATCAAAGGACTAATTCATCCCTCCAGCCCGGCAAGCCCCCTCCAACGCCCCACCACCACCACCGACGACCCCTCCGAGGCTTCTGCAGAGCAGGTCCGGCAGAAAGATGTCTGCTCCACCCCCCCTACTAAACGTGATGACGTTGACGTCCGAGCCGGAGATGAGTTAGTTAGGGCTGTTCGTAGAAACGGCTGATTAGGACCCGTAGATTGATGCGTACGCTGTCGGATGGTCCACCAGCCAGCCAGTCGGCCATGCAGAGACAGCGATTGGGAGCGTCGACTTTTGAATCCCGGCGCTCGCGTGGAGCTGGAGACTAGCGTTGTGTTGAGGGTGGTGGTAGTGGTAGAGCTAATGTCCCGGTATGCACCATGGAAGATTGCGGTTGAATTGTAATTAAAGCAAAACATTCTGTATCACGCCCGGATATGAGATTCACGACTCACTGCGTTTGGTTACCTGGCTTGCCCTGTACTGCAATCGGCCTAGCGGAAGGTAGCACCTTGTATTATCTTTCCATCGAACGCCAACTGAGGTATAATAGTACTGTACAGTACAGTGCCGTAGCGAAACAGCACCTATATATAATACCCCCCCCCCCCCCCCCTTCTTTTCCGTGCATTATTGTATTGTATTGTGTTGTATTTATTTACTCTAGGGCCTAGGTTTCGAGTTGGCTAAGATTGGTTGGTTAATTAGTGACTATAGTGTCATACGAGTGCCATCTCCATGGGCTTTGCACCGTAGCGAAAGTCTCAATCGAGAGGCGGTGGTAGTAGTGCTGCGCTGTAAAGTACTGTACTTGTACTCGAGCGGGGCACGAGTGGGCATCAGATCATCGATTCTTATACTACAGAAGTCATGACGGCCCGAGAGCCCAACAAGTGAGTAAATACGGTAAGATTCCCTAATCCGCTATGATGGCGTAGTAAGTCGGTCTAATGGCGAGTATTGTCCAAACACTGGTGCTCGTATCCCATTCATGCACGAATAAAGCGGTACTCGGATGTCTGCTCGATAAGAGGTTGGCAGATATGACACGTTATCAACAACGTCTCGATCACGGACTGGCTGGCGATAAGCTGCAAGCTAACAGATCTGCAGTAGTCTCACTTTGTAGACGGCCAAAAGGCAACCTTTCACATACCATACCTAGCCCACTCCGCATCGCTTCCAAGGTACCCCCGAACTTCTACTGAGGAATAAAAAGAAAGGAAAAATGAAAACCTCCGACAGTTCCCATCGTATCAATTAGAAAAGACAAACTCCATTACGCACATCCGTGCAAAAAAGGGAAAAGTTGAACACCCCTCTCAGCGTCTAAGCCCCACCTCTAAAAGATGTCCTCGACTTGAACCCATCCACCGCCCTCTGCCACCTCATCTCTGTTTTTCCAATACTCGCCCCTAAAAACCCAGTACTCTTCGCCAGTCACGTCGCAAGTTCCCTTGTTGAACCATCTCGGCCTGTATTCGACACCAGCCTCATCTCTCTCTCTTCTTTTGGCTCTCTGCTTCTCCTCAAGACGGTTCTTCTCCGTAGCGGCGAAGTCGTACTCTCCTTCTTCCATCGCACGCTGATCAGGTCTCAATCTTGTGTCCGTAGGGCAAAGGACGGGTTTCAACTTCTCCGGCAGGGCATTGAGGGTGATGGCAAAAGGGGTAAGGTTAAATGGAGCAGGTGGGCGAGGGTGGCTCTGCCAAACAAGGAAGGCGGCATTGGATCCAGGATTACCACTGCCCACACTGACAGCGTCTTGGGGTGAAATAACGGCATCGTATCCATGACTTAGACGAGCGTAAATCTTGTCGTTCCACCGGCCGCCGATGCTCCATATTTGTGTGCCATCACAGTCCAAGACTCGCCCTTTGACTTCATATCCTGCACCTCTCCATCCACGTGCTTTGAAGTCGAGCAGACAAGTGTCCCCTGTTGTCCAGTTTTTGATTTCCATAGGCCCGTAATTGTCAACTGTTGGGCTCCCGGTGATGATACCAACTACGGAGCTTGTAACCTTCTTCCAGGTATACAGCTCTTCGGTGCCATCAACAGTTCTAAGCCTCAGAAACCAAGTCCCTAATGGGTTAATATCGAAGCTCTTTCCATAAAATCTTGATTTCACAGCAGACTCTCCCCAATAATCCCATTTTTCGGCCTCTGCCCATGCGGCCCCGATAGGAGGATGGTGGGACACCTGTTCGATAAAGAACCGGTACTTCTTATCTGGGCGGCAGTACTCGTAGGTTTCTCCCAGTAATGGATTGAATGGTTTCGCCACACGGTTAGTGGTAGAGCTATACTCACTGGCTGCGAAGGCGGCAACGTAAACCATTCTCTCGGTTGATTCAGAACGGTCAGCAGCTTGATCCAGGAGGTCCGTATATTCCATATCCTCAGCCACTCGTTGAAGAAGGGAAGTTGGCTCGTTGAAAGACACAGGAAGCGTCATTTTTGTCATGTCTTTCCCAATCATAGATCTGAGAATTCCCTATTTAGTGTCAACTCAGACAATACCATCAAAGATCATCTTGAGAAGACTTACCCATAAGGATATTTTCGGACGGTCATCTGCGTCCATGGATAACCTCTCCCTCACACCATCCTCGTACCCTCTAAAACTGCCTTTGATTGCGACTAGCTTCTTCTCCCGCACATCCCCCGAGGAGCTCTCGATTGACGACACGGGCTCCTTGAATTCCGACAATCCCGGGCTCTTGATGTGAGTGGGCATTTCGGTCATAACTTCAACTTCCCCGTTGTCAACAGCGTCAAAGAATTCGGCATTAGCGTCACTGTCGCTGTCGCTATCATCACTCAACCCCCCTCCAGCCACTCCAGTCAACGGGAGGTTTGTACTATCCCTTCTAGCCACACCTTCGCTGTCGAGTTCGACCTCCTCAAGCTTTCTACCGACGCCCTTAATTTCTTTGCCACGACCCTCCGAGAATTCTCCGTGTGGGCTCAAAGGCATGCTCTCGCTCTTCTTAAGAGCTTCCTTTAATGCCTTCTTTGCCTTTCTCCTCCTCTGCCTCTCTCCTATAACCTTGCCCTCAAGCTCATCTTGCTCATGTGCGAGAAGGGCCATGTTCTCCTCCCATAACTTTCTCAATGCAACCTCCTTCTCCATCCTATACCTCCAGTAAGCATCCCTCTCTTTGCTCATTGCCAGACAGTCGCCAATGAGAGTCTTCAAGCTGGAAACAGCAGAGTCATAGCTAGTCAAAGCTGCAGTAACAGTGGCATCGCTCAGAGTCAAAGCAGGGTTATTAGCGTGCTCAAATTGCAGAGCAAGTACAACTTGTGATAACAAATCGAGTTGTAGCCTTGTAGCATTTACCGTAAGCGCAAGAGCATCTGAAGAAGGAGGATCAGCATGAGTATGAGAAGATGAATCGTCATCGTCAACATCCTGACCCTCCTCAACCCCTTCGCCATCCCCACGAACCAGAATTCCCGGTGCGCTAACACTGGGTTCATAAGAATCACTATCATCCTCGGCGAGGCCGCTGCTTTTGGTACGAAGACTACCCCGCTTGGCATCGCTGGTCATGCTACCTGCCTTGCTCCCACGCCTACTCATGTCGATTATAGCCTCTCCGTCCTCATTCCTTGCTTGCTCCCGAATCTTTCCCAACTTCTCGGCCTCCCCTCGCTTTCGTCTCTCTTCCTCTCGTGCTTCGTCTTTGGCGAACTGGATTGCATTATTGAGGGTCCAATACCAACGCTTAGCTTCAACAACATGGTTCGCCTTCAGGTGGTACTTGACACTGCCTTTACCGTGAATTTCGAAGCGTTGTTTGTCTTGGGGATCCATGTGAAGTTTAGCTATCCTCATATTTATCGCACCGCGACAGGCAGAACCAATATCATCTAAAAATTGTTAACCTATACTCAACAAAAAATTCGTATCCGTGAAATTACCCTGATGTTTGTAATAACTCAACACACCATCCTCCAAGACAAACCATCTTAACTTATACCCAGTAGTATAATTAGTCCACTTTTTAAGATAACCTTTTGTCTCCCTGCCTTCTTTCCCGCCAATGCTAGAAGATAGCCCATCAGCCCCCATGGTAGGAGCACCGCTGACAGCTTCAGCTGCACTCCCAAGTACGGCCCGTTCCTCGATTCCTCTTGCGGCGGCCTTCGCGGCCTCGCTCTTCTTTAACACGTTCTTGGTTTTTTCATCTTTGATCACGTCTTGCGGCAATTTCCCCTTCTTATCCCTTCGGAAGGGGTCAGCTCCATGGAGCAATAAGATTTCGATAAGCTTGATATCTTTTTTCCTAGCAGCGTCGTGCAATAACGTTGACCCGCCATTTGTGGGAGGTTCAAGAGTATTCAGATCCAACAATCCTTTAACCCTCGGTATCTCCAAGAGGTTCTCTATTTCGCGGTAGGACTGGCTATTTACCAGGCTATAGAGCTCTTCAGTTTTCTCCTCGAGGTAAATGGATCTCGCGAGTTGGAGAATTTGGAATATTTGTGGAGTCCTGGAAACCTCAAGAGGAGTCCGATTGTTATAATTGTGGATACTGTCGTTGATTTCGGGCTGTTTAAGGAGAAGAGAGACCACTTCAGTACGGCCCAGATGCGCAGCTACATGAAGAGGGGTATTGCCGGTATTGGGGTCTCGCTGATTGATATCCAGGTGTGGTAGGCTCGATTCGGCATTCAGATCGGTTGTGGTTGTAGAAAGTATGTACTCTAAAACAGGAAGCTCTGCACATTGGACAGCAAGGTGAAGAACAGAAGATTTGGCGGTACTAGAAAAGGCCTCTGCCGAGGACGCAATGGAAGCCCTTGTTCCACTTTCCCCGTATGACTCGCGGATCGCGCGTGTAATTGCGGCAGTATCCCCACATCGAAGTGCCTCGTACAATCTAAAATTCCGTACTGTCTCTTCCACAGTCCTCCCACCGCCACCACCACCACTACCACCACCAGGCCCAGCTACCAGAACTCCTGAGTTGGCAAGGGACCCCGTTGAAGATGATGACGCCTCAGGTTGAAGTTCCGGTTTAACGGTGCCTCGGGCCGAGCCCTTGACACTTGGCGCTGGGGTAGCACTCGGGGGCGATTCTATGTTTTGCTGGGAAGAACTGGGAGTAGCTGCAGTCGACGCGTGCCGAGAATGGGATTTCGAACGATGGGAATGAGAGGGGGCGAGTAAGGAAACCATAGCGGACCGGGTTCGGCGGTGTCTTTGTGGAACAGGGGGGGGAAGTTAGCTATCACAAGTAATCGTAAGGAGGAGAAAGGTTTGAAAGGAAACAAAACAAATGGAAAAAAGGGGATCGGCAACAGAATAAAACAAAAACAAAAACATCCGTACCCTTGCCCTTGCTGGCCATTTTCATCCTCCATAGTGCCGAGAGATTTAGTTTTTTCACGCCTGAAGTTTCCGGCAAGAGGGTTGAGGCGCGTGCCGAATGAATGTTAAGAAATGCGGGGCGAAGATTACGTAGTGGGGCAAAGGGTAATTATTTCCAAGCTTTTGCGAGGCACTCAGACACCGTCGGCGTAAGTTCCGGCGATGTCGAAATACCAGACAACTCAGCCGGTAAGGCTAAGAATATCGCCAGAGACTAAAGATCAAGGGGGAAAGGTTTGGTTGAAGCTCAAGTGGAAGTATAGAATAAGTTGAGGAGGAGAAAAATGACGAAAACAGACGAGGGAGGATTTCCCAAGTTGGGTGGTCACCCAAGTCAGCCGATGGATCGAGCAAAGGTTTGTTTATTGGGAAGGAACGGGCACACGGCACCTGCAGTCTAAAGTACTCGAGTACAGTAGATGGGAGGATAGGAAAGCGGTGGATAGAAAGCACGCTCAAACTATCAGAGCATAGAAATTCTCAGAACTCATGGGCCCAGAACGAGAGAAGATTTATCATGTGGCACCGCAGTGGCAAGTCTATGGGCTATTCTCAACGAAGGTGCTAGCTGCCTGTTTGACTAACGGCCCCCCTTGCGTCCAGGTTCAACGGGCTAAGAGCTATGATACCGTCCCTTAATTTAGTCTCTATTTGTTGCTCTTTGGTTCCCTGTATCCCATCAAATTTATTGCAAAAAACAAAGGCATTGCAACTGTCGTAGGCAAGGCGGTACATTAATCACGTCACAGCAAGAGCTCGCCACCCATACCTTGTATCATACTGTACTGCCCTTGGTAAAAAAGATCTTGGGTTAATCTGAGGCCATTAACCGCGCAAAATCCGAACAGATGAAAAGGAGCTCTACTACTGTAAAGTAGTAATCCGTTGCTTCAATCGCATAAAAATTTCCTAGCTGCACAGCGCTGATCTGGCGTCCGCCACGAACCCGCTGCATTGAAGTGTCATTCTACCTCTTGCGACGCCATCCTCCAGACAGCCAAGATGGCAGCTCCCGCACAAAGTGGCCAACTTCAACTCGGCCGCACCGGTATTACCGGTATGGGAGACAAGAGTTATGTTTTCCGATTCTTAATGCCCCCCAAGCAACTCACAGCTCATCGAGCTTGCTGGGCCAGCCAATCACAAGCTTCAGTGGTTCGCCATCCTGCTCGTACTGTAGTGTTCCTCCATTCAGACGAAAACCTGGCTTTCTATCGGAGCCCCACTTAAGTCAGTGTAGCACAACAATAGACATGAATCTCCAAACGGTCTCTCTTCCACCGCTAACTCCACCCCTCCTGCATATTGTGGGCAGATAAACGTCCATAGAGTGCTCGTACAAGTACAGGTGGTCGGACTTCTTCCCATGTCTCCTAAAATAGTAGCAACTGGGCCTCCTTGAGATATTTTGGGATCGTCCGAAGTTGCTCTGATCTCTGCTTCCTGCATGGATCGTCACTGCCCGAAAAACTGCTACCCAACCCCCTGATGCCGGAACTGTGTTGCTATTCCTCCCAGAGTTTCTCCCATGCCACGGCGCCGGTACCTAACACCGAAGGTTTGAAGTTGGCCACAGAGTGGAGCGGTACGAGCCACACAAGATCACCATTTGTCACTCAAACTCCAAATACATACGGCGCTGGGAGATTTTGGCGCTAGCAGCATCTATAGCACTCGAGCATACCAATATCGTATCATACAAGGGCTTCCACAAATCACGGGCCAAAACTCCCTTATTGTTGTCCCCCCCCCCCCCCGAGGATGATCAAATAAACACAACCACATTACTTTCACGAGCCGCTCTAAATCATTGTTCCTGCTTCTCACTCTTTCTAAGTTATTGGGAAGCTTGAAGTACCGCAACTTACTTACCGGCAATTCAGAACTACAGTACTCCTACCGTGTCATCCAATTATTCTCCTTTGTCGCACACCGTATCACGCCTTCCTCTCGTGGTGAAAACCCCTGTAGTTTCTCGCATATCTGTGTTACGGCTGATCTCTAGCGGTCTACTCTCGACCAGGATAAACATTATGCTATCATGCGGTAACAGAAAATTTTAAACATAATTGGTTGCTTCTAGCAATCGTATTTTCTTTCGGCCCTGCTTTCTGTCCTCGTCTTGCAAGGCACTTGGTTGACCTCGGGCCAACCATGTGAATTGAGATAAGCAGTGCTCTAGGTAACCTGCAAACGCCGTTGACTGCAAATCTTGTCTGTGCCGGCAATCACAAAGCGAAAGCTGAACCGTAATACCAGTGTTAAAAGGTAGTTATGGGTTGTTGGGTGTCAAAGCAATAGGGGATCTAATGGCACTACTAGAAAATAACACCCCCTTCGCGGGGGGGGGAGTACTGATAGTAGGCTAATTGCAGAATGGGAGAGGAATGGCTTAACTTATAGTGGTTATTCATGCTTTTGGCGTATAAAGTTAGTATAAGTTCGGGACGTGAAGGCGAGTAAATGGCTGATGCGATAGGCGGATGGTGGACCATGCACGGTGCCGCTATACGAGTATCGGTCACCCTGCAAGCAAAATTGATGTCGATGCATTGTGGTCGTAAATTGACATCCCCAACAATGAGCCCTCTTCAAGCCAAAAGCCCAAAGCCATCCAATCTGAATATCCCACCACTGAAGAACACCAAACACGTGCATTCAACGCCGGCGGGTGCAGGTTGTCGGCGCAACCAGACAACACCTGACACTATTGTTGATCCCTGCCCCAAGTAAACAAACCCCATCAATCGAGCTGGGAGGGATCAATACCTTGACACATCCGCCCCTCATCCTGAACAACAAACTGAGCTTGCCCCTACCTCACTCCGCGGCTCTTCATCCTGCAGGTTCTTGACACCCACCATTGTCAGTCCAATTTTCCTCTTCCCCCCCCTTCCATTCCTTTGAGGGAACACCTTTTGACATAGCCGTAAAAGCGGACGTCGCAACCGGAAATTATCAAAATAAAGCCCCGAAATCACTGCACCCCGAAGAGTAGGAGTTGTGGAGGGATTCAAGGTGTTTAGTACTCGAGCAGTGGTAGGTCCCTCGAACCCAAGAACTGACCTGCAGAAAACAGAAAATTCCGTCCCAACACGAACTGCTACTTCTACTCTACGAGCGCGCTCTCACATTACCCTTCCTTGATCCACTCGCTTCGACAGTAATAAAATTATCACCGGTTTTGCCAAGCTGGCTGCCACGTCGCTTTGATACGAGGAACCAAAGTTCGGCTTCCGGTTGTGATTCAATAGCCTTTCAAAATTCGATTGTCTTTTTCGCCTCTCATAATACTTTAAGCTGGTTTATCGTTCGCCGCATTCTTGCGCCGTGTTTTGCCTTTTCGGACAGCACGATACAACTCAATTCCAGTTTCCCTGGATATCTCTACCCAACTGGTCGGGGCTCTCTAAACGGCGGGAGAGTAGGGCTCGGCTAAAGCGGTGCTGTTGGAAGGGGATTTTAATTTAGGTCTTGCTCAGTTGGATGCTGTTCTGGAGGTTTCAATTCGATTCATCGGATTCATCATCGGGGTCAAGGATTCTATAAACTCTCAATTCCGCTGGCGGGGGGGGAAGCGACATTCACTACCCTCTCAGGAATAGAGAGAAAATTTTTGTCAGGGTAATTTTTTCTTTTCTTTTCTTTTCTTTGCATCGCTCTTGCTTTCGCATGTGTCTAATATTTTCGTCCTGTTCGGCCCAGAGATCATAATGGTGATAAAAACCCCACCTGCAACGCCTCGAAAGCCCACTGATCCCGATGATAATATCCCGTGCAAAACCCCCTCCCCGCGCTCCTCCGCATCCCAGGCGCCTCCGAATCCCCGGGCCGTGGATGATGAACCAACACCACGAGTCAATCCTCATGCCTCGGTATCGTCTCACCCTTTTAAGGGCCTTTCTCGGAAATTTATGCCTAAGAAAGCGGCAAATGGAGGGGATGACCTTGATGATCGGATCCACAAGCGGTTGAAGGAGGGTACCGAAAGGGCAAAGAAACTAGATCTGGGGCCAGCGCAGGGTGTCTACGATACGGTCAGTGTGCGGGAACGAGTGCGAAGGTGGCAGGCTGCTGGTGGGGGGGTTGTAACTGGTGATGATTTTCTGGAAATACCGCCCATATCACCAGCTACCCCATCGCCAGCAGCTCATAGGCGCGGAATGTCGATGTCTGCTGTTGGGGAGTTGGAGAACCGGCGCCCTGTTACGGAGCAGCCGCTTAGCCCCCCGCCAATTTCCAAGATTTTTCGGGAGGGGTGGGATAGTGCGAGCGATGGCGATCGGGATGCAGAGAGGAGACGAGCAAGAAGCAAAGATAGAGAAAGAAAAATGAAGAGGAGAAGAGATAGGGAAAGGGGATTAACAAGATCTTCTATTGCTACTGATACAGAGATTGATCCCGAGGCCAGACAGCTTGGGAAGCAAATCCCCCCAGAGGATGTGGAAAAGGGTACGGATCCTGGAAGCACTTTTACAGGGCAATATTATCCAGAAGACGACGGTGGAATTAGGGTCACACCCTTGAAAGTAAAGCGACGGGGCTCTAGCAGAAAGAAGAAGAAGGGTAAAGAGAAGGAGAGCCTGGAAGACGCCAAATTGGAGAATGGGGTGGAACCGGAAGGAGTGCCGAAGCGGCCCGTGCTGAAAGAGCCTATAAAGTTTGAGGATACGAAGTCGGAACCTGGCCTCCGGAGACGGTCACGAGAGATAGATCCGCAAGAGGTAGAAGACGTCCACAAAGTGGAGGTCAAAGCTTGGGATTACGATGATGGGATTAGGATCTACACGAAGAAGTCAAAGACCCCAATGGTAGCTGCTCGGTTCAGCGAAGGCGGAAATAGGAATTCTGTCCGTAAGGGTGAGAAGAGTGTTCGTGCTCGGAAAGAAGAATTCGAAGCTGAGATGAGACGGGAGCGGAAGGCCCAAAAAGACTTTGAAGAGTTGATTAGGCAACAGGAAAAAGAAGACCAAGAGAACGCCCTAGCTATAGAAAGGGAAAGGGATGGTGGACAAAAGGACGGTGCGAACAACATTGAAGGATCAACTGTTGTTGGTGACCAGGAATCAGCAAAGAAGAAGTGGGAAGACTTTGATGATGGCATTCGGGTTAGGCCACTGAAGACTAAGGGAGCAAGAAGGAAAAAAAGCCCAGCGAGCTCTTCTACAAGAAAACCCGGAGATGAAAAGAATAGTATTATAGAGGAGAGCACCCTTGAGGCTACCGCCGAGGCCAGTCTAGAGATTGAAAGACAGCGGGAGTTAGAAGAATCAATCCGAAAGATTCGGGAGTTGGAAAGGGAGGACAAGGAGGATAGGGAGAAAAGGGAACAACTAGAAAGAGAGGAATACGAAAGGAGAGAAAGAGAAGAGAAGGAGAAACGAGAGAAGAGAGAGCGGGAGAATAGTGAGAAGGACGAACGGAAAATCTTGCGGCAACGTGAGCTAGAGAGGAAAGAGCTAGAACGTGAGATGGAACGTGAGAGGCAGCGTGAGAAGGAGCGAGAGATGGCTCGCGAGCGGGAAGCTGAAAGATTAAAGCGAGAAGCCGAGATGGAAAGACGAAAACAAAGACGGCGTGAAAAGGAGAGGGAGAGGGCGAGGGAGAGGGAGAGAGAAAAGCAGAGGCAGGAAGAGAGGAAGAGGGAGAAGGAAAGGATTAAGAAAATGGAGTCTATGGAGCGCCACTCATCGCCAGTATCTACTAAGCAGACAGAGCCGGAATCTGGATCCGAAACAGAATCAATGTCAACTACGGAATCTGACCCAGAATCAGAGAAGGAGAGACCCCCCCCTGCAAGGCCCGTGTTTCCTTTAGAAACAAATTCGGCACCTGCTACCCCGACCCGATCTAAGAGCAGAAAGGCCAATAGGCCAATGACTCCGGAAGACCCACTAGAATTTCTTGGACGGCGCGGACCAAAACGGGGGGTTAGCCCCCAAAGAATAAAACCAGAGCGTCGCTGGATGTGGGAGAAGCCTGCATCCGGGGGAGAGACTTCGCCGCTGCCATACAGGGCCACAACTCCCTTGCCGGATCCTGTAAAGAGGCGGGGATCTCGAAGGGTTAAAAGAGATGATTCCGCTTCTCCCATGAGTTCACCTTCCCCTGCGCCTGTTGAGGAAGAGCTGTCGTCCGAGGAAGAAGAAGTGAGATTACCACCACAGATACCTGAAAGACCCAGGCGGACGAAAACCAAAGCGAGAAGGAGGACATTAGCAGTGCCGGTGGAGGCGCCTGTAGTCGAAACAGGGGAAAGCTTTTCCAGCGCTCCTACAACGCCAATGCCCTCTATGGATGATTTACTACCAAAGAGCACAGAGCCCAAGAGCGGGAGATCGTCAGCACAGGATGATAACCGGGAAAAAGTGGTGGAAGCATTGATAGATACGCCGCTGCCTGGGCCTCTTTTGTTTAAACGGGCCGAGTTATCGGTAGATCCTACACCTCGGAAGAAAAAGAGTGATATCAGCACTGGGACATTTGGGCCGAAGTTGGCATCTGCCACAAGTTCGTTTTTTAAAGCCGTCAAGGCGGAGTTTCAAGCGGAACTACAGGCGGCAGCTAAGGCTGCCGAATCGACTTCTTCTAGTGAGGGAGAAGATCTGGGCAGTTTCAACTGCTCCGTCGAAAATTCCAGACCGGACGAGTCTATTCAAGAGCAGGACGAAGGCAGCGACGGGGATCCTGAGACAGCAACAGACTTGGTAACGGTGGAAGGGCTAACACCACCCCCTCCGACACCAGCGGCTGGGGCTGCCGATACGGAAACGGATACTGAGACCGGAACAGAAACGGGCTCGGAGTCGTCCGAGACTGAATCGGGTACTGGGTCGGAGCCGGGTTCGCAAGCGACACAAGAGCAGCACCCAAGTGCTAACCCTATCCGAGATACTGAAGTTCCCTCGGAACCACAGACGCAAGCCGGGTCTCAACCGGAACCGGAAGCTTCAGCTGAGCAGAAACCCCTCACGACTCCATCCCGGAAATCAAGTGGTACTGTTTTCCTTGAAGATACCCAGGTGTTGCTTCCGAAGAGAAGTCTGCGTAGTTCACCTTCACCCCCGAAACCAAAAAGGAGGGCATCAAAAGCTAAAACTCAAGGAACACGGACCCCTACATCTTCCGTCCATGGGGATGAGGCTCGCTCTTACACTGTTAATGGGTCCACGAGGGCACCTTCAGACGCTTCCTTGTCTACCGTTAAGCCTCTTAATATCAGACCCAGAGACCCTTCCCCAGAGCGCCAAACTCCTCCCGCTCAGACTCTCCGAGGACAGGATGGTGAGGTCTGCCACACCCCAGGTTCGCTCACTAAAGGGGCTAGCCTGAAAGGGAAGTACACGAAACATGCCGATCTTATCTCAATACTCTCTGTATCGAAACCAAGTAAAAGCTTGAGGTCAGCCACTAGAACTAGGAGCCATGGGAAGACGCCTCGAAAAGTTTCAACAATCACCATTCAAGATCTGATGGCTGAACTAGCCACTGAGGAGGTCAAATACCTCCGGGAGCTTCGAACCCTGGTCGAAGATGTGATCCCTGTACTTTTCCAGACTGTGCTCGAGCGCGCGGACGATGTTGTTAGACGGCGGTCTTTGAGTGGAGGGAAGCCTGACAACTACGGCCTTCGGACAGGCTTCGCAACAAACCCGACAAGGCCCATTGTAGATATGGGAATCTCATTGGAGCGCCTTAAAACAGTTCACGAGAGGATGCCTAAGCAAAACCCCAACGAACTCCTAACCTGGGCTATGGATGCTAGGAAAGTTTACGAAGAGTATCTTTCCGTCTGGAGAATGGGATTCCAAGATGTTGTTGTGACCCTAGCGCCGGATTATGAGGATGAGAAAGAATTTAGGGACCACGAAGCAGAGGTCACGAGGCGGGGTTTAGAGATGCTATACAGTTTCACGCAACCGACTCCCTCTATGGTATCATATGAGGGCGATCCATCAAGTTGGGCCATGCCACCTCCGCCAGAGTCTATGGACGAAGGCGAAAAGGTGGATGTGGCATTCCTCCTCAAGAGACCACTCGTGAGGTTAAAGATTTTGGCGAAACTTTTCAAGGTAAGAACCTTTTCACCTCTAGAAATTTTGAACGTGGAGCTCCATACTATTATGATATTTGGCCGGGATTGGCGGGCGTTTGAATTCATTTTACCCTCCTATGCTTCCGCCATGAAAACATTGGAATCTGTCACTAAATCAACATTAGAGGATGAATATCTTGCAGCCTTCAACGTCCGCACAGGCCTTGGCATCGGCCTTCCACGGGGTTGTGGCGATAGCGCGCCGTAAGATTGCGGAGGAGAAAGCACGAATTGAGGATGAGGCTGCAGCATCAATAGGTGTTGGTAATGTCTCTAACATTCACTCTTTGCTTCCACGGTACGACGTTTCACTCGATCCAACTAAGCGTGTGCGGGCACGTGACAATTTTTACATGCGGCTTTACCACTCATCGGGAAGGGTCCTCCAGCGCAACGTCGAATTGATACTTCGTGATCCTGCTGGAAAGGCAAGACCTGAACGAACCGAAATCTTAGTTTGCCAATTCGGAGGAGGGGAGGTTCCCGATAAATGGCTTTTGTTCGCACCAATCCCCCTAGGCGCAATCTCTGCTAGGACGGGTGACGCAGCAGGTGAAATTGTCTTAATGGTCAGGGGAATGGATCCAAGCAGTCAGGAGGAGCTTCGGGAAATTCTCGTTTTGGGCTCTCCTACCGCGGCCGGATTTGAATGGGTTCAGATGCTTGGATTGATTCCGATCCCTCCGGAGGGACCTTTTACGGACAAGCCTTATCAAATGCATACATTGGAGACCTTGACTGAAGAGGGGACGCTTTCTTCGCGTTGGCAAACACCAGCCCCGCCACACTCCTCTCATGGGCCAAAGACACCAAAGGCCCTATCTCAAAAAGCAGGGCAGGAAACGCAGAAGAAACCGGAGAAATCAGAAAGCGTTGATGTTTTCTCATTCCTTGAGTCTGATAGGGGAACACCAAAGCAAGAACCAGCAACCTCTACTGTTGAACCCCCAGAGACAGCCAAGCCACCGCTAGAAAATGCGCTTGAGGTAGAGGTCACAAATGAAATTAAACCGGTGAATCAATATGAGGTGCTCCCGCCAGACTTTGTTGTGATGACGTGCATTGCGCGTGGATATAAGTTCCTCGGCGGGAGTTTCAAGGTCCCCGAAACCAATACCGATGCTGAGCAGGAGCCCGGAGTTCAGGATCCTCTTGCTTGCCCGCCTCTTCGCCATTCGGCGTCCTTGCATACGTTGAGCGACAGGTACTCGGCCCCAAGTGAAGGCCGGAGTCCGAGCCTCCAACGTTCCCGCAAAGCTAGTAAGCTTCCGCCATCAAGAAGGAATTCAGCCATTAGCAACGACTCTGATACCCTCTCGCTTGGCTCGTCAGAGCCCTCCAATTATCTGGAGCCCGCCCCAACCAACACCCTTTCGCGCACGAGGTCAATCCACCTCGATCACGAGGCCCGTTCCACTGCTGTCCCAGAAGGGCCTGTCCCAAGGTCGCCTTTCGAGGATGTACCAAACCTTTCCCCCGACTCTAAGCCCGAGGGGCCAGAATCCCCGGCCCCAGTTAAAAAGGGTACAAGGGTTGATGTACCTCCTCCGGTGCCCCCTCACAGAGTTCCTACTACCTCCCAGTCACGCGATCCAAATCCACCTTCTCAGTCACCAGTAATTCCTTCAATACCTAGCAACTCTTCTCTATCTTCTGGAAAATCTGGCTTTAATGGCCGTCGCCGCACCTCCAGTCCCCTCAAGCATGAATACGATCCATCATCGCCTTCGGGGTCTGAGCCGGAATCCGAAGGAGAAGGAGAGAAAGAGGAGATAAATCTACAGTTTAAAGAAAAGGATAATAACGATGAAACGGCAGATGAATCTGTATCGTCTGGCTCGGATGAATCTTCTTCAGAAGACGAGGAATCCGACGATGCTGTTTCTATCTGCTCCGAAGAAGAAGATGGAGATTATCCTCCCCCAATGCTCTCAATCCCCAGGCGAGTTTCCAAGGAGCCGTCAGGGGTGATCTCGCTTCCGAGGCAAAGGCCTTCGTCCCTGACATTGGCCTCATCCGCTCCTACTATTCAGGCCCCCTCTCCGCCTGCATACAAATTCCGAGCTTGGGTGTTTGCATGGTCCACCAACCAGTGGGAGAAACTTCACTCGAATGAATGTAGAATTATGATAACTTCCGGACATATTGAAGGTTTTCCATCCGCATCGCCCCCAACCACCCCGGGCAGTGCTACCCCGTCCGAAAAGCTTGGTACCGACAAAGATACCCTCCCAACCGATCCCGCATCGCCCCAAAAACTATCTGAGACATCGCTAGGATCTGTACCAGTTTTTAGTCTCGATCTGAACCCTCTTACACCCGTCCGACGCGGTACAGCCGTTGATGTGTCTATCAGAACGCCTCTAAACTCCAAATTTTCTGGCGCAAGTCTCATGCTTCGCTGCAGATCTCCCGCCGAATGTGAAACCCTTTACAACGCGATCAACAGCAGTAGAGTGTACCCGCTCAACTATCAAGCTCCAAGCACACTCTTAAGCTCACTCGCATCTTCCGAGATGGGGACCAGCGAAGCCTCGTCAAGTACCGCTGGTGGCAGCGTCAAGAGAGGTTGGGGAAGCTGGGGAAGATCGAAGACATATCGTAATGGGATCGCAGAGAGTGGTCCAGGAAGCATCATATCCTCCGGGCCATCCGAGACCTCAGTCGGCAGCCTTTCCTCAGCATTTTCCAGATTCCGCCAACACAATCGCATGTTCAAGAGCCCCCTTAGCTCGGTTGCGTCCAGTTCCTCGAGCAACACAGGTGATTCCCGCAGAGGAAGTCCCTCTGCCCTAAGCATGCCTGCGGTGGACGGCAACCCCGTCTTTAAGATCCGACTTTACCGCCGCGAAAACGCTTCCAAGTGGAGAGACCTTGGAAATTCGAGATTAAGCATCCTCAAGCCTTCGAATACAAGCCAGAAACACCCGAATAGCTTGAGTACCGGGGAAGAAAAGAGGATCATTGTGACAAATAAAGCAGGGACGTTGGTATTCCTCGATGAGGTACTGGGAGAATCGTCGTTCGAGCGTGTAGCTAGGACTGGTATCGCTGTTAGCGTTCTTGTTGGCGAGGGCGCGGACAACGGCACTGGTGTTCCAGGGGGTGTGGGCGGTATTGGCGCGAAGAGCATTGTTTATATGATGCAGGTATGTTCCCCCCTTTCCTAAGTCGAATAACCAATGGGACCGCGTCCTAATGCACTACTCCCGGAATAGATGAAAGGCGAGGCTGAAGCAGCGTATACCTTTTCAATTGTTGGCAAACTGAGATACTAGTCGAATAGCCTCTCACCCCACCTCGCACCCCCGTTCCTTTTCTTTTCTCTCTGTCATCTTCATTTCTTGAGTAGTGCATGATCACTTTGACGCATATATCACGCTACGTGTAGGGAACGCTATCTATAAGCTTTGTATATTGGGCTAGGGAATCGGGGCAAGCGGAGTCTGGGGTTTCTGTTTACACTAATCTAATGTCTTTTTTTTTAGAATTGCTTGGGAGTTTTCTTTTCTTAACTTACTCATTTCATTTCATTTCTGCGATGTGGGTATTTCATTCACACGCTGGGCATCTCGGTGGTGGGACGAATGCGAGTGGGGTTGAGCAGTATGTCTTCGTTACCATATCAGGGACGCCAGAGGCGAGAGGGGAGATATCCGCAATGTGGACAAAAGAGACGGGGAAAAAAATCGCCCATAAGTGGAGACCAGAGGCATTGGGATTGTAGGATTTCTTATTTTTATTTATTTTTGGTGTTGGGAATCGGCTGTTATTGGTCATATTATGTTAACTACTGCACGGGCCTGGTGTTAAATATCATGTGCCAGAAGGTCCGGAATAGTCAATACAGCGATGAACCTTTTTTTGTGTACATGTGCTTGTTGGGGGCTTCCATTATGGCCCATGGTGAGTCGTTGGTTACATCTCGAATAAATAAATAAAGCTGCCCCTGCCCTCCCGCCAGAGAGAGATAATACATAAATAGCTACAAAACAATATGCTAGATTAAACCTTAATAATAAAGCGATAACGCAAGATTTCAACAAAGCCCAATACGGTAGATTATCGAACCTTCATGTCTATTGTATCATACAGTAGGGTTTACTCACTTACGGTACTAGATCCACCTAACCACCAAGCTATCGCGCCTCGAAATCCTTCAGAAAGAGTCGTAGATTTAGACCAGCCCAACCCCCACCACCTCCCGGCGTGACCACCGCACCAGACTAGACTAGACCAAACTAGCCAAGAAGAGACAATGGCATGTATAGTTTCAGCCAATGCCGGAAGCCTAAGTGAGACCTCCTTTCCCCCGGCGCAACGCAAAGCACAGGGCAGGAGCTGCACCGCACCGTAGCGCCCGGCAATACCGTAGCATACAAGTTACAACATCAATTCACCAAAGCTACGATGCTCTGATACCACAACATCTCAAGCCCATGGTCTCTCTCTCTCTCTCTCTCCCCCGGCCGGGATGGGATAGCCCCATCTGCTTCTTCGAGCATAACGCCACCATCCATCGTAGAGCAAAGGGAGCACCATCCAGAACACACACACACACACACACACACCCAAGAAAAATATAAAGAGCGAGCACAAAAGGGGATTCACGATTCGATCTCTAGATTATATAAAGTTCATACCACGTACCCTCCCTCCCAATACCGTACTTCCTAAGCACGCAAACTGCCGAGAAATACCCCATTCTGATACTCCACAACGCACAGCCCC
>Ga0307509_10001694_pt1 | contig 36817 bp, 36 predicted proteins | sample 10_EM_MG_FD_202245 | JGI IMG/M metagenome (GOLD analysis project Ga0307509, IMG submission 202245) | Populus trichocarpa ectomycorrhiza microbial communities from riparian zone in the Pacific Northwest, United States - 10_EM | ecosystem: Host-associated > Plants > Roots > Unclassified | place...
GCAGCCTCTGCGCCGAGTTGACCGCAAGCCTGACCGACCTGGCCGAGAACGACAGCTGGGCCAAGGGCCAGTGCGAGGCGATGCAGGTCAAGATCGATGAGGGGCTGAGCGCGCGCGGCATCCGCGCCGTCAGCGAGCTGCTGCGCGACACACGCGAACGCCAGGGCCAGCTGCGCAACGAGCGCGAACGCGCGCGCGACTCGCTGAAGGGCCTGATCAACCAGATGCTCAGCGAGCTGAACCAGCTCGGCTCGCAGACCGGCAACTTCCACGAGAGCGTGGGCCGCTATGCCGACGTGATCGAGAAGGCCGACTCGCTCGAGAGCTTGGCCGGTGCGGTGCGCGAGATGGTCGAAGAAAGCCGCACCGTGCAGGCGCTGGTGCAGCAGACCCAGGCGCGGCTGCAGGCCGAGCACCGCAAGGCGAGCGACCTGACGCAGCGCGTGGCCGAGCTCGAGACCGAGATGCGACGCCTGTCGGACGAGGTCTCCACCGACCAGCTGACGCAGATCGCGAACCGCCGCGGCCTGCTGCAGGCCTTCGAGGCCGAACGCGCGCGGCTCGACCGCACAGGCACCGAGCTGTCGGTCGGCCTGCTCGACATCGACAACTTCAAGCGCCTCAACGACAACCTTGGTCACGGCGCCGGCGACGAGGCCTTGAAGGCGCTCGCGTCCGTGGTGGGCAAGACCTTGCGGCCCACCGACCTGGTCGCGCGTTACGGCGGCGAGGAGTTCGTCGTGCTGCTGCCGGACACGCCGGTCGACGAAGGTCTGCAGATCCTGACGCGGCTGCAGCGTTCGCTGACCGGCGGCCTGTTCATGCACGAGAACAAGCAGGTCTTCGTGACCTTCTCGGCCGGTGTCACGACCTATCGTGTCGGCGAGCGCCTCGAAGACGCGCTCGAGCGGGCCGATCAGGCCTTGTACGAGGCCAAACGCACCGGCAAGAACCGCACCTGCCAGGCTTGAGCCTGGCAGGACCGCGCGCGCCAGGCTTGAGCCTGGCGCGGCTCAGCAGCCCTTCAGGCTGTCGACGCCGGCGCCGTTGCCGGCTTGCGCGAGCACCGCACCCACGGCCTCGCGATCGCTCAGACGCTGCTGACGGGCGATGGTGCCGGCCTGCAGGGCCTGTGCCTCGAGCGTTGCCTTGGTGGCCAGCCCGCTGCAGGCCAGCAGGTACACGACGTGGCGCGAGCTGCCGAGGGTGACGCCGGTCTGCGTCGCGACGCGCGGGCCCATCGCCATCAGGTCGTCATAGCTCATGCCCACGCGCGGCGCGACTTCGGTCAGGTGTTTGGTCTCGGTCCGGCCGACGAAAAAAACCGCGATGAAGGCCACGGCCAGACCGACTCCTGCAACCGTGGCGATGTGCTTGACCATTCTTGGACGCCCCCTTGTGCGTCGATGGTAACAAGCCTTGACGCCATTGCGCGCGACGGCCGCTACAGAATCGGCCGCAACGAGCGCACCGCTTCGCGCAGCGGCGGCAGCAGCTCGTCGGTGAAGCGCTGCGGTGTGTGGCCTTGCAAATTCACCGTCATGCCGATCGCGCCGACGCACTCGCCCTTGCGGTCCTTCACCGCCACGGCGATGCCGGCCAGGCCCATGTCGAGCTGCTGCTCGGTGGTCCAGTAGTCGAGCGCGCGCGCCGCCAGCACCTGCTCGCGAAAGCGCTGCGGGTCGGTCACGGTGTGGGCGGTGAAGCCGGCGAAGTCGTGCGTGGCGATCCACTGGTCGAGGCGCGCATCGGGCCAGGTCGACAGCATCGCCACGCCGGGCGTCGCCACATGGGCCGGCACGCGGATGCCGACCTGGTAGCCGATCGAGACGAAACGCGGCGCGTTGCTGCGCGCGAGGTACACGACCTCGTGCCCGTCGATGCTGCTGAAGTTGACGGTCTCGCCCGACTGCATCGAGATGCGCTGGATGAAGGGCTGCACCAGCCGCGGCAACCGCGCCGCGCCCAGATAGCTCTGGCCCAGGCGCAGCACGCGCGGCTTGAGCCAGAAGTGCTTGCCGTCGGTGCCGGCATAGCCGAAGTGCACCAGGCTGAGCAGGAAACGCCGCGCCGCCGTGCGCGACATGTCGGTGCGCACCGCCGCCTCGGACGGCGTCAACCGGGGGTGGTCGTCGTCGAATGCCTCGATCATGCGCAAGCCCTTGCCCAGACCCTCGATCAAGTCCTTGCGATCGATCTCGAAGCGCAGTTCATCCATCTTCGTGAAAACCCGTGAAGCACGCGATGATCGCGCAGCGCGCGCGATCATCGCGCAAATCCGGGTCGATTGCCTTGTGGCGAACCCTGCGCACCCCTAACCTCCGGCATCCCAAAGTGCGGCCCGCGACCTTCATGAACATCTCCGGCACGACGCGTGTCTTCCTCATCCTCGGCGACCCGGTCGAGCAGGTCCGGGCGCCCGAGGCCTTCAATCACCTGTTCGCGGCGCACGGCATCGACGCGGTGCTCGTGCCGGCGAACGTGCCCGCGGCGGAGCTCGGCAGCTTCGTCGCCCAGGTGCTGAAGGCGCGCAACATCGACGGGCTGTGGCTCGCGATCCCGCACAAGACGGCAATGGTCGAGCTGCTCGACCGTTGCGACCGTCTGGGTCGCAGTGCCGGCGCTGTGAATGCCGCGCGCCGCAATATCGACGGCTCGCTCGAGGGTGCGCTGTTCGACGGCGTCGGCTTCACCAAGGCGCTCGACCACTGGGGCATCGCCATCACGGGCCGCCGTGCGCTGGTCGTCGGCGTCGGCGGAGGTGGCGTCGCGATCGCGACCTCGCTGGCCGCGCGCGGTGCCGCACGCATCGCGCTGTTCGACAGCACGCCGGGCCGCACCGAGGCGGTCGCCACGAAGTTGAGCGGCGAGTTCGGTGTCGAGGTGGTGTCGGTCGCGTCCCCCGACCCGGCCGGCTACGATCTCGTCGTCAACGCCACGCCGCTGGGGTTGAAGGCCGGCGACCCGCTGCCTTTCGACGTGGCGCGGCTGGCCGCCGACACGGCCGTCGTCGACATCCTGATGAAGAACCAGCCCACGCCGCTGCTGCGCGCCTGCCGTGCGCGTGGCATCACGGCGCACCCCGGTTTCGAGATGATGGTGCAGCAGGTGCCCGAGTACCTGGCGTTCTTCGGCTTCGACGCGCTGGCCGCGGCCGTGCAGGCAGATTCAAGCGAAGTCCGAGCGCTCTTCGAAGCGGGCTGAGCTTCTCTTTCCAGACCATTCCAAGACCCAAGACGGAGACAACCCATGAACAAGCGTCAACTCATCGTCAGCGCCCTCGGCCTCGCCTGTGCATCGTTCGCGCTGAACGCGTCCGCGCAGGCGACCATCAAGATCGCCAGCCTGCAGGAACTCTCGGGCACCGGCGCGACGGTGGGCAACAACTTCAAGAACGGCATGGACCTGGCCATCAAGGAGATCAACGCCGCTGGCGGCATCCTCGGCAAGAAGATCGAGGTCACGCACTCGGACACGCAGAGCAACCCCGGCGTCGCCAAGGGCCTGGCGCAGAAGGCCGTCGACGACAACGTGTTCGCGGTGTTCGGCCCGGGCTTCTCAGGATCGATCCTGGTCAGCATGTCGGAGACCAAGCGCGCCGAGATCCCCAACTTCACCGGCGGCGAAGCGGCCTCGGTGACGCAGCAGGGCAACCCGTACATCTTCCGCACCAGCTTCGGCCAGGCGACTTCGATGCCCAAGGTCGCGCGCTACATCGCGCAGAACCTGAAGGCCAAGACGGTCGCGGTGATCTTTGTCAACAACGACTTCGGCAAGGGCGGGCGCGACTCGGTCACGAAGGCACTCGACACCTTCGGCGCCAAGGTCGTCGCCGACATCTCGACCGATGCCGGCCAGGTCGACTTCTCGTCGCCGGTGCTCAAGGCCAAGCAAAGCAATGCCGACGTGATCTTCGTCTACACCAACGAAGAAGAATCGGCGCGCGCGCTGCGCGAGCTGCGCAAGCAGGGTGTGACCAAGCCCATCGTCGGCGAGACCGTGCTGACGAGCCAGAAGGTGATCGAGCTCGCGGGTGACGCGGCCAACGGTGCGGTTGCGCACGTGGGCCTGACGACCGATGCACCCATCCCCAACATGCGTGCGTTCCGCACCAAGTTCGAGAAGGCCTACAACTACATCCCTGACCACAACGGCATCAAGGGCTACACCAGCGTCTATGTGATGAAGGCCGGGCTCGAGAAGGCCGGCAAGGTCGACCGCGCCGCGTTCACGAAGGCGATGCACGGCCTGCAGGTCAGCGCCGCGAAGGAGCCCGGCGTGATCATGGACGTGAGCTTCGACGACAAGGGCGACCTCGACCGCGAGAGCTTCATGACCGAGGTGAAGGACGGCAAGCAGGTCGTCAAGGAAACCTTGCCGGCGCTGGGCAAGAAGTAAGGCCGCAGAACTTCATTCGGGCCTCTCCCGATGCGGGGAGGGCGCATTCGACTCCGCGAGACATCGATGACCGACTTCCTGCAACTCTTCCTGTCCGGCCTGGCCACCGGCAGCATCTATGCCGTCGCCGCGCTCGGCTTCACGCTGCTGTGGCAGGCCTCGGGCACGATCAACTTCGCGCAAGGCGAGTTCGTGATGCTGCCGGCCTTCATCATGCTGGGCTTCAACGCGATCGGCGCACCGCTGCTGGTGAGCTTCGTGCTGACCTGCGGGGTCGCGGTGCTGGTGCTGGGCTGGGGCTTCAAGCGCGGCATCGCCGACCCGCTGCTGCGCTTCGGCATGATGCCCATCGTCGTCGCGACCATCGGCCTGGCGATCGCGATGCGCAGCGGCGTGCGTGCTGGCTTCAGCGCCGAGGCGCATCCGTTCCCCAGCCTGTTCGCCGACAAGCTGTTCAACATCGCCGGCGTGACGGTGACGCTGGCCGACCTCGGCACGCTCGCGCTGTCGCTGCTGCTGGTCTTCGGCACGCAGGCCTTTCTGGCCAAGACCGTGACCGGCCGCGCGATGCAGGCGGTGGCGCAGAACACCGACAGCGCGACCGTGCTCGGCATCAACGTGCCGCGCATGATCTTCTACACCTTCGCGGTCAACGCGCTGCTGGCTTGCGCGGCGGCCTTGCTGGTCACGCCGACGTATCTGGCCAAGTTCGACATGGGCGAGTCGCTCGGCAACAAGGCGTTCTTCGCCGCGATCATCGGCGGCTTCAACAACTCGCGCGGCGCGCTGCTCGGCGGGCTGATCGTCGGCGTCTGCGAGAACCTCGCCGCGGCCTACATCTCGCCGACCTACAAGGACGCGGTCGCGCTCGTGATCTTCATGCTGGTGATCTTGTTCAAGCCGCAAGGGCTGCTGGGCAAGAAGGCCGAACGCAAGGTCTGATCGGAGCACACCATGAAGAAACCTCAACTGCTCGTCGGTCTGATCGCGCTGGTCGTGCTGCTGGCCGGCCCGCCGTTCCTGAAGAACTACGGCATCTACCTCGTCAGCTATTGGCTGGTGTTCGTGCTCGCGAACATGGGGCTGAACCTGACGGTCGGCTACGCGGGGCAGAAGTCGCTGGGCCATGCGGCCTTCTTCGGCATCGGCGCCTACACGGTCGCGATCATCATGAAGGCCGGCTTCAGCTTCTGGCTGGGCTTGCAGGTCGCGGCCGTCGGCTGCTTCGTGATCGGCCTGGCGCTGGGCTTCCCGGCGCTGCGCGTGCAGACCATCTACCTCGCGTTCGCGACGCTGGGCTTCAACACCGCGGTCTGGCTCGTGATGCGCAACGAAGAGTGGCTGACCGGCGGCACCTTCGGCATCAACAACGTCGCGCGGCCCGGCCTGTTCGGCCTCAATTTGAACAGCAACCTCAGCTACTACTACTTCGTGCTCGGCGTCACCGTGCTGATGGGCTTGCTGCTGTGGGGCCTGCTGCGTTCGCCCTGGGGCAAGGCCTTCACGGCGCTGCGCGACAACCCGATACGCGCCGAGAGCCTGGGCGTGAACATCCAGGCCTACACGCTGCTGTCGTTCGCGATCGGCGCGGCCTATGCCGGCGTGGCCGGGGCGCTGTTCGCGTCGCTGGTGGAGTTCATCGAGCCGGCGCCGTTCACGGTGGGCGCGTCCATCATGATGTACCTGATGGTGGTGGTCGGCGGGCCGGGCTACTTCTTCGGGCCCTTGCTCGGCTCGGCGGTCGGCGTGCTGCTGCCCGAGTGGCTGCGCTTCGCGCAGGCCTGGTACTTGTTCGTGTTCGGGAGCGCGGTCGTCGTGCTGATGCTGTGGCTGCCGGATGGGCTGTTGAGCATCCCCGACCGCCTGAAGGCGAGGCGTGTGGCGCGCGAGGCTTCGGCCGCACGCGCGGCCGCGGCGAAGTCGATCGGAGCGAACGCATGAGCGCGCCGCTGCTCAAGGTCGACGGGCTGAAGAAGTCCTACGGCGCAATCCTCGCGGTCGACGGCGTGTCGTTTGAGGTCATGCCGGGCGAGATCTTCGGCGTGATCGGGCCCAACGGCTCGGGCAAGACAACGATGTTCAACAGCGTGCTCGGCCAGATCACGCCGGACGCCGGCAGCATCGAACTCAACGGCAAGAACATCACCGGGCTGTCGCCGTTGCAGCTGAACCAGCGCGGTGTCGGTCGCACCTTCCAGACGCTGCAGGTGTTCGGCAAGATGACGGTGCGCGACAACCTGATCGTCGCCGCGCAAGAGCACCACGGCACGATGTGGAGCCGCATGTTCGCGCCGGGTGACTCGGGGCTGGGCGCGAAAGCCGATGCGCTGATCGACCAGTTCCGCATCCGCCACGTCGCCGACAAGAAGGCCGGCGAGCTGAGCTACGGCCAGCAGAAACTCGTCGACATCGCGATGGCCTTCATGAGCGAGCCCGACCTGGTGCTGCTCGACGAGCCCTGCGCGGGCGTGAACCCCAGCCTGGTCGGCGGCATCAGCACCTTGCTGAAGGACTTGAACAAGTCGGGCGGGGGCGATGGCACCAAGCACCGCAGCTTCATCGTCATCGAGCACAACATGGATTTCGTGATGGACCTGTGCCATCGCATCATGGTGATGGTCGAAGGCACGGTGATGGCGATCGGCACGCCGGCCGAGATCCGCGGCAACAAGCAGGTGCTCGATGCCTACCTCGGGAGCTGATGTGATGACCACAACCCCAAGCGACATCGCCATTGAATTCGAGGATGTCGTGGCCGGCTACGGCGACTTCATGATCCTGAACAACCTGAGCCTGCAGGCCAAGCGCGGCAAGATCACGCTGCTGCTCGGGCCCAACGGCGCGGGCAAGTCGACGGTACTGAAGACCTTGTTCGGCATGCTGAAGGTGCGCCAGGGCCGCATCAAGCTGAACGGGCAAGACATCACCGGCGCGAACGCGAAAGACCTGCTCGTGAAGCACGGCATCGCCTTCGTCCCGCAGGGCCGCAACCTGTTCGGCCAGCTCACGGTGGGGGAGAACCTCGAGCTCGGCGGCATCACACTGGGCATGAAGACGACGCACGAGCGCATCCCCGAGGTGCTGGAGCGCTTCCCGCGTGTGAAGGAGCGCCTGAACAGCGCCGCGTCGATGCTGTCGGGTGGCGAGCAGAAGCAGCTCGAGGTCGGCCGCGCGCTGCTGCTGCGGCCCAAGGTCTTGCTAATCGACGAACCCTCCATCGGTCTGAGCCCGATGGTCGTGGCCGATGTGTTCAAGCTGCTGCGCCAGCTCGCCGACCAGGGCACGACGGTGTTGATGGTCGAGCAGAACGTGAAGAGCGCGCTGAAGATGGCCGACGAGGCGATCGCGCTCGAGTCGGGCCGGCTCGTGATGCACCGAAAGGCCGACGAGCTGCTCGCCGACCCGAACATCGAGCGGCTCTTTCTCGGCGGCGCGCACCAGGCAGCGACGCCGCCGTCGACCGGCGCCGCTACGGCCGCCGGCATTCTCTGACGCTAACTCCGGGAGCACGCATGCAGGACCGCACCGACCGCGAATCGCTCGCCGATGCCACCAACCCGCTCGGGCTGGACGGCATCGAGTTCATCGAGTTCAGCACCGCCAAGCCCCAGGCCTTCGGCCAGGTGCTCGAGATGATGGGCTTCCGCCCGGTCGCGCGGCACCGCTCGCGCGAGGTGCTGCTGTACCGCCAGGGCGACATGAACATCATCATCAACGCCCATGCCGGCGGCTTGCCGCGCAGCGTGCAGCCGAGCGACACGCCGGTGATCGCCGCGATCGCGCTGCGCGTGCGCGACGCCGCGAGCGCCTACCGTTACGCGCTCGACCGCGGCGCGTGGGCGGTGGCGACGCATGTCGAGGTGATGGAGCTGAACATCCCGGCGATCCACGGCGTCGGCGCGAGCCGCATCTACTTCGTCGACCGCTGCCGCGACTTCTCGATCTACGACGTCGACTTCACGCTGATCCCGACGGTCGACGCGAAGCCACCGGCGCTGACCGGGCTGCACTGGTTCGGCGTCGTGCAGTACATCGGCAACGACCGCATGGAGGACTGGACCGAGTTCTACGGCGAGCTGTTTGGCTTCAAGGCGCTGCCGCCCGAAGAGCGCCACGGCATCCTGCCCAAGGGCCGCGTGCTGAAGAGCCCGTGCGCCTCGTTCTACCTGCAGCTGATCGAGCCCGAGCCCGGCATCCTCGACGTGGACGGGGAGGAGTCGCTGCAGCGCGTCGGTCTGGGCACGCCGGACGTGCTGGCCAGCGTGACCGCCTTGCGCGAACGCGGCGTCGGCTTCATCGAGTCACAGGGCGTGCATTCCGAGACGCGCGGCGCGCTGACGCAGAGCTACCTCGGCGGTGCGATGTTCGAGCTGGTCCACGACGAACGCTGAGGCCGGCATGGCGAACCACGCTCACGTGAACATCGCTGACTTCGGCATGGACACGATCTCGCTGGCCGGCACGCTGCCGCAGAAGCTCGCTGCCATCAGAGGCGCGGGCTTCTCGCAGGTGATGCTGATGGCGCGCGACCTGGTCGGCCACGCCGCCGGCATCGAAGACGCGGTGCAGGTCGTGAAGGCCAGCGGGCTGCGCGTCACCGGCTTTCAGGTGCTGCGCGATTTCGAGGGCCTGAGCGGTCATTTGCACGAGTACAAGATGGCCATCGCCAAGTCCATGCTCGAGATGTGTGCGGCGGTCGGCGCCCAGGTGCTGCTGGTGTGCTCGTCGACCTCGACGCACGCCACCGCCGAGCCCGACGCGCTGGCGCGCGACCTGCGCAAGCTCGCGATGCTGGCGTTGCCGCTGGGCATACGCGTCGCGTATGAGGGCTTGTCGTGGGGCCGGCACGTCAACGAGTTCACGACCGCGTGGGACATCGTCTGCCGCGCCGACGCGCCCAACCTCGGCATCGGCATCGACTCGTTCCACGCCTTCGCGACCAAGACCCCGCTCGAAGACCTGGACCTGCTCGACCCGGACAAGATCTTCCTGGTGCAGCTCGCCGACTTCATGTGGAACGAGATCAAGTCGGTCGAAGAGCGCATCGACACCGCGCGCCACTTTCGGGTCTTCCCCGGCGAGGGCGTGCACAGCGAAGCGCTGGCCGAACTCGTGATGCGGCTCGACCGGCTCGGCTACCGCGGCGACTACAGCTTCGAGGTCTTCAACGACGACTACCAGCAGATGCCCCCGCCGGTGGTGGCCGAGCGCGCCCGCCGCTCGGCCGTGTGGCTGGGCGAAGACGTGCTGCACCGCTCGGTGCCGCTGCCCGGCCGCATGCGGCTGCGACGCGGCGACAATACCGTGGACTGAACTCGACGCACCGCCATGCCCAAGATCTTGTTGCTGAACGGCCCCAACCTGAACCTGCTCGGCACGCGCGAACCGCAGGTCTACGGTCACGACACGCTCGCCGATGTCGAAGCCCGCGCCGTCGCGTTGGGCGCGGCGCGCGGCGTGGCGGTCGAGTGCTTCCAGAGCAACCACGAGGGCGCGCTGATCGACCGCATCCATGCGGCGCGGCTCGACGGCACCGCCCACATCGTGATCAACCCCGGCGGCCTGACGCACACCAGCGTGGCCTTGCGCGATGCGCTGGCCGGTGTCGCGATCCCGTTCTTCGAGGTGCATGTGTCCAACGTGCACAAGCGCGAGGCCTTTCGGCACCACTCGTTTCTGTCGGAGATCGCCGCGGGCGTGGTCGTGGGCTTCGGCGTTGCCGGTTACACGATGGCGCTGAACGCCGCGCTGGACCGGCTGGCCTAGCCGAGCAACACCGAGCCGAGGCCGCGCGCGCCCTGCGTCAGCACCGGCAGAAAGCGCTGCAGCATCTCGTCCAGCGACACGCGCGAGGCATGCGTGCTCACGTTCATCGCCGCGAGCACCGAGCCGTTCGCGCCGCGCACCGGCACCGCGATCGAGCGCAGCCCCTCCTCGAGCTCCTGATCGAGCAGCGCGTGACCCGACTCGCGCACCGTCTTCAGCAGCTTGCGCAGCTTCGTCGCGGTCGTCGTGGTGCGCGCGGTGCGCGCGACCAGGCGAACGCGATCGAGGTAGGCGTCCAGCGCATCGTCGGGCAGCTGCGCGAGCAGCACCTGGCCCATCGAGGTGCAATACGCTGGCAGCCGCGTGCCCACCAGCAGGTTGATCGAGATGATGCGTTTCTCGGCCGAGCGGCAGATGTAGACGATGTCGTCGCCGTCGAGCACGGCCACCGAACACGACTCGCCGAGCTGCTCGCTGACCTGGTCGAGGCAGGGCTGGGCGAGCGTGGCCAGCGGCGTGGACGCGAGGTAGGAATGCCCCAGCGTCAGCACCAGTGGGCGCAGGAAGTAGCGCTTGTCGTCCTCGCCCACATAGCCGAGCTTGTTCAGCGTGTACAGGCAACGCCGTGCCGCGGCGCGCGACAGCCCGGTGGTCTGGCTCACCTGCGAGATGGTCAGGTGGTGCCGGTGCTCCGAGAATGCACGGATGACCTGCAGGCCGCGTTCGAGCGACGTCATGAAATCGGGGTCGCCGCTGCGGGTGTCGGTCATGATCGAAGAGGGGTTGCAAGCGTTTCGACAGGTTGTCCGATAATCGCACAGTTATGCGATTATCGCCCTTGACCGGCCGGAGGGCTGTGCCTATCGTCTCGTCGAAAGGAGACACGCATGATTGACAAGATCGTTCCGACTGCCGAGGCCGCGCTGGCCGGCATTGCCGATGGCGCGACCATCATGATCGGCGGCTTCGGCGGCGCCGGCCAGCCGACCGAGCTGATCGACGCGCTGATCGCGCAGGGCGCCAAAGACCTGGTGATCGTCAACAACAACGCCGGCAACGGCGACCACGGCCTGGCCGCGCTGCTGAAGACGGGCCGGGTGCGCAAGATCATCTGCTCGTTCCCGCGCCAGACCGACTCGCACGTGTTCGACGGCCTGTACCGCGCCGGCAAGCTCGAGCTCGAGCTCGTGCCGCAAGGCAACCTCGCCGAGCGCATTCGCGCCGCCGGTGCCGGCATCGGCGCGTTCTTCTCGCCCACCGGCTACGGCACGCCGCTGGCCGAGGGCAAGGAGCAGCGCGAGATCAACGGCAAGATGTACGTGCTCGAGATGCCCATCCATGCCGACGTGGCGCTGATCAAGGCCGAGCGCGGCGACCGCTGGGGCAACCTGACCTACCGCATGACGGCGCGCAACTTCGGCCCCATCATGGCCGCTGCTGCCAAGCTCACGGTCGCGTCGGTGCAGGAGATCGTGCCGCTCGGCGCGCTCGACCCCGAGGCCGTCGTCACACAAGGCCTGTACGTGCAACGGGTCGTCTGCCTGCCCGATGCCACACGCAAAGCGGCCTGAGGAGCATCACACCATGACCATCAAGAAACTCAACCGCAACGAGATGGCCGCGCGCGTCGCGCGCGACATCCCCGACGGCGCCGTCGTGAACCTGGGCATCGGCCTGCCCACGCTGGTCGCCAACCACCTGCCGAGCGACCGCGAGATCCTGCTGCACAGCGAGAACGGCGTGCTCGGCATGGGCCCGGCTCCGGCCGCCGGCGACGAAGACTGGGACCTGATCAACGCCGGCAAGCAGGCCGTGACCCTGCTCCAGGGCGGCTCGTTCTTCCACCACGCCGACAGCTTCGCGATGATGCGCGGCGGCCACCTCGACTTCTGCGTGCTCGGTGCGTTCCAGGTCGCGGTCAACGGCGACCTCGCGAACTGGCACACCGGCGCGCCCGACGCGATCCCCGCGGTCGGCGGCGCGATGGACCTGGCCATCGGCGCGAAGAAGACCTTCGTGATGATGGAGCACCTGACCAAGAGCGGCGAGAGCAAGATCGTTGCCGCCTGCACCTACCCACTGACCGGCGTCGGCTGCGTCAGCCGCGTCTACACCGACATGGCGACCATCGACATCACGCCGCAAGGGCTCAAGGTCATCGACATGGTCGAAGGCCTGACGCTGGACGAACTGCAACGCTTGTCGGGTGTTGCGCTTTTTGCGTGAAGACTCAAGCCGCCTGAACCTGAAGAGAGATTGACACCATGAACCACGCCTACATCGTCGACGCCATCCGCACCCCCTTCGGTCGCTACGGCGGCGCCCTCAGCTCGGTGCGCACCGACGACCTCGGCGCGATCCCGATCCGCGCGCTGATGGCGCGCAACCCAAAGGTCGACTGGGCCGCCGTGGCCGATGTGATCTACGGTTGCGCCAACCAGGCCGGCGAAGACAACCGCAACGTCGCGCGCATGGCCGCGCTGCTGGCCGGCTTGCCGATCGACGTGCCCGGCAGCACCTTGAACCGCCTGTGCGGCTCGGGGCTGGACGCGCTGGGCACTGCGGCACGCGCGATCAAGTCCGGCGAGGCCGGTCTGATGATCGCTGGCGGCGTCGAGAGCATGAGCCGCGCGCCCTTCGTGATGCCGAAGGCCGAGAGCGCCTTCAGCCGCGCCAACGCCGTCTACGACACCACCATCGGCTGGCGCTTCGTCAACAAGATGATGAAAGAGATGTACGGCGTCGATTCGATGCCCGAGACCGCCGAGAACGTCGCGACCGATTTCAAGATCGAGCGCGAGGCACAAGACCGCATGGCACTCGGCAGCCAACTCAAGGCCGTGGCGGCGCAGAAGTCGGGCTACTTCGACGCTGAGATCACGCCGGTGACGATCGCGCAGAAGAAGGGCGACGCGATCGTCGTCAGCAAGGACGAACACCCGCGCGAGACCTCGCTGGAAGCGCTGGCCAAGCTGAAGGGTGTGGTGCGCCCGGACGGCACCGTGACCGCTGGCAATGCGTCGGGCGTCAACGACGGTGCGTGCGCGATCTTGGTCGCCGATGAAGCCAGTGCCGCGAAGCACGGCCTGACACCGAAGGCGCGTGTGGTCGGCATGGCCACGGCCGGCGTCGCGCCGCGCATCATGGGCTTCGGCCCGGCACCGGCGGTGCGCAAGGTGCTCGCGCTGACCGGGCTGAAGCTAGCCCAGTTCGACGTCATCGAGCTCAACGAAGCCTTCGCCGCGCAAGGTCTGGCGGTGCTGCGCGACCTGGGCCTGGCCGACGACGACGCGCGCGTCAACCCGAACGGCGGCGCGATCGCGCTCGGCCATCCGCTGGGCGCCAGCGGCGCGCGGCTGGCGACCACGGCCGTCAACCAGCTGATGAAGACCAAGGGCCGCTACGCGCTGTGCACGATGTGCATCGGCGTCGGGCAGGGCATCGCGGTGGTGCTCGAACGCGTCTGACCCGGCGCACAGGAAAACTTCTGTAAAGCGGTGCTGCGCCTGTCATCGGCACGACGGGGCCGTCAGTTAGAGAGGGGCAAGGCCGCCCCTGTCGTGGCGGCCGCTCATGGAGAGTTGCCATGCCCCACGTCAAGTTGTTGATCGTCGCGTCGATGTCGGCCGTGCTGTTGTCGGCCTGCGTCGTCGCTCCCTACCCGCAGCGCGTGGTCTACCGGGAGCCGGTTCCGGCAGGTCAACCCGTGCCGGTCGGCCAGCCGGTGCCGGAAGACTCGGTCGTTGTCGACGTGGCGCCGCCCGCGCCTTATGTCGAAGTCGTGCCTGCCGTGCCGTACGCGGGCGCCATCTGGATCGGCGGCTACTGGGGCTGGTACGGCGGTCGCCACCAATGGGTGCCGGGCCGCTGGGAGCACCCGCGCCCCGGCTACCGCTGGCAGCCCCACGCCTGGGTCAACCAGGGCGGCCACTGGCGTCTGCACGCGGGCGGCTGGGTCCGGTTCTGACGCCGGTGTAGATTCGCGCGCATGACGAGCGCGCGTCCCATCCTCTTTTCTGTTCACCGCCTCGGGCGCGATGCCTGAGGTGTCGACGCCGCGCCGCAGCGACCGCACGGTGCTGGCCGTGCCGCTGTTGGCCTTGCTCTGGGGGCTGAACTGGCCGGCCGTGAAGACCGTGCTCGGCGAGGTCGCGCCGTGGACGCTGCGCTGCATGGGCATGGGGGCTGGCGCGTTGCTGCTGATGCTGATCGCGGTCGCACGCGGGCAATCGCTGCGCGTCGCGCGCGACCAGTGGGCGCGCCTCGTGGTCGCGGCGCTGCTGTCGGTTGCCGGCTTCAACCTGTTCGTCGTGTTCGCCCAGCTGTCGGGCACGACCTCGCGCGCCGCCATCGTCGCGTTCACGATGCCGATCTGGGCCATCGCGCTCGCGCGCCTCGTGCTGGGCGAGCGGCTGGACCGCCGACGTGGCACGGCGCTCGCGCTCGGCGTCGCCGGTCTGGCGCTGCTGATGGCGCCGGTGCTGCGCGCCGGTGCGTTGCCGATCGGTATCGTCTTTTCGCTGGCCGCGGGCTTCAGCTGGGCGGCCGGCACGGTGTTCACCAAGCGCTTCCCGATTCGGGCCGAGCCGCTGCCGCTGACGGCGTGGCAGCTCGTCGTCGGCAGCGCCATCGCCGGCATGGGCATGCTCGTGTTCGAGGGGGTGCCGGTGCCCAAGGCGCTGAGCGCCCACGTCGTGTTCGCGCTCGGCTACCACGTGCTGCTGGCCACCGCGCTGGCCTACGTGGTCTGGTTCGAGGTCGTTGCGCGCTTGCCGGCGGGGGTGGCGGCGCTGGGCACGCTGATGGTGCCGGTGGTCGGCGTGGCCAGCGCGATGGCGCTGCTGGGCGAGCGCCCCAGCGCCACCGACCTGGGTGGCTTCGTGCTCATCATCGCGGCCGCGGCAACCCCGCTGTTGCCCGGCTTGTCATGGGCACGCTTGTTGCGTAGAAGGGCGGCATGATGCGATCGCCCTCGATTCGGGGCGGGCCGCAACGCTGACCACCCTTCATCATCGGAGTTTGCTGATGACGTCTCGCTCTCTTCTGTACATCGCGGCCGTCGCCGCGGCCCTGCTGTCGCCCCTGGCCGCGTCGGCCCAGCCCAAGGTCTTGCGCGTCGTGCCGCAGACCAACATCACCATCCTCGATCCGATCTGGACCACGGCCTACGTGACGCGCAACCACGGCTACATGATCTACGACACGCTGTTCGGCACCGATGCCGAGGGCAAGATCAAGCCGCAGATGGTCGACAAGTGGAGCGTCTCGAAGGACGCGCTCGCCTGGACCTTCACGCTGCGCGATGGGCTGGAGTTCCACGACGGCAAGCCGGTGACCAGCACCGACGTGGTCGCGTCGATCAAGCGCTGGTCCAGCCGCGACACCTTCGGCGGCGTGATGGCCCGAAGCGTCGCCAGTTACGAGACGCCTGACGCGAAGACCTTCGTGATCAAGCTGACCCAGCCCTTCGGCGTGATGCTCGAGGCGCTCGGCAAGCCCTCGTCGAACGTGCCCTTCATCATGCCGGCGCGCGTCGCCGCGACACCGGGCAGCGAGCAGGTCAAGGAGCAGATCGGCTCAGGCCCGTACAAGTTCGTCGCCGAGGAATACAAGCCCGGCGAGAAGGTCGTCTACGCGAAGAACGAGAAGTACAAGCCGCGTGCCGAGCCGCCGAGCGGCACGGCCGGCGGCAAGAACGTGTACGTCGACCGCGTCGAGTGGGTCATCATCCGCGACCCGCAGACGCAGTTCAATGCGCTGGTGGCGGGCGAGGTCGACATGGTCGAGCAGCCGACCTTCGAGCAGTACGCGACGCTGAAGGCCACGCCTGGAATCCAGATCGTCGACGCGCAGCCGGCGGGCCTGCAGTTCATCTTCCGCTTCAACCACCTGCACGCGCCGTTCAACGACGTGAAGATTCGCGCCGCGGCGATGGTCGCGATGGGCCAGGAGGCCTTCCTGAAGACCCAGGTCGGCGCGCCCGGCATGTTCAAGTTCTGCAAGAGCATGTTCCCCTGCGGCACGCCGTTCGCGAGCGAGAACACCGGCCTCTACACCGGCACCGCCAACCCGAAGAAGGCGGCCGAGATGCTGAAGGAGGCGGGCTACAACGGCCAGCCCATCGTGCTGATGCGCCCGACCGACCTCGCCGGCATCGCCAAGCTGCCGCTGGTCGCGAAGCAACAGCTCGAAGCGGCCGGCTTCAAGGTCGACATGCAGCAAATGGACTGGCAGACGCTGCTTGCGCGCCGCGCGAAGAAAGACGCGCCGGACAAGGGCGGCTGGAACGCCTTCATGACCTCGTGGACCGCAGGCGACATCCTGAACCCGCTGACGATGGCGATGATGAACGCCACCGGCGACAAGGGCTGGTTCGGCTGGCAGGACGACAAGACCATGGAAGAGCTGAAGGCCAAGTTCGCGCAGGCCGGCACCGACGCCGAAAAGAAGAAGTTGGCCGAAGCATTGCAGCTGCGCGCATTCGAGACCGTCACGCACGTGCCGCTGGGCCAGTTCAACAACCCGGCCGCGCTGCGCGCCAACATCTCGGGCCTGGTGCCCGGTGGTGCGCAGGTCTACTGGAACATCAAGAAGAGCTGAGACCGCTGACTTCTTCGAACTGACCGGCACGTGCTGAGATTCCTGGCCCAGCGCCTCGCCGCCATCGTCCCCGTGCTGGGGGTGGTGGCGGTGGTGGTGTTCCTGATCCTGCGTCTGACGCCGGGCGACCCGGCCGCGGTGATCGCGGGCAACAACGCGACCAGCGACGACATCGACCGCATTCGCGCGCAGCTGGGCTTGTCCAAGCCGCTGCTCGCGCAGTTCTGGATCTGGCTGTCGGGTGTGCTGCACGGCGACTTCGGCTACTCGTTCTACCTGAACAAGCCCGTCACCGAGCTGATCGCGCAGCGCATCGAGCCGACGCTGTCGCTGGCCGCGGGCACGATGCTGCTGGCGGTGCTGATCTCGGTGCCGATGGGCACGCTCGCGGCCTGGCGCATGGGCGGCTGGCTTGATCGAATTCTGTCGGGCTTCTCGGTCGCCGGTTTCTCGGTGCCGGTGTTCGTGATCGGCTATGTACTGATCTACCTGTTCTCGATCAAGCTGCATTGGTTGCCGGTGCAGGGCTATCGGCGTTTGTTCGGCCCGTCCAGCCAGGGCGTGGGTGCGTGGGCTTATCAACTCGTGCTGCCGTGGGTCACGCTGGCGACGATCTACGTGGCGCTGATTGCGCGGGTGACGCGCGCTGCAGTGTCTGAAGCGTTGACCGAGGACTACATCCGCACGGCGCGCGCGAAGGGCATTCAGGAATCGGCGGTGCTGCTGCGGCATGCACTCGCGAACGCGGCGGTTCCGATCGCGACGGTGATCGGCATCGGTGTGGCGCTGCTGATCGGCGGGGTCGTGGTGACCGAGACGGTGTTTGCGATTCCCGGCCTGGGTTCGCTGACGGTCGATGCGGTGCTTAACCGCGATTTTCCGGTGATCCAGGGCGTGGTGCTGTTCTTCAGCGTGTTGTACGTACTGGTCAACCTGTTGGTCGATCTGAGCTACCTGTTTCTCGATCCGCGGATTCGCTACTGAGATGAAGCTGATGATCCCGCGCTTGCTGCTCGTGCGAGAGACCGATCTCGGCCCGTTGTTGACCTTCGCAGGAAGTGGTCTGCAGTCATCGACCGGCGCGTGCGGAGGCTACCGGGTAACCGGCTCCGCTCATGTCCCCCGGGCCGGTTCAATGCCCAGGCGCTTCGTGACGAACAGATCCGGCCCTCCTCCTCTACTTCGCTACGCCGGTCACCCGGCAGCCTCCGCAAGGAAGCGCGGGTTCGTTCCACGGTCTTCAACTGCCACCCTGGTGCCCAGAGCGCTGTGGTGGGGTGCCGTGTGGAGTGAAGCAGAGGAGGAGGGCCGGATCGAGTTGCCCGAAGCGCTCGAGCCGTCAACCGGCCCGGGGGACATGAACGGAACACGGCACCCCGCCGCAGCGCTCGCGCACAGATCGACGACTGAAAACCGCTGCCCCCGAACGACCGCAACGGGTCGCAAGCAGATGCGCGAAGCGCGCAGGAGCCACTGACCCCATGGCCCTCTGGCATCGCCTCTGGCGCAACAGCGCCTTCCGCTTCGGCACCGTCGTGCTGGGGGCACTTCTTGCGATGGCACTCGCCGCACCCTTGCTCGGCACCGTCGACCCGTCGGCGATGGACTCGGCCAACGTCAACACCGACGCGGGCCAACGCGGCCCGTTCGCGTTGCTCGACGGCAGCTCGGTGATGCACACCTTCTGGATGGGCACCGACAACTTCGGCCGCGACATCTACAGCCGCGTGATCTACGGCACCCGCACGTCGATGCTGGTGGCTGCATTCACGGCCGTCGTCGCGATCGGCATCGGTGCGCTGCTGGGCATGCTGGCCGGTTACTTCCGCGCCGTCGACGCGGTGCTGATGCGGGTGATGGACGGGCTGATGGCGATCCCCGCGATCCTGCTGGCGATCGCGCTGGTGGCTGCGTTGGGAGCGACCCTGTGGACCGTGGTGGTCGCCATCGCGATCCCCGAGATCCCGCGCGTGACGCGGCTCGTTCGCGCGCTGGTGCTCACGCTGCGCGAAGAACCCTTCGTCGAAGCCGCACGCGCGCTCGCGACGCCGACGCCGGTGATCCTGTGGCGCCACATCCTGCCGAACGCGCTGGCGCCACTGATCGTGCAGGGCACCTTCATCGCGGCGTCGGCCGTGCTCACCGAGGCCATCCTGAGCTTCCTCGGCCTGGGGTTGCCGGCCGACGTGCCCACCTGGGGCAACATCATGGCCGAGGGCCGCGTGCAGTTCACGCAGTACCCAGGCAACGTGCTGTTCCCGGCGCTGTTCCTGGTGCCGACCGTGCTCGCGATCAACCTGCTCGGCGACGGGCTGCGCGACGTGCTCGACCCGAAGTTCGCGAAGCGGGGCAAATGATGGCGAGCGAACCGGTGCTGGTGATCGAGGACCTAAGAGTGGCGCTGCCCGAGGGCGCGGACCGCGCGCACGCCGTGAGCGGCATCGGCCTGTCCATCGCCGCGGGGCAGACGCTGTGCGTGGTCGGCGAGTCGGGCTCGGGCAAGTCGGTGATGGCGACCGCCGTGATGGGCCTGCTGCCGCGCGAGCTGCGTGCGACGCAGGGCAGCATCCGGCTGCAGGGCGAGGCGCTGCTCGCCGCGAGCACGCAGCGCCTGCGCGCATTGCGCGGCCAGACCATGGGCATGGTGTTCCAGGAGCCGATGACGGCGCTGAACCCGGTGATGAACTGCGGCGACCAGGTCGACGAGCTCTTGAAGACGCACACCGACTGGCCCGCGGCGAAGCGCCAGGCCGAGATCCTGCGCGTGTTCGAACGCGTCAGGCTGCCCGACCCGCAGCGCATGGTGCGCAGCTTTCCGCACCAGCTGTCGGGCGGCCAGCGTCAGCGCATCGTGATCGCGATGGCGGTGATCCTGAAGCCCGCGCTGCTGATCTGCGACGAGCCGACGACCGCACTCGACGTGACCACGCAGAAGGAAGTGCTGGGCCTGATCAACGAGCTGCAGCGCGAGCAGGGCATGGCGGTGCTCTTCATCACGCACGACATGGGCGTGGTCGCCGAGATCGCCGACCAGGTGCTGGTGATGAACCAGGGCCTGGCGGTCGAGTACGGCGCCTGCGACGACGTGCTGCAGCGCCCGCAGGCCGAGTACACGCGCATGCTGCTCGCCGCCGTGCCCAGCATGACGCCGCCGCCCGCACGGCCGGCGGCACGCGGCCCGGCGATGCTGCGTGGCGAGCGCGTGCAGAAGACCTACGGCAGCCGCGACTGGATGGGCCGCGCGCGCCTCACGCACGCGCTGCATGGCGCCACGCTCGCGGTGCGCGCGGGCGAGACGGTCGGCGTGGTCGGCGAATCGGGCTCGGGCAAGTCGACACTGGCGCGCTGCCTGATGCGCTTGATCGACCCGAGCGACGGGCTGGTCCAGTGGGGCGACAACGATGTGGCGACGCTGCCCGAGGCCAGGTTGCGCCCGCTGCGCTCGCAGGTGCAGGTCGTGTTCCAGGACCCGAACCGTTCGCTGAACCCGCGCCGCAGGGTGGGCGATTCCATCATCGAAGGCGCGATCAATTTCGGCGCCACGCCCGACGCCGCGCGCCTGCTCGCCGCCGACCTGATGGACAAGGTGCGGCTGCCGCGCGAAGGCCTGCTGCGCTACCCGACGCAGTTCAGCGGCGGCCAGCGTCAGCGCCTCGCGATCGCGCGTGCGCTGGCTTGCAAGCCGCGCGTGCTGGTGGCCGACGAGGCGGTCAGCGCGCTCGACGTCAGCGTGCAGGCGCAGATCCTCCAGCTGCTGCGCGACATCCAGGCCGAGCTCGGGCTCGGGCTGCTCTTCATCACCCACGACCTGCGCGTCGCGGCGCAGCTGTGCGATCGCGTGATCGTGATGCACCAGGGCCAGATCGTCGAAGAGGGCGCCACCGCGGCGTTGTACGCTCGGCCTCAACACGACTACACGCGCCGCCTGCTCGAGGCCGCGCCCGGAGCACGCTCTTGAAAGTTCTCGTCGCCGGCTACCAGCACGAAACCAACACCTTCGCTCCGAGCAAGGCCGACTGGGCCGCGTTCAACCGCGGCGATTCGTTCCCCGCCTTCGTGCACGGCCAGGCCATGTTGGACCAGATGCGCGGCGTCAACATCCCGATCGGCGGCTTCATCGAGGCGGCGCGCACGCAGGGCTGGCAGCTCGTGCCGAGCAGCTGGTGCGGCGCGATCCCGTCGGCGCACGTCACCGAGGACGCATTCGAGCGCATCAGCGCCTCCATCCTGGCCGACGTGCACACGGGCGGCTTCGACGCCGTCTACCTCGACCTGCACGGCGCGGCGGTGGCCGAGCATGTCGACGACAGCGAAGGCGAACTGATCGCGCGCATCCGCCAGGCCGTTGGCCCCGAGCTGCCCATCGTCGTGAGCCTGGACCTGCACGCCAACGTGACGCTGCGCATGCTGCGCGAGGCCGATGCGCTGGTCTCGTACCGCAGCTACCCGCACGTCGACATGGCGGCCACCGGCGAGCTCGCGGCGCAGTTGCTCGCGCGGCGCATCAAGCTCGGTCGGCGTGAACCGATCGCGTACCGGCGCCTGCCTTTCCTGATCCCGCTGAACGCGCAGAGCACCTGGATGGAGCCGGCGAAGAGCCTGTACGACGAGCTGGTCGAACTCGACCGCGACTTCGGCACGGTGCTGAGCTTCTGCATGGCCTTCCCGGCGGCCGACTTCGACGAGTGCGCGCCCATGGTCTGGGGCCACGGCGAGCACGCGGCAGAGGCCGTCGAGCGGCTCTATGCCAGCGTTGCCGAGACCAGCCAGTGGCGCAGCGAGTTGCTGGCCGCGCGCGAGGCCGTCAACAAGGCGATGGCGCTGGCCGCGAACAGCGCTGCGCCGGTGGTGCTGGCCGACACGCAGGACAACCCCGGCGCCGGCGGCGACAGCAACACCACCGGGATGCTGCGTGCGCTGCTCGAACAGGGCGCCGGGCGCGCGTTTCCGGGCCGCGTGGCGCTCGGGCTGATGTCGGACCCGCAGGCCGCGGAACGGGCCGTCGCCGCGGGTGTCGGCCGCACGCTGACGCTCGCGCTCGGCCGGGCTGTGCCCACCTTCACCGGTGCGCACAGCGACGCGCCGGTGCAGGGCGAGTTCACGGTGCGTGCGGTCAGCGACGGCGTCGTCACGCTGAAGGGTCCGATGATGACCGGCGTCACCGTGCGCCTCGGCGCTTGTGCCTGCCTCGAGATCGATGGTGTGCTGGTGGCGGTCAGCAGCGGCAAGAAGCAGATGCTGGACCGCGAGCTGTTCCGCCTGGTCGGCATCACGCCCGAGGCGATGAAGATCCTGGTGGTGAAGAGCTCCAACCACTTCCGCGCCGACTTTACGCCCATCGCGTCGCACATCATCGTCGCGAAGGCGCCCGGGCCGATGGCCGCGGACCCCGCCGATCTGCCGTGGACCCAGCTCTCGTCGGCGACGCGCACGCGGCCCTGAGCCGCGCAGCGTTCAGCGGACTTCGACGAACGCGACGCGGCTCGGCACGTCCGGCGCGATCCACATCTGCCGCGTGCGTGGGTTGATGACGATGCCGGCAACGCTTTCCATGCGGCTCTCGATCGGCCAGTCGGGGTTTGGCGAGCGGCAGATGCTCAGGTAGCCGTCGGACTCGTCGCGCAAAAAGGCCTGCAGTTCGGGCATGCCGATGCGCGCTTGCGCCGCGTGGCTCGCCGCGGTCGCCAGGCGCGGTGCACTCGACACGGCCGTGCCGACCGGCGCCTGTTGCGGCAGCAATGCTTCGCAGACGAAATGGTTGGTGTGCACGACGGTGCCGCGGGTCGGTTTGAGCTCGGCCCAGCCCGCGGGGGCGACTTCGAAGCACGCGATGTCGCCGCTCGCATCGGCGCACGGGATGTTCGACGCGGCGCCGAAGCCCAGTGCCGCGATGGCTTGCAGCCGCACGCGCACCTCGGCCAGTGTGGCGCACGAGAGCAGGTGCCTCAGCAGCGCGTGCACCGGCACGCCGGGGCGCTCGCCATCGGTGGTCGAACGCACGATGTTGAGCCCGAGCGCGAAGCCCGCGTCGTTCAGGCCGATCTTGGCCAGCATGCCGGCCTCGGTGAGCGTGGTGATGCGGCGACTGGCGGCATCGACGGTCTTCAAGATCACCAGCGCGGCGCGCTGGCGGCCGATCCAGTCCCAGTTCTGTGCGAACCAGGTCTGGCCGTCGGCGCTGGCCTCGGGCGCCACGCACATCGCGGTGCATTCGGACCAGTCCTGCAGGCCGGCGGCTCGGTTCGCGGCCTGCGCAGCGCGGGCGTGGCCGGCGAGGTCGGGCGAGGCGTTGTCGAGGTAGCTCGAGGGCAGGATCTCGGTGCGGCAGTTCAGCGCGAGGATGGCGTCGAACGATTGGCCGCTGCCCTCAGCGATGCCGTGCAACTCGTCGACCAGCGCGGGGTCGAGCGCCGCGATCACCGGCAGGTAGCGCTGCGCGCGTTGCGCAGCCTCGACCCAGGTGATGCCGCAGGCCGCGAACAGCCGTGCATAGGTGGCGATGCTGTGGGCGACCTGCGTGCGTGCGCTCAGACCATGGGCGACGCCGCGGGCGCGCGCGTCGGGTTGTTCGGTGACATCGAGGAGCGGGAACATCTGAAGTCAGGACGTTGCGTGGCGGCGCCGAACGATGCGTCAGAACTCGCCCTTGTTCCATTTCTGTTCGAAGTTGCGGCGTGCGCGGATGTAGCCGTTGACGCAGTCCATCGTCGCCGCCGTCTCGCAATAAGCGGGCCGGCGGTAGAACCGGGCCCAGGCCTGCTCTTTGCGATCGGCCTCGGCGGCCTCGGCACGGCGCGCGGCTTCTTCCGTGCGCTGGCGTTCCGCGATGGCTTGCGCCTTGAGGGCTTCCTGCTGTTCCAGCTTGGCCTGGCGCTCCTCTTCGCGCTGGGCCGCCTCGCGTTGCAGTTGCTTGGCGCGAAGCTGCGACTCGCGCGCGGCCTCTTGTTCGATCTGCAGCAGCCGCTCGGTTTCGACCCGCTCGCGCCATCGCACGACGGCTGCGCCGGCGGCCCACAGCGAGCCGACGACGATGACGATGGCCAGCAGCAGCGTCAGCGGGTGCGTCAGCCAGCTTGGCCCGCGCGCCACGAAGCGGCGTCTGCGCCTGACCGCGCGCGCCGCAGCGCCGGGCAGTTGGCCTTGCGTGTCCTTCCAGTCCGCGCCGCGATCTTCTTGAGCGTCCATGGGGGGCGATTGTTGCCGAGGGTGCTCTCGCGTTGTAGCCGTTCGTACCCTGCAAGCGACCGTACGAGTCGTAACGCTTTTCTGGCCCCCTGTTCCGGGGGTGAGGCGCCGGGCACGATGGGTGGCATCGCAGAATCAGTGCATCGCATTCATCCGGTATTTCAGCATGACGAAGTTCGGCGGCCGCACCCTTTTCTGCCTGTCCCTGATCGCGCTCCCGGCGATCGCGAACGCCGATCTCGTCGATCGCGGGCTGCAGACCTACGACACCCAGTCCGGCCTCGAGTGGCTGGACCTGAGCCAGACCCGCGGGCTGAGCTTCGACGAGGTCTCTGCGCAGCTCGGCACGGGCGGCCTGTACGCCGGCTACCGCTACGCCACCACGCTCGAGGCACAAACGCTGCTGGGCGAGTTCGGTCTGCCCATCGTCGCGTACACCAGCTATGCCAGCAACACCTGGGCCCCCAACCTGGCAAACTTCGACGCGCTGCTCGGCCTGAACGTCGGTGGCCTCGGCCCGGCCTACGGTTTCGAGGCAGAAACCGGCGACGTGCTGAGCGGCGGCTACCACGAGTTGTTCTACGGCACCGGTTCCGTGATGAGCACCGCGCTGAATGCCGACCCCACCGATTCGTTCGGCGCCGGGGACTTCCTGATTTCACGCAGCGTGGAAGTCACGGTCGGCTATTCGGCCTCGTATGCCGAGCGCAACCTGAGTCACTTTCTGGTGCGCACGGCCGACCCGGTCACCGCGGTGCCCGAACCCGAAACCTACGCCTTGATGCTCGCCGGATTGGCGGCCGTGGGCGTGATGTCGCGCCGCCGCGCAAAGCGGCCCTGAGCATCTGGCCGCACGCGGCGAGCGTGCGGCTTCTCGCTAGAGGCGCTGCAGCACGTTCGCGATCAGCAAGGACGCGAAGCTGGCGGCGATCACCCAGAACACGACACGGCACACGCGCCATTGGCGGTCCAGGCGCGACGTGCACTTGCGCTGGCGCACTGCTCCTCGATACCACGCGCGGTCCAGAATGCCCATGAAAGCATTCTGCACAGCTCGGACGCGAGCGTCGCGTGCAAAGGTCACAACTGACCTGGGACCAGGACGCCGCGTCTGCAAGCAAATGTGGTGGAAGGCGTGGGATTCGAACCCACGGAGGGCGTGAACCCTCGGCAGTTTTCAAGACTGCTGCCTTAAACCGCTCGGCCAGCCTTCCAGACCCTCAGTGTAACGATGCTGCACGCTCGAGGACTGGCGACGACCAAGCAGCAAGGTCCGGCGCGGCGCCTGGAGTTCATGCCCATGCTTCGCCAGAAGCTCCGCAACTGGTACGCCAAGGACGACGGCAATCCGCTCGACGTTGTCGATGGAGATGTTGCGTGCTTGACGCTTTACGTCGGCGATGAACGTGCGATGTAGGCCTGCCTCAAACGCCAACACCTTTTGGCTCCAACCCCTCATGTTCCGCAAGCGGAGCACGTTGAGCGCCAGGAGCAGCCGCGCGCTTTCCTTTTTAGTTCCCGCCGAGCAGGCCTTGACGCTGTGCCCACTCACGGATGTCTCGCCACTGCTCTTCGCCGGTATCCATCCATGCAGAGCATATTCTGAAGTCACTGTCTGAGTGCGGCGATTGCCGGTGCTGCAACGAGTCGACACAGCTAGCGGAGCACGTTAGTGGCCTTCGGGCGCCGGACAAGCCCTGACTTCGCACTCGACATCCTGTTCGACCGAGGCCCGCTGGCACCGACTCGGATGCATGAGCGGCGGCAGTGGACGGTTGAGCTGACGTTCACGATCAGCAAATGGTCGTCGCTGGACGGCCACAAGCGGTCGCCTGGCAACGTCTGCTTTTCGACGTGGATACCTAGGCGCCGCTCAGTGGCGCTCTGACTCGACTCTGCTGACGGCCCGACGACGTTCGTACTTTGCCTCGCACAGCAGATGCGCAACAGGCGCGGTAATTGCTGCGACCTTGGACGAACCGACCACCGCCTCACCCACGATCCGCCTACCCGCGGGCACGGGTTGTTCAGATTCCACCCAACCAGAACTTGCTATGCACCAAGAAGATGACGTGAAGCGGCCGAGCCGCCGTGCCCTGCTGGGCATGATCGGCCAGGTCGCCGGTGGGGCCGCCATGTACCAGGCCATGAGTTCCATGGGCTACGCGGCCGAGTCCGACTACCGTGGCCCCGTGAAGCTGTCCCGCGCCAAGCCTGGCGCCACCGTGCTGGTACTGGGCGCGGGCCTGGCTGGCATGACGGCCGCCTACGAGCTGCGAGCGGCTGGCTACAAGGTCCAGATCCTCGAATTCAACCAGCGCGCAGGTGGCCGCAACTGGTCGCTGCGCGGCGGCGACCGCTACACCGAATTGGGTGGCGCCACGCAGAGCGTGGACTTTGCAAAGGGCAACTACATCAACCCTGGTCCCTGGCGCATTCCCTACCATCACCACGCGGTGCTGGACTACTGCAAGCGGCTGGGTGTGACGCTGGAGCCGTTCATCCAGGTCAACTACAACGCCTACCTGCACAACACCAACGCCTTCGGCGGCAAGCCGCAGCGCTTTCGCCATGTGCAGACCGATCTGCAGGGCAACGTGGCCGAGCTGCTGGCCAAGGCCACCAACCAGGGCGGGCTGGATCAGGCCGTGACCAAGGAGGACCGTGAGCGCCTGCTGGAAGGCCTGAAGGCCTGGGGCACGCTGGACAAGGACTACCGCTACGTCGCCAGCAGTGCCACCAGCGACAAGCGCGGCTACGAGATCGACCCGGGCGGCGGCCTGATGCCGCTTGCCAAGCCCTCGCAACCCATCGGCCTGAAGGACATCTTGGGCTCGGGCATGTGGGCGCAGGTCAACAGCGGCAACCTGTACGAGTTCCAGAGCGCCATCTTCGAGCCGGTGGGCGGCATGGACCAGATCGGCAAGGCCTTCGAGCGCGAACTGAAACCACTGATCCGCTACAGCACCAAGGTCACCAAGATCGAGCAATCGGCCGACAAGGTCACCGTCACCTATGTCGATGCCGACAAGGGCGGCGCGCCGCGCCAAGCGAGCGCCGACTGGTGCGTGTGCACCATTCCGCTGTCCATCCTGAGCCAGATCGACGTGCAGGTGGGTGACCCCATGAAGAATGCCATCGCTGCGGTGCCATACGGCGCCTCGGTCAAGGTGGGCCTGGAGTTCAAGCGCCGCTTCTGGGAAGAGGACGACCATATTTATGGCGGCATCTCGCAGACCAACCTGCCGATCCGCAATATCTCCTATCCCTCCACGGGATTTTTCTCCAAGGGGCCGGGTGTGCTGCTGGGTTGCTACGCCTTCGACAACGTGCACGCCTTCCGCCTCACCGCCATGTCGCCCGAGGAACGCGTGCGCGCGGCGCTGGAGATGGGCGCGCAAATCCACCCGCAGTACAAGAGCGAGTTCAAGACCGGCGTGGCGGTGGCATGGAACCGCGTGCCGTTCATCAACGGCTGCTACGCCCGCTGGACGGACGAGCTGCGCGAGCAGCACTATCAGAACCTGTGCGCCGTCGATGGCCGCATCGTTCTGGCTGGCGAGCATGCGTCCTACATCCCTGCGTGGATGGAAGGCGCCATCCTCTCGGCGCTGGACGCCATCCAGCGCCTGCACGCCAAGGCGCAGGCGGCTTGAAGCCCTGCATCGCCCTCATCACCTCGTTCGTACGGAGCACCTGATGTTCAAACTCCTTCCTGCCGGCGCCATGGCGGCGGCTCTGCTGGCCGGCGCGCCAACCACGTATGCGCAGACCAGCGTGCCGCAGCCAGCCATGAGCAACCAGCAACTGGCGGCCAGCTTTTCCACCAGCTCCGCACGCTTCACCCAGCAGGGCGGCGAAACGCTCTACCGCAGCATCTGCCAGGGCTGCCACATGCCGGGTGGCGAGGGTGCGCGCAGCGGCGCCGGCTTCTTCCCCGACCTTCGCAAGAACCAGAAGCTGGCGGCCGGCGCCTACCCCGCGCTGGTGGTGCTGAACGGCCTGCACGGCATGCCGCCCTTTGGCCAACAACTGGACAACCAGCAGGTGGCCGACGTGGTCAACTACATCCGCTCCGATTTCGGCAACCAGTACAGTGATGTCCTGACGCCGCAAGCCGTCTCCGGCATGCGCCCCGCCACCAAGTAAGCACTTCGAGGAACAGCACTCGTGACATTCCCCTCGCTCCAACGTACCGTTCTTGTCTTCGGCCTTGTTGCCGCCACAGCCCTGGCCGGCTGCGCCAGTGCCGGCGGCTCGGCCCCGGCTGAGGTGGTCCGCCACAAGATCCCCAACTCCAGCTTTCCCATTGCTGCCGCCATCGAGGTGCCGGCCGGCGCCACGCGCGTGCTGCTGTCCGGCAAGGTGCCGCCGCTGGTCGACAAGTCCAAGGCGCCCACCGATCCGGCGGCCTACGGCGGCGACACCAAGGGGCAGACCATCGGCGTGCTCAAGGCCATCCAGGAGCAGTTGGAGGGCCTGGGCCTGTCGATGAAGGACGTGGTGAAGATGCAGGTGTTCCTGGTGGGCGATCCGGCCAAGGGCGGCAGGATGGACTTCGCCGGCTTCATGGAGGGCTACACCCAGTTCTTCGGTGCCGCGGCGAACCAGCCCAACCTGCCCACGCGCTCGGCGCTGCAGGTCGCGGCGCTGGCCAACCCCGCCTACCTGGTCGAGATCGAGGTCGAGGCCGTACGCCCGGCCAAGTGATCCGCCCTGCGATGACATTCAAGGGCGCAGTAGCCACGCACGCTACAAGGTGTGCGTCACCAGCATGAAGTCCGCATCGCTTGGACAGGCCTTCACCACGAAGCCCAGATTGCGCATCAAACTTGATGCATGCTCGGGTTTTGCGCCAGCACCAAGCCCTGCGTCTCCTGCAGCCTGAGTGCTCAGAGATCAGATTGCCCATCACGGAGCACGGCGAGAAACTCGCGCACGAACCTTTCGAACGTCAGGCCCGACAGGTGCTGTCGAACATTGCGACGATCTTGCGCGCATGTGGGCGCGACATCGCCGATCTCGTTCAAGTGCGCGTCTACATCGACAGCGTTGAAAACTGGCCGACCTTCAACCAGATATACGCCGAATGGGCCGGCGCTTCGCGGCCTGCCAGGGCCATCATCCCCACCGGCCCGCTTCACTACGGACTCAAGGTGGAAGTGGAGGCGACAGCCGTCCGAAGGTAGAAAGTCGGGTGCGCTGGTGCTGAACCGACATTCAGCCTAAGGTCACCGACCTCGCGACGCTTCGAGCGCGCGGATGAGCGTCGCCGCGTCATACAGGCCGTAGTGTCGCGCATTGCCGATGAAGTACGTCGGCGTGGCTTGCAGATCCATGACCTCGGCATCCAGGACATCATCCTTCGCCGAGCGCCCGCGAGCGCCAGCCGCTTCAAGCAGTGTTCTCACACAGCCTCGGTCGAGAGCAGACATGCCCCTCGCTGCTAAACACAACGAGGTCTGATCTCAGGCCGCGCGGGCCGCGAACTCGCTGGCGAGCCCATCGACGCTGAGCAGCGTCAGCATTTGCTTGTGCGTGGTGCTGTTGAACGACAGCACGCCTTCGGCGTGCCGGTCGTGCTGCGCGAGGTATCCGGCGAGCGGCTTGACCGACGCGGGCGCGATGTCCAGCACCTGGCCGAGTTCGTCGACGCGCAGCCCGAAGGTGGCGCGGCCGAGCCCCTTGCACAGGATCACCGGCGCAGGCGCTTCGTCCCGGCCGCGCGGCGCGGCGCGGCGCACCGAGCGCAGGTCGATCACCGGCACCGCTTCGTTGCCGTGCATCACGACGCCGGCGACCGAGGCCGGGCTGCCCGGCAGTGCCGTGAGTTGCGCGACGTCGATGGCTTCGAGGATGCCCACTGCGTCCAGGGCCAGCCATTCGCCGGCGCAGTAGAAGCTGGCGAGCTGGCGCGAGCTCGTGTCGCCGGCCAGCAGCGCCGGCGAGCTCACGCGCGATGCGGCGGCGATCTCTTGTGCCGCGGCTTCGCTGGCGCCGATGCGGATCAACACGACGCAGGCGACGTCGTCGTCGTGCACGGCGCTCTCGCTGTTGTACTCGCGGTAGCCGCGCGACATGGACGCGCCGGCCGCGTAGACGCTGCCGTTCAGCGTCAGCACCCAATGATGCGATTCGCCGCGCGCGAGCGTCCGCAATGCATCGTGGAACGCGAGCGTCTCGCCGATCGCGAACGTGACCGGGTCGGTGCTCGACACAGTCAGCCCGCCGCGCGTCACGAACAGGCCGGTCGCTTCGGGCATGGGGTCGCCGCCCGGGGTCTTCGGCAAGGTGTCGCGCAGCATCGCCTCGAACTGCGGCGCACCGTCGAACACGATGGCCACCGCGCCCGTGCCGGCCGCGCTGCGCAACCCGGCGGCGTAGACATAGGTCATGCGGTCGTCGTAGAGCGGGCTGGCTTCGAAGGCCGAGCGCACATGGGCCTGGCCGTCGCGCAACTGCAGGGCCGGGCGCACCCAGCCGGCGTCGGGCGTCCGGCCGATCCAGGGCTGGCCGGCCGCGTTCGACGCGGCGACCACGCAGCCCTGCGGGTCGAGCAGCAGCAGCGACGAGTAGACGGTGTACAGGCTGTTGATGTGGGCCAGCACCTTGGCGGCCGCGTCGTGCGTCGCGGCACTCGGTGCGTCCAGCGCCTGCTGCAGCGTGCCGTCCAGCGCCCACCAGCGGCAGTCGTTGGCACGCTCGTAGAGGTTGCGGTCCATGATGTCGATCGCGAAGGCCGAGCACGAGCGCGCCTCGTCGAGGATGGCCGCGGCGGTCGATTGCTGCAGGTCGCCGATCGCGTTCTCGATCACCGACTTGATGCGCGCGCCGGTGCTGGTGACCTGCTGCAGCAGCGCGGCGCCGAAGCCGTTGCCGCTGTCGGCACGCTGTCGGCCGCGCACCTCGCCGTTCCACACCGAACGCTCCAGGCCGCGCTGGATGCGCCGCGCCTGCAGCGGGATGCTGCGCAACTCGTCGGCGACCAGGGTGCTGTTGTTCAGTGTGCCGGCCGGGAACGAGGGCGCGGCGGCGGTGTCGGCGGCCTGTTCGTCGGCGCGGAAGGCCTGGTCGATGGGCACCAGCGCGCACGCGGTCCAGCCTGGGCCGGCATAGCCTTGGTAGCCGGTGGCCGATACGGCCGCGACGAGGTACTCGCGGCCGGCGAAGAACAGGCGGTGGTCGCGCGCACGCGCCGGCGCGAGCTGCGCACCGAGCGGCACGTGCCAGGCGTCCGAGCTGGCGAGCACGGCCCCGCCGGCGTCGCACAGCACGACGACGCTGCAGGGGCCGACCGGCGCCAGGTGCTTGAACACGTCGCTCATCTCGTCGTCGAAGCGGAACGACAGGCACAGCACGCCCAGGGCCTCGCCGCTGCGCGGCGCGCGGATCGCGGCCGAATAGGTCAGGCCGCGGCGACCGTCGAGCACGTCGATCGCACCGAAGGATTCGACGAAGGGCGTGTCGGCGCGCAGCGCCTGCACCACCAGCGGGTGCTTGCAGTGGTCGGCGGCGACGCGGGTGTCGAGGCGCGCGCGCACCCGACCGTCGGTGCCGAGCACGACCACGTCGTCGTAGACCGAATACTTGGCCACGTAGGCCTGGAAGCGCGCCTGCATCGCCGCGGCGTCGGGCGCGCCGTCGGCGCAGAGCAGAAAGTTACGCACATCGCTGTCGGTGGCGAGAAAGCCGACGTCGGCGGTGCGCTCGAACAGGTTGCGCACCAGGATGTCGATCGCGACCTGGGCCTGCGCTTCCATGCGGTGCAGCGTGTTGCGCAGCAACGTTTGCGCGAGCGAGCCCAGCAGCGTGCCGGTGAGCGCGCGGAATTCGTCGGCGGTGGTCGTGATGTCGGCTGCGATGCCGCTCATCTGGCCGAGCAGCGTGAGTTGGTCCCAGACGTCCTGCAGGCGTTGCAGCGATTCACGGTAGCCGCTGACCAGCTCCATGCGCGACACCAAAGGCGCCACCCTCGCGTCGAATCCCGCCGCACCCTGTACTGCTGTCGTCATGATGTGCCCGCCCAACCCATTGTTCGATGCGCACGCATGCCGCGCGCTCGAGGGGTATCGGCAGGGACCACCCTGGCTTGAGGCCAGGATGGCGACCGAGGGGTGTCAGCGTGAACGACGCACGCGCAGCAGTTCGTCCAGGATCAGGCAGACGGCGCCGACCGTGATCGCGCTGTCGGCGACGTTGAACGACGGGAAGTACGAGCTCTGGTAGTGCACCTGGATGAAGTCGACCACGTAGCCGTGCATCAACCGGTCGATCACATTGCCCAAGGCCCCGCCCAGGATCAGCGCCAACGCCCAGCTGAACAGGCGTTGCCCGCTGTGGCTGCGCAGCATCCAGACGATGAAGAGCGCGGCCGCCGCGCCCAGGCCGACGAAGAACCAGCGCTGCCAGCCGCCCGCCCCGGCGAGGAACGAGAACGCCGCGCCGGTGTTGTGCACCCGCACGACGTTGAAGAAGGACGTGACGGTGTGGCTGTCGTTCAGCTGGAAGGTTCCGAGGATCAGCGTCTTCGTGAACTGGTCGATCAGGATCACGATGAGGGCGATGCCCAGCCAGGGCAGCAGCGAGCCGCCGCTTCGTTTCGTCGCCATGCTCAGGCCACCGTGCGCGTTTCGCCGGCGCCGTAGAGGTTGGTCGTGCAGCGGCCGCAGATCGTCGGGTGCGCGGGGTCGGCGCCGACATCGTCGCGGTAGTGCCAGCAGCGCTCGCACTTGGTGGCGATCGATGGCGTGACGGTGACCGAGAGCTCGGCCGCTTCGGACAGCACCGCCTGTGAGGTGATGGTCACGAAGCGCAGGTCGTCGCCCAGCGAGGCCAGCAGCGCGTGATCGGCCGGGTTGACGGCTATGGTCAGCGCCGCCTGCAGTGACGAGCCGACCTGGCCGGCACCGCGCAACGCCTCGATCTCCTTGTTCGCCACGTCGCGGATCGCGCGGATGCGCGCCCACTTCGCGAGCAGCTCCTCGCCGCGCCAGGCGCTCACATCCGAATAGGTCTCGACGAAGATCGAGCCGGTCTTCGCGGGTTCGAACACCTTCCAGGCCTCTTCGGCGGTGAAGCTCAGGAAGGGTGCCATCCAGCGCAGCATCGCGTGCGTCAGGTGCCACAACGCGGTCTGTGCCGAGCGGCGGGCGTGGCTGTCGGGTGCGGTCGTGTACAGGCGGTCCTTCAGCACGTCGAGGTAGAACGCGCCCAGGTCTTCGCTGCAGAAGACCTGCAGTTTGGACACGACCGGGTGGAATTCGTAGACCTCGTAGTGCGCCAGCACCTCGTGCTGGAACTGCGCGGTCCGGGCCAGCGCCCAGCGGTCGATCTCCAGCAGCTCGGCCAGCGGCACGGCGTTCTTCGACGCGTCGAAGTCGCTGGTGTTCGCGAGCAGAAAACGCAGCGTGTTGCGGATGCGCCGGTACGCGTCGACAACGCGCGCGAGGATCTTCGCGTCGATGCCCAGGTCGCCCGAGTAGTCGGTCGAGGCGCACCACAGGCGCAGGATCTCGCCGCCGTACTTGGTGGCCGACTCGCCCAGTGGCATGTAGTTGCCCAGGCTCTTGCTCATCTTGCGGCCCGAGCCGTCGACCGTGAAGCCATGCGTCAGCAGGCCCTTGTACGGCGCGTGGCCTTCCATCGCGCAGGCGATCAGCAGCGACGAATGGAACCAGCCGCGGTGCTGGTCGTGGCCTTCGAGGTAGAGGTCGGCCTCGGGGCCGTGCTCGCCGTCGAGGAAGCCGCTGGTCGTGCCCGGGTGGCTGCCGCGCAGCACGTGGAAGAAGGTCGAGCCCGAGTCGAACCAGACATCGAGGATGTCGTTGCTCTTGGTGTATTGCGCCGCCTCGGCGCCGAGCACGTCTTCAACGGTCAACCGCGACCAGGCCTCGACACCGCCTTGTTCGACGATGGCCGCGGCGCGGTCGATCAGCGCCATCGTGTCCGGGTGCAGCTCGCCGCTGTCCTTGTGGAGGAAGAACGGCAACGGCACGCCCCAGTTGCGCTGGCGGCTGATGCACCAGTCGGGCCGGTTCGCGATCATGTCGTGCAACCGACCCTTGCCGTTCTCGGGGTAGAAGGTCGTCTGCTCGATCGCGGCCAGCGCGATCTGGCGCAGCGTCTGCGGCGGTGGTGCTGTAGCGAACACGCCCGTGCCCTCGTCCATGCGCACGAACCACTGCGCCGCGGCGCGGTAGATCACTGGCGTCTTGTGGCGCCAGCAGTGCGGGTAACTGTGCACCAGCGTCGCCGTCGCGAACAGGCGGCCGGCGTCGCGCAATGCGTCGGCGATCAGCGGTGCGGCCTTCCAGATGTTCATGCCGCCGAACAGGGGCAGCGCGGCCTCGTAGCTGCCGTTGCCCTGCACCGGGTTGAGGATGTCCTCGACCGCGAGGCCGTGCGCGCGGCAGGAGTTGAAGTCTTCGATGCCGTAAGCGGGCGACGAGTGGACGATGCCGGTGCCGTCATCGGCCGTCGCGTAGTCGGCCGCGTAGACCGGCGACAAGCGGTCGTAGCCTTTGTCGACAAGCGCAAGCGGGTGGTGGAAGTTGAGGCCTTCGAGTGCCGCGCCCTTGGTCGTCGCGATCACCGTGCCGGTCAGTCCGTAGCGCGCCAGGCACTTCTCGACCAGCGCACTCGCAAGCACCAGCAGACCGCGCTCGGTGTCGACCAGCGAATACTCGATCTCGGGCCCGACGTTGAGCGCCTGGTTGGCCGGGATGGTCCACGCGGTCGTGGTCCAGATCACGACGTAGGCGTCCTTGGCCAGCGCCGGCAGGCCGAACGCAGCAGCCAGCTTGGCCGGCTCGGCGGCGAGGAATCCGACGTCCACGGTCTGCGACTTCTTGTCGGCGTACTCGATCTCGAACTCGGCCAGCGAGCTGCCGCAGTCGAAGCACCAGTACACGGGCTTGAGCCCGCGGTAGACGAAGCCGCGTTCGATGATGCGCTTGAGCGCGCGGATCTCGTTGGCCTCGTTGCCGAAGTCCATCGTGCGGTACGGGTGCTCCCAGTCGCCCAGCACACCGACACGCTGGAAGTCGACCTTCTGCTGCTCGATCTGCTCGGCCGCATACGCGCGGCTCTTCGCCTGCACCTCGGCGCGGCTCAGCGTGCGGCCGAAGGTCTTCTCGATCTGGTTCTCGATCGGCAGGCCGTGGCAGTCCCAGCCCGGCGTGTAGCGCGCGTCGAAGCCGGCGAGCTGGCGCGCCTTGACGATCATGTCCTTCAGGATTTTGTTGGCGGCGTGGCCGACGTGCAGCGTGCCGTTGGCATACGGCGGGCCGTCGTGCAGCACGAAGCGCGGGCGATTGACGCGCGCGTCGCGCAGCTGCTTGTAGACGCCTTGGTCGGCCCAGTCCTTGACCCAGCCCGGCTCGCGCTTGGGCAGGTCGCCGCGCATCGGGAACGGGGTGTCGGGCAGGTTCAGCGTGGAACGGTAGTCGGTGGTGGACATCGGTGGAGCTCGTTGAATTCGTTTCCGCGGCGCATCAGGCGCGAGAGGGCCCCGGCTGCAGCGGGGCGGCGCTTCGAGAACAGGCCAGAGTTCGGGACTCCGGGCCCGTCAAATAATTCGGTCGCGGCTGGTCTGGCGGTGCTGGGCCGCGTGCGCCGCGAGAAAGGCGCGCGCATCGGTCACGTCCTGCCGGATCGCGGCCGTGAGCGCTTCCAGTCCGTCGTAGCGGGCTTCATCGCGAAGTTTGTGCAGCAGTTCCACGCGCACGAGTTTACCGTAGCCCCCCTCGGCCCCGAGGCTGGCGGGCCATTCGAGGCAGTAGACCTCGAGCAGCACGCGCCCGCTGTCGTCCACCGTCGGGCGCTTGCCCAGGCTGGCGACGCCGTCCAGCGGTGTGTTGGCCAGCCCATGCACCCGCACCGCGTAGATGCCCAGCGCGGCCGGCTTGGGGTGCGAGAAGCGCAGGTTCAGCGTGCGGAAACCGTCGTCGCGGCCGGCGCCGCTCTGGCCCAGGCTGCGCCCGAGCTTCCTGCCGTGCACGACGTGGCCGCTGATGCTGTAGGGCCGGCCCAGCAGCGTCGCGGCCTGCGCCATGTCGCCGTCGGCCAGAGCGGCGCGCACTGCCGAGCTGCTGACGCGCAGCCCGCGCACCTCGTAGCTGTTCATGCGGGCCACGTCGAAACCGGCGGCCTGGCCGGCCTGGTCCAGCATCGCGTAGTCGCCGGCGCGCCGGGCACCGAAGCGGAAGTCGTCGCCGACCAGCACGTAGCGCGTGCCCAGGCCGCGCATCAGCACGTCGTCGATGAAGGCCTGCGGCGACTGGCTCGCGAAGGCCTGGTCGAAGCGCAGCACGATGGTCTGCTGGATGCCGCAGCGCTCGAGCTCGCTGAGCTTGTCGCGCAGCGTGGCGATGCGGGCCGGCGCGAGCTCGGGCTTGTTCGCGACCCGCGCGAAGTAGTCGCGCGGGTGCGGCTCGAAGGTCATCACGCAGGAGGGCAGGCCGCGGTGCTGGGCCTCGGAGCGCAGCAGCGCCAGCATGGCCTGGTGACCGCGGTGCACGCCGTCGAAGTTGCCGATGGTCAGAGCGCAGGCCGGCGCGATGCCGGGGTGGTGAAAACCGCGAAACACTTGCATCGCGGCATTATCGGCGGTGGTTTAGGGCCTGTTCACGCTACGGATGCCAGATGCGTTGCCGACAGAAAAGCCGTGGGCAAGGCGCAGACCGCAGCCGGGGTAGAGCCCCCGCGAGGATTTGCAACGCCGCGCACGGCTTTTCTGGCAGCAACCCTGCGGGAAGGGGTCGCTTGGGGCGCAGCGCGGCGTTGCAGCCCTTGCCCGCACGCCAGTGCGGGCGGCGGACTGCGCCTTGCTCTGCGCCCCAAGCGGCCCCTTCGCACTGGCATCCGTAGC